>Ga0302325_10009664_pt1 | contig 21024 bp, 19 predicted proteins | sample Palsa_T0_2_FD_201948 | JGI IMG/M metagenome (GOLD analysis project Ga0302325, IMG submission 201948) | Peat permafrost microbial communities from Stordalen Mire near Abisko, Sweden - Palsa_T0_2 | ecosystem: Environmental > Terrestrial > Soil > Palsa > Peat permafrost | place: Sweden: Abisko...
AAGGAGATCACGAAGCTCAGTGAGGATCTGGGATTCGATCCAGAATGTAGGGTGGTGCATCACAGTCACAGTCAGAGACTCGGACCTGCCTAAGGCCCCCTGAATGAGAGGCATTGGCAAGAGGAGGCTTCCCTGGGACTCATTTCGCTGTGAGAGAATCGCGGTATTCATGAGATTGAAGACGATTTCTGCTTCGCCGACCTTTAGTCGATATACGGCGCAAATCATCTCGTGTGCAGAGCCAATCGACGGGCAATGCGCCCGTGCAAAGTCCCAATAGTTCTTTTGCGGTTCGAGAAGTCGATTGAGATAAAAGAGATTCTCTCGAGGCTCTCTCATGCAGTCTCCCGCACCCTCCACAAGCGTCCTCCTGTAGTCGTCCGACCCTTCAGGATGCTCGAGGTCGTGGTTTCCCGGGATGGATAAACAAACGATGTCTACACCCGCAAAACGCATGCCAAGGATACGTCTCAAATCGCCGACAAACGCTTCTGCGACTTGGTACTCCGTAGCAAGGCCCCAGTTGGCGATGTCACCGCAAAAAAGGAGTACTATCGCATTCGGCCGAGCCTCTGACGACGCAATAGCATTCGCAATTGCGTCGGATCTTTTGGGTATGGGGTGGACGGAATCCCTCGAAAAGTGGATGTCGCTAAGGACGGCTACAATAACCTTCATTTATCGGACCCCTGGAAGGCGCGATGTACGCGCAATTATTGGACTTTACGGGGGGCGCTCGGGCGCGGACTAGCTTTGGAACTCAACCTAATTCTATTCATCCACCAGTGCGACAGCACTTCCCAATTTGTGGATATATCCAATTAACTCTTAAGGAGAACTTAGCCCTAAAAATTACACCTCAAGCGTAACCCATTTCTCAGTCCGAACTAGAGCTTAGCATCCCACCCGACGCCTCGCTATCCAAAAGCTACAGCGCCAGGCCACGGTTACGCCGAGCCCCGATTTTGACGCATTTGCCATTCGAAGTTTGAAAATTCCCGGCGAGATCGCTTTCCAAAACCCAAACAAGCCCGCAAAACCCCCGCGAAAAATCCTCGCCCTCCGTCAAAAATCCCCATTCGCTGCAAGAGGCACACTTTGGCATAATTTTACGCAAATGCATCCCGAACAAAACAAAGCCACTTACAACAAAGTTTTCCAGAGCCCTCCCGTTCACCCGAAATTGTTCCACGTGGAACAATTTGCGATTCCGCCTCAATTCCCCTCGCTCAGCGGAGCCACATCCGCCGTCAGCTCCTGCGCCAAGCCGTGCGCCGCGACCGCAATATACAGTCCCGAGCCAAAAATCAGCGCTGCGCCCACCAGCACATACGCCCCCGGCAGCGTATGCCAGATCAGAAACGAGACCAGCGTCCCCGTAATCAGCTGCGTGTAGTGGTACTGCGAAACATTCGCCGCCGACGTATGCTTCACCGCAACGTAAAAACACAGCGTCCCCAGCGCGCAAAACAGCCCCATGCCAAAAAGCCCCAACATCAGCAGCCCAGTCAAATGCCCAGAAGACGGCTCAAGGCGAGCCAAAACCAGCGCAAACCCGATCGTCGCCGTTACAATTCCCGAGAAAAACGCCAAACTCTCCGGCGTCTCCGTCCGCGTCAGCACCCTGGACCAGACCATATTCGCGCTGAAACACGCCACGCAAACCAGGCAAGCGCCCACGCCAATCCAGTCCCACTCCCGCGCGCTCCCAAATGGATTCACCGCAATCACTACCCCGGCAAATCCCGCCGCAACGGCAGCCATACGGCGTAGCGTAAGCCCCTCACGCAGAAAGATAGCCGAGAGCAGCGCAATCACCATCGGCGCCATAAAAATGAGGATGTAAAACAGTGTCAGCGTCAGATGCCGCAGCGCCACCACCACGCAGACATTGTTGGCCATATCCAAACTCGCCCGCGCCAGTTGTCGGCCAAGCCGATGCGGTCGCAAGTCCCGCGCGCGCCCGCGCGCGAAGGCGTAAGCCGCCAGACACAGCGCCATAATCAGGCCCAGAAATGCCACCATCTCATACGCCGGCAGGCCGGATAGCCCCACCAGCTTGATGCATGTATCGCCCAAAACCCAAAACGTGAACCCAGCCAGCGCAAATCCAATCGCCCCGAGGTCCGACACCGATCGTTTCATCCCACTCCCGCTGGAAAACAGCTTCGCTCGCAACGCGATTTGCGCGTATGCTGGTGCTGCCACCGCCTTCTACTGAGGATAAATCCCATGCCGAATCTCGCCTCCGCCGCACTCGTCGCCTTCGTGCCCATCCTTGATAAAGAAAAAGCGACCGACTTCTACGTCGGCAAGCTCGGCCTCACGCTGGTCGAAGACCAATCGCCCTTCGCTCTGGTGCTGGACGCGCACGGCACCACCATCCGCGCCACCTTCGTCGGCGAATTCAAGCCGCACATTTTTACAGTGCTCGGCTGGCGTGTTCCCGACATCGCCGCCTATGTCACGAATCTGACCGCCGCGGGAGTCTCATTTAGCCGCTACCCGTGGATGAACCTTGCCGACGGCGCTCTGCCCATCTGGGTCGCACCCGGTGGTACCCAGATCGCCTGGATGAATGATCCCTTCGGCAACGTGCTCAGCCTCCAGCAGGACCCCTCGGCGTAGTTTGCGCAGTGCGCGACGGTTATTGCGCCATGCGCACCGGCTATTCTGAAAACAGCCCGTGTCTGATTTCGCCCAAACCGTCAAGCAGCAAGCTGACATCGTCAAAGTCATCGGAGGCTACATTCGCCTGCGCAAATCCGGCGCGCAAAACTACTCTGGCCTGTGCCCGTTTCACAAGGAAAAATCCCCGTCTTTCAACGTCCACGCCAGCAAGCAATTCTTCCACTGCTTCGGCTGCGGCCAGTCCGGCGATGTCTTCAGCTTTGTCGCGAAAATCGAAAATCTTACTTTTCCCGAAGCTGTTCGCACGGTTGCGCAGAAGTGCGGAATCCCGCTGCCCAAGCGCGAATTCAACTCGCCGGAGGAAGCAGCGGAAGCCGGACAGCGGCGTAAACTTCTGGATCTGCATGAGATAGCCGCGCAGTGGTTCGAGGAGCAGTTGCGCTCTCCGGAGGGCGCAATCGCCCGCGAATACCTGGCAGGACGCGGAGTTACGCCGGAAGCGATCAAGCTCTTCCGCATCGGCTACTCGCCGGACAACTTCAACGGCCTGCGCGACCGGCTCGCGTCGATGGCTGACGCGGAAACGCTGCGGGCCTCCGGCCTTTTCAGCTCGAAAGACTCGGAAGATGCGGGCGGAAACGTGGTTCGCGGGCACATCTACGACCGCTTCCGCAAGCGCGTCATGTTTCCCATCTGCAATGAGTCGGGGAAGGTTATCGCCTTTACTGCCCGTACTTTAGACGCCGGAGGCGACGGCAAATCCGGGCCCAAATACCTCAATTCCCCCGAGACTCCGCTTTATACCAAGGGGCAGGTGCTCTTCAATCTGGATAAAGCCAAATCCGCCATGCGGCAGATGGAGTTCGCGCTGCTGGTGGAAGGTCAAATGGACTGCATTTCGGTCTACATGCGCGGCATACAGAACGTGATTGCGACTTCCGGAACTGCTTTTACGGAACAACAGGTCGGCTTGCTGCGCCGGCAGACGACTAATGTGGTCGTCAACTTCGACCCGGATGCAGCGGGCGCGAATGCCGCTGAAAAGTCGATTGCTCTGCTTACGGAAGAGGGGTTCACGATCAAGGTGGTCACGCTGGACGGCGGCCTGGACCCGGACCGCTATATCCGTGAGCGCGGTGTGGAAGGGTATGCGGCGGCGATTCGCGGGGCGCGGCGTCAATCGGATTATTTGATTGAGCGGGCGCGGCAGCAGTTTCCCGGCTCAAGTTCGGACGCCAAGATCAAGGCAATGAACTACTTGCTGCCGCACATCCGGCGCATTCCGCAGAAGCTGGAGCGGGACCAGTTTGCGCACGATGCCGCGCAGAAGCTGGGAATTGAATCCGCGGTACTGCGCGAGGAGCTGCGCCAGGCGGCCCTGAAGCGGCAGGATCACATCGAGATGCGCTCGACAGGATTGCTGCCGTGGGAGCGATTTTTCATCGAGGCGGCTTGCAACGACTCGAAATCGCAGCAAGAGTACGACGCGCTGCACGCCGATCTCCGCGCGTTTGACCGCAAATTGAAGGAAGCGGGCGCAGATTGGCAGGAACTGCTTCAGAATTTCCCTGCCGGTCTGCTGGTCCGGTTGCTGGAGCGGCGGCTGGGCGAAGACATCGAGCACACGGCTGAGACCGAAGAGCAGCGTATTCTGCTGCATCGGGTCTTTCTCGAAGCTGGAGAACTTACACGCACGCATGAGCAGGATATGGAGATTGTGCGCGACCTGGAGATTCGGGCGTTGAAAGGGAAGATTGCCAAGTTGCGAACTGCGGTCGAGTTGGCGACGGACCGGAATTCGCTGGAGACGATTCGGCTTTCGCAGGAGATTCTGCAACTGGAGCGAAAACTCCGCGAGTTAGAGTGCGGCGAGTGATTGTCTGCCTTAAGTTGACCCGTGACAGCCATTCGCGGAATGCAGCACCGGAAGGCTGAATTGGCCCAAAACGGTACGAATCCGTTGCAATTGTGGCGAAATTTTGGGATTCCGTACCGGCAAGTGGAACCAAAAGGCTGGGAAATACATCTATATATACGAAGACCGCACGAGAACCTGCCGGAATTTGGGCGGGACGGAGTGGCGGCGGGATGCTCGCGAAAAATACTTGACTTTCGCCGGTATTTTGCTGTTAATCCGGGAGGTGCGTTGTGGTATTCTGTTACTCTCTGACGGATGAGCGCCCCATTGCCCCACAGAAGAGCTGCGGCTCGCGGGCTGGCCACACAAGGCCGATTGCGCCAACATTCCTGATTCGAGCAACTCAACCGGACATCGCTATCCGATGTTGTTGGGCACTTTTGCCTGTACGGAACTCGGCTGCTGAAAAAAAGTTTTCAGCGAATTGGCCGATATCCGCATAGAGCTGTGCGCCACCACGGAGGGCTGTCCCAGTTTATTCGCGCGTGGGTTTTCGCGCAGGAGATGTGAGCGATTTGGCTATTGACGACAAATTTGATGACGATATTTCCAACCTGATCGATTCGGGCAAAGAAAAGGGCTATCTGACTTACGGCGACGTGAACGACATGCTGCCGGACGATATGCACAATGCCGACGATCTGGACGACTTGATAACCACGATCGGCACCCAGGGTATCGACTTGCTCGATGGGCCGAAGTTTGGCGGCGACAAGGACTTCGACCTCGAAGAGGGCGAAGATGTCGAGCTGGACCTGACGCCTGGGACGCTGGAAAAGACCAATGACCCTGTCCGCATGTACCTGCGCGAGATGGGTACTGTTCCGCTGTTGACGCGCGAGGGCGAGGTCGAAATCGCCAAGCGGATCGAGCGCGGGCAGATGCGCGTGCTGAAGTCGCTGTCGCGTTCGCCGGTGGTGATTCGCGAGATTGTGGCGCTGGGCGAGGATCTGAAGCGCGGCGTGCGCAACGTGAAAGAAGTGGTCACTTTCGACGAGGAAGAGCTGACCGAAGACGTGGTGCAGGCGCGTGTGCGCGCGACCGCGCTTCGCATTGACGCGCTGGTGAAGCACCAGAAGAAGATTGCGCTCTTGCAGGAAAAGCTGGAGACGGCCGCGGTCAAGACCAAGGCTCGCGAGGCGCGCAAGACACGTTGGCTGGTTGCGCGCGAGATGGTCTTGATCTCGCGGATTGTGCGCGAGTTGAAGTACACGGGCCAGGAGCGCAAGCGGCTGCTCGACAAGGTCAACAAGACGGTCGAGATCATGCGTTCGCTGGAGCGCCAGATCAAGTCGCTGGAGCAGAAGTTTGAATCTTCGAAGTCCGAGGATTTGAAGAAGGAATACAAGCGGCAGCAGCGGAATTGCCATGTGGATCTGGAAAAGCTGGAGCAGGAGGCCGGCGTAACGGTTGCCGAGCTGCGCCGCACCCAGCGCGAGATGATCCAGGGCGACATGGACGCGGAGAAGGCCAAGCGCGAGTTGATCGAGGCCAATCTTCGTCTCGTGGTTTCTATCGCCAAGAAGTATACGAACCGCGGCTTGCAGTTCCTCGACCTGATTCAGGAGGGCAACATCGGCCTGATGAAGGCGGTGGACAAGTTCGAGTACCGGCGCGGCTACAAGTTCTCGACCTATGCGACGTGGTGGATCCGGCAGGCGATTACCCGCGCCATTGCCGACCAGGCGCGCACGATCCGCATCCCGGTGCACATGATCGAGACGATCAACAAGCTGATTCGCACCAGCCGGCAGTTGGTGCAGGAGCTGGGACGCGAGCCTTCGAGCGAAGAGATCGCGCGGCGCATGGATATTCCCGTGGCCAAGGTGCGCAAGGTGCTCAAGATCGCGCAGGAGCCGATCTCGCTGGAGACGCCGATTGGCGAAGAGGAAGATTCGCATCTGGGCGACTTTATCGAGGATCGCCAGGCGGTTTCGCCCTCGGAAGCAGTGATCAGCGTGAACCTGAAGGAGTACACGTCGCAGGTGCTGCGCACGCTGACTCCGCGCGAAGAGCGGGTGATCAAGATGCGCTTCGGGCTGGAGGACGGCTCCGAGCACACGCTCGAAGAAGTAGGCCAGAGCTTCCAGGTGACGCGCGAGCGCATTCGGCAGATTGAAGCCAAGGCGCTGAGGAAGCTGCGGCATCCTTCGCGTTCGCGGAAGCTGCGGGCGTTTGTTGAGGGTGTGAAGGAGCTGTAAGCATCTCATCGGGCGCAGTGCGTTTGATAATGTCCGGGCCTTCGGGTCCGGACATTATTATTTGGGATGAGGAAATGCGTTGATGCGATTCAGGGCGAAACTCATCTGGTTGCTCGTCTTGGCTATGCCTGTCTCGGCCTTTGAACAAAAAGCATTGAGGAGCGATCCAGTCCGGCTCGAACCTATCCGTCAGATTTCTGAAGGCCTTGATGCGTGGCCACGCATTCTTAACCCCAAGAATGGCTCCGAGCGACATATCAATAGCATTCTTGACTCATACAATGTAGAGACACGAAAGATCCTCGCGCAATGCACCGCCAATGAAGAGTGGAGTCGCGAAATCCGCGTAACAATGGCGGGCCCGCATTACCTGAGCTTGCAGGCAGGCGGGGCGAACTCGTGCAGCGCCGTTCATCCCAATCCCTATGATGCTGCGCTTCTCTTTGATCTTGGCACTGGAGAGCTACTCGACGGATCAACCGTCATTGAGAAGAACTCCGAAATCAAGGTAGTCAAAGCTACCGAAATCGCGCGATACCCGCAGTCGGAGAAATTTCTTCTCTCCTCGCGGGCGCTGGATGGCATGTTGATGGCGTCCGCCAACGACAACTGTAAGGAATCGCTTCAGGAAGTGACGCAGAACTCCAACCTTGACGGTCCTATCTTGTACAGCGTGTGGCCGGATGTAGAAAAGAATCAGGTCATAGTGAAACCGGTCAGCCTCAGCTATTTGGACTATTTGATGTGCTCCGAAGAGGTTGACATTCCTCCCAATCAAGCCCGTAAATTGGGATTCTCGAAATTATTCCTCCAGGCGATTGACCAAGCATATCGAGCCACTCTTCGCCAATGAAATAGCTTGGCTTATTCGTGCGTCCTTGGCGCTCCACGTTCTTCAGCGGCTCACGCACCCGCGAGCCCACCCGGCAGATCCAGAAGGTGCTGAGGAAGCTGCGGCATCCCAGTCGCAGCCGCAAACTCCGCGCGTTCGTCTAAGGCGTCAAAGAGTTGTGAGCCACACTTGGCAACAATGCAACGATAAAGCCGCGATCCGAAAAGATTGCGGTTCTTTTGTTTGCGCTTATGTTGGGATGATTGTATATATTCAGGTATATAGATTTGAAAGGATCCGTGTGACGACTGCGCAGGTCTCCCGAAAACCGAAGGCTGTACTTCCGCCCAAATCTTTGCGTCCTGGCAAAGAGCGTGTCCTCGTAGAGTTCTCAGCAAGCCTCTTGCAGCGCGCCGATGAAGCAGCGCGCAAGATGCACAAAAATCGCAGTGAACTGATTCGAACGGCAGTCGAGCAACACCTGAACGAGATTGAAGCAAAGAAATTTGAACAGGATCTGGCAGCGGCGTATATGGCCAATGCAGAGATGAACCTTGAACTTATCGAAGAGTTCGCTCATGTCGATCGGGAAACCTTCTGATGGCAATGGGGGCAACCCGCGGCATGGTCTTTCTCGTGGACTTAGAACCAGTCGTGGGTCACGAACAGGGAAAGATGCGACCATGCGTTGTCGTTCAGAACGATGTAGGCAACCGCTATTCCTCGACCACGGTAGTGGTACCCCTGACGGATGCAACGCGGGTCAAGAAGGCGTCTCCGATCTATGTCCTAGTGAAAAAAGGAGACGGCGGTTCGACCAAAGATAGCTACGTGCTCTGCGATCAGATTCGGACTGTAGATCAGCGCCGATTCGGCCGTTTTTTCGGGATACTCGGGCCCGAAACCATGTCTGCGGTTGATCGAGCACTGCTAATCAGCTTGGGATTATCGATCAAGCGTATTCCCTAGCTCCTAACGGTATACTGCGCACATCGCCGATTGAGGAGAATGCCGTTGCGCTGTTTTCCCTGGAAATTCCTGCCGATCTCTGTCGTGACTATCGGGGCTGCTTTTCGTCCAGTGGGGTTTCCTGCTGCCGCTTCTCCTGCTTGTGGGCGTACATGGCAGAGTCTGCCCAGCGTTGCAGGTCTTCTTGGTTGGCCCCGTCTTCAGGATAGACGGCCAGGCCGATGCTGGCAGCGCCGTGGAGTTGATAGCCTTCGAGATTGAAGGGCTCGTCGAAGCAGCGTTCGATGCGGTGGACAATCTCTTCGGCGTCGGCGCGGCTGCGCAGGATGGGCACCAGGGCGATGAATTCGTCGCCGCCGATGCGGGCAAGCATATCGCCGTTGCGCAACTGAAGTTTCATGCGCCGCGTCGATTCTTGCAGATAGAGGTCGCCGATGCGGTGGCCGTAACGGTCGTTGACCTGCTTGAAATGGTCGAGATCGACGTAAATCAGCCCGAAGACGCCCTCGTTGCGGCGGCCGCCGGCCATGAGATCGTTCAGCTTCTTTTCCATGCTGAAGCGGTTGGGGATGTCGGTGAGCAGATCGTATTCCGAGCGATGATGCAGGTCGCTGTAGAGGCGGCGCGTGTCGATGGCCAGCTCGGCCAGGCGGGCGCCAATCTCAAGAGTGGATGCGATGTCGCTTTCGCCGACGCGCTGCGCAAGTGGGGTCGCAGTCAGATAGCCGAGCGAGGAGCCGTCGGGCAAAAACAGCTCGCGGAAGATGACGCCGGTATCGGAAGGTTGTTGTACTTTGCCGTCGGCGGAGTGGAGTTCAAACGCGCATGACGCGCCGAAGAGCCGCGAGGTGACCAGCACCTGTATTTCGCGGAGTACGTCGTTCAGCGGCGCTGAACTGCTGATTAGCTCGAGGATATGGCTGCGTTGCTGTTCGAGACGGGCCAGTTGGCGCTCGCGGATGGCGTCTTCCTGGCTTTGCCGCGCCAGGATGGCTGTCTGAGAGCGCAGCCGCTTGTCCAGCATGCCGACCCAGATGACGGCAACCAGGATGATTGCGCTCAAGGCTGTCACAACGTAAGTCATGCGCTGGACAGTCCACCACGGGGGCTGTTGCAGCACGGCAATGTCGCTCAGGGAGCGCATGCGCAGATCGAACCAGAGCCGGTCCTGCCAGTGGTTGCCGGCGTCGACGAAGCAGACTCCGGTGACTCGGACCTGGCTGCCGATATCAGGCAATGGCGACGGTTGCGCTCCGTTGGCAAAGTCCGAAGAGCTGTGGCGGAGGGTTACGGAAAAGAGATGTTTCTCATGTTTGAGGATCAGCAGGTCGACCCGGGCGTCGTGGACCTGAGCTACGACTTCTCCCTCCATGGCGACCAGTTCATAGGCAAATTTGCCCTGCGAGGCGTGTTCCCAGTCCACGATATGGGGCGTTGCGGTGCCTTTCTCCTGCAACGAGCGCAGTTGCGCGCGTTCCAGGCGCACGTTCTGGTCGACGATCGCTGGAAAGCCGATGGCTTCGACGGAGTCGCCGGTCTGCATGGGAACAAAGGTATCGGTTTCCACCAGGATTCCCTGTCCATTCTGCTCGATCACGGCGACTTCGCCGCCCTCGTAGTAGATGAGGGTTCCGGCGACCCGGACGCGCTGGCTTTGGTTGCCATCGCGAAAGGCGTAGACGACCTGGTCCAATGGAACCAAAGGCAGGTTCCACGGATTGGAGACGGGCGGATGCACCAGTGTTAGCTGTGTGGCTGAATTCACGTCCAGCGAGACGCCCGCCAGCTGCATTCTGCTGTCGAATTCGCCGCCTGCCACGCCTGTGAGGCTCACCTCCGCATCGAGCATGTCTTCCGTTCGAAGATTGCCGGGATGAGCAATATGCACTGCGACGATACCGTGCGGTACCGCAACTTGCAGCCGCAGGCCGGGATTGCGCGTGGCGGCGGCAATCACATGTCCGCGAATGGAGACGTACTGGCTGTCGAACCTGGACTGAATCAAGTCTTCAAACGTGGCCGGCTTGGGCAGCGGAAGGTTCCCGTGCGCCAGAACCTCTACCTGACTCGCGGTCACCTCGGGCCGGAAGCTGGCATCCGTGACCCCGGTGATCAGCACCTGGTCGCCGGGGCTCAGTGGCGTTTGTCCCGAGTAATTTACGTAGGTTCCAAGACCGTCGCTTTGGACGAAGAGGCCGCCATCCTCGGGACTCGCGTAGGTTACAGTTGCGCGGAGCCTTACGGGCAGGCTGTTGGCCGCCTGGGCGTTGGTGAGTTGGTTGATCTGGCGCACCTGAGTCAGCGGCGCCTGCCCCTGCCCGTGGGCGACGGCCGCGATCGACAGCATCGAAATCAGGCAAGACCAAGGCAACAACTTCAGCATCGCTTCGCTCTTTGCCTCTCCTGCCGGTGTCTGGGCGGGAAGGGCATCTTCCGGGGAGTGCAAGGAGTCCAACTTGAGCTATCGGCACAAGACGGAACGACTTCCGGCAACGTGGAAGCGTTGCCGGAATGCTGTCTCATCTTCGGCTCCCGAGGCTTCTAACCAGTATCGCACCCAATGGTTTTGGAAATCATCCCGAAATTGTTGAGTTTGCGTCCACCAATGGGTCAGTTGTGGTTGCCTCTGCTCTAATAGGCAGTTGGCCGGTGCATGATTTTCCGGATTGCTCAAACCGGGAAGCAGCTCCGGCGCTTATGGAGCGGCCCAAGTGTCAAACGAAACTGAAGTATTTCTCATTCCTGAGTCTTCTCGCGCTCACTCTTCTTCGCGCGGCGCGGCGTTGCCGTCGGAGTATTCGCAAGGCGGCACACAGTCTGTTCCCACGCGCCGGATTCGCGTGCTGGGCGTGCCCCTGGATCTGGGCGCGAGCCGGCGCGGCGTGGATATGGGCCCCTCGGCGATGCGCGTGGCGGGGCTCGAAACCAGATTGGAAGCGCTCGGCCACCAGGTGGTGGATGGCGGCAATATCCGCGTGGAGATTGCCGAGACGCAGAGCATAGGCCGCGCCAACGCGCGCTTTCTGGCGCAGATTGCGGAGACCTGCACCCGCACCGCGGAGGCCGTGGCGCAGGCGCTTGAAGACGGCATGACGCCGTTTGTGCTGGGCGGCGATCACTCGCTGGCGGCTGGAACGGTCTCTGGCGTGGCGGAGTTTTACCGGCGAAGCCAGCAGAAGATCGGTGTGATCTGGCTGGACGCGCACTCGGACATCAACACGCCGGAGACTTCCCCCTCGGGCAACGTGCATGGGATGCCGCTGGCGGCGCTGCTGGGGCTGGGCGGGGATTCGGAGCTGGCTTCGCTGGGGCGAATTTTTGGCTATGCGCCGAAAATTGCGCCGGAAAATACGGTGATCGTGGGCGTGCGCGACATCGACTCGGCGGAGCGAGACAATTTGCGCCGGGTGGGAGTGGGGGCTGTCTACACCATGCGCGAGATCGACGAGCGCGGGATGCGGACGGTGATGGAAGAAGCGGTGCGCATCGCGGGCGAAGGCACGGCCGGCTACCACGTTTCGCTGGATATGGACTGGATCGACCCCGAAGACGCGCCCGGAGTGGGGACACCGGTGCGCGGCGGGGCTACCTATCGCGAGGCGCACCTGGCGATGGAAATCCTCGCCGATCACGGACGGCTGTTGAGCTTTGAGATTGTCGAGGTGAATCCAGTGATCGACGAGCATAATCGGACTGCGGATTTAGCGGTGGAGCTGGCTTGCTCGGCGTTTGGGAAGAAGATTCTTTAGACGGGCATCCAGTAACCCGGAGGCGGTTTCAATGGCGTGACGGGGTTAATCTCTCGCGAGTACAGGTCTTGCCAACCATCCTTCTTGGAATGCGCTGCGAAGGCGGCGACTGCTCCTAGCGCAGCGTCGCGCTCATGCTCCGACATCAGTTCTGAAGGGACACTGAATACATAACCGTGCAGATCCCTAAATGAAAGTGCATCCGGCTTTCTATTTTTCGCAGCCAGTCCCAGGAGCCATAGAAGTGCTTTGGGATGCGATTCGGTGATTGGTATTGTTCTGGCAAGTTCCGATTGACACAGAATCGCAACAAGGATGCCTTGGATCAGGCACGCGCCTTGCAGCGAGTTAATCGCGCCTACTGTCGCACTATGCGACCCGAGTTGCATGATTGCCCGACGCACCGTTTGGTCGACTAAGCGATCACCGGCGGGATTCCAGAATAGCGGGGCATCAATGCCTATACCATCGATTGCGTTGCTTGCGCACTCGATAGCCGCAGCGAAGGCACCTTGCGCATGATTCGCCAGGCTATGGCCGGTGATTTTCAGCGGAAGCGAGTCACCAGAAGCGACAGCCCATCCGAAGGCGCCGAATCCTCCCGGATCAAACCCTACGTAGATGCCCATACAGACATTATGGAGGTCCAGGTTATCTATACGGGATAATCTGGATTACGGCATAATAGAGGAAGAGGTGCCCGTGACCATCACGCTTGATATTCGGCCGGAAGTTCAGGATGAGCTTGCTCGTCAGGCTGCGGAGCAGGGTCTGGGGATTGGCGCTTATGCCGTGGGTCTTTTGGAAGAAGCAGCTCAGGCGGCTTCGGCGAAGACTTCCTCGCGCGCCGAGGCCAGGGATATGGTTGAGCTTTTCGCGCCCCTGCGCGGCCTCAATCTCGACTTTGAACGAGACCGGGATACAGGTCGAGAAATCTCTCTGTGACGGGATTTCTCGTCGACACCAACATCCCTTCCGAGCTCACCCGGCAGCAGCCCGATGCTCAGGTGGCGGCGTTTCTCCGTCGCACAGACAAGCGAAGCATGTTTCTGAGCGTGATGACCATTGGCGAGATATGCAAGGGTATTGCAGTCTTGCCAGACAGTCATAAGCGAGCTTCGCTCCAGCATTGGCTGGATTTCGACGTTCGCTCATGGTTTGGCGGTCGCATTTTGCCAGTTTCAGAGGAGATTGCGGAGCTTTGGGGTAAGCTCGCTGCATCGGCAAGACGACGAGGAACGCCGCTTGCAGTCGTGGACGGTGTCATTGCTGCGACAGCTCTTCATCATGGACTCACGCTCGTTACTCGCAATCTCAAGGACTTTGCAAACCTCGAATTAGAACTCCTGAATCCTTGGGAACCATAGCCGCTTGCGAGAGTCCATCGCTAGCAGAGTGTCGCGCCCGGCAGGTGGGCCAATACAATCGAAAGGCATGGCTAAGAAACTGCGAGTGGGTATTCTCTTTGGTGGGCGGAGCGGTGAGCATGAGGTCTCGCTGCTTTCGGCTGCTTCGATTCTTAAGGCGATCGATCGGAAGAAGTTTGAGGTGGTGCCGATTGGCATTACCAAGACTGGGCGCTGGCTTACTGCTGGCGGGGCGAAGGCGCTTTTGGCTGGCAATGCGGCTGAGGCCGATGGGCTGGTGCTGGCCGCCGGGGCGGAGTCTTCTTCCGCGCCGGCGGATGCCGTTACGGCGATCATTCCGGATGCGGTTACTCTTGCTGGCGATTCGGGCAGGCTGGATGTGGTTTTCCCGGTTTTGCATGGGACATTTGGCGAGGATGGCACGATTCAGGGGCTGTTTGAGCTGGCGGATATCGCTTATGTCGGCTCCGGCGTGCTTGGCTCCTCGGCAGGGATGGACAAGGATGTGATGAAGCGGCTCTTTGCGCAGGCTGGGCTGCCCATTGTGAAGCACCTGACTGTGCTGCGTACCGCGTGGGAGGCTGCGCCGCGCAAGACCGTGACCGCGATTGAATCGGCGCTCAAGTACCCTCTGTTTGTGAAGCCGGCCAATCTTGGCTCGTCGGTGGGCATCAGCAAGGTGCATGACCGCAAGGAGCTGGCTCCGGCGTTGAAGCTGGCCGCGCAGTTCGACCGCAAAATCGTGATTGAAGAGGGCGTGGCCGGCAGCGGTAAGTCTCGTGCAACGAAGAAGGCGCGCGAGCTGGAAGTCGCGGTGCTGGGCAACGACGATCCCAAGGCGAGCGTGGTGGGCGAGATCGTTCCCGGCAAGGAATTTTACGATTACGAGGCTAAATACCTGAGCGACGGCTCGATTCCGATCATTCCGGCGAAGATTACCGCTGCCGAGTCGAAGAAGATTCGCGCCATGGCTGTCGAGGCTTTTCGCGCCTGCGATCTGGCTGGGCTGGCGCGGGTGGATTTCCTGATGGAGCCGGACGGCAAGCGTAGGATTTACCTGAACGAAGTGAACACGCTGCCTGGTTTTACCTCGATCAGCATGTATCCCAAACTGTGGCAGGCTTCGGGGCTGAGCTATGCGGACTTGATCACTAGGCTCATTGAACTGGCGCTTGAGCGCCACAAGGAGCGGAGCCGGACGAGCTTCAGCTTCGACGCGGCCGGCCAATAGTCTGCCCGCATCGAAGGCTCAAAGCCGGGGCTAGAATGGGAATGGGACGGGTGGGGAACAGTTTCCCGTCCGGCGTTGTCTCTATAAATGGCGGCTTGGTGTGGAAGCGGCCTATTTTGAGAGTGGAAGAGGCGTTCGCATGAGGAATTTCCGACCATGACCCTGATGGATGCACCGAAGTTCGACGCCGCAAGATCGCGCCGGCGCTCTCAGCTTTTCTATGGTGTTTCCGGCGGGCTGCTGGTTTTTCTGGTGTTCATGTGGTTCTTTACGGGGCGTCCGGTGGACTGGCCGTGGAATTGGTGGACGTATTGGGCCGGCGAGCGCGACGTGAACCAGTTCTTGCAGGCTGTCGAATCCAACGACATGCCGCGCGCTTACGGCATCTGGGAGAACGACTTCGACTGGCGCCAGAACCAGGACAAGTACAAGACTTACCCCTACGACCGTTTTGCCGCGGACTGGGGCCAGGATAGCTCGGCCAACGACTACGGCACGATCAAGAGCCACCGGATCGTGGCTCGCAAGCTGACGGGGAAAGAGCTGATTGTCGGCTCGATGATCAACGGGCGCAAGAGCGCGCCGCTCTTCCTGGCCTATGACCGGCACGATCACACGCTGGGTTTTTCGCCCTTCGAGCTGAGCATCGATCCTTACTAGCCTTTATTCGGTGCTCAGTTCGGCGAGGGTTTTCTCCAGGCTGGCTGGGTCTTCGACGTTGAGGCACTTGAGATTGCAGTCGATCTGGCGCAGCAGACCGGTGAGGACTTTGCCGGGGCCGGCTTCGATGAAGACTTCCGCGCCGCCCGCTGCGAGAGCCTGGACGCATCCTGCCCAATTTACCGTCCCTGTCACTTGGCGGATGAGCGCTTCACGCGCGGCTTCGGCGGTGGTTACGAGCGTTCCGGAGACGTTTGCCGCGACGGGAATCTTTGGCTCGGAAAGCGTGATTCCGCTCAGGAACTTCGCTACGTCCTCCTGCGCCGGCTGCATGAGCGCGCAGTGGAAGGGCGCGCTGACCGGGAGCATCACCGCGCGGCGCGCACCGCGCGCCTTGACCAGCTCTGCGGCCTTTTCGACCGCGGCTTTGGCGCCGGAGATGACGGTCTGGTCGGGTGAATTGAAGTTGGCCGCGGAAACGACCAGCCCGGTCTCGGCTGCCGCTTCTGCACAGGCTTCCGCTACCTGGTCCGCTGCAAGGGCCAGCACGGCGGCCATGGCGCCTTCTCCGGCTGGTACGGCGGCCTGCATCGAGCGGCCACGGGCCTTTACGGCGCGGACGGCGTCGGGAAAGGTGAGCGTACCGGCGGCTACGTGCGCCGACCACTCGCCCAGCGAATGTCCGGCTGCAAGCGCCGGTGTAATATCGTGTTCGCCGAGCACGCGCCAGACGGCTACGCTGACGGTCAGGATGGCCGGCTGGGTGTTTTCAGTCAGGCGCAGCTCGTCTTCCGGGCCGTCGAGAAAAATGCGGCTCAGGGGAAAGCCCAGCGCCTCGTCGGCTTCGGCAAAGGTGGCGGCGGCGACGGGGTAAGCTTCGGCGAGAGAACGGCCCATGCCGACGGTTTGCGAACCCTGGCCGGGAAAGAGGAAGGCGATCTTTTTTGTAGTCATACCGTTCCAAATTCTACCCGAGCGGGAAGGTTTAGCTTGCTGGCAAAGATTGCCAATCGGGTCTACACTAGTTTCCAGCTAAGGAGAAACCCTATGCCAACTAGAAACGTGAACCTTACCGAGGAACTGGATCGATTTGTGCTGAGCAAAGTGGAGAGCGGACGCTACGAGAACGCAAGCGAAGTTGTGCGGTCGGCTTTGCGGACGCTGGAGCGGGAAGAGCAGGAGTATAAGGCAAAGCTTGAAGCGCTTCGCGCGGCGATCGACGAAGGAATGGCGAGCGGGATATTTGAGGGCGATCCATTTGAATACGTCAGGGAGCGTCGCAGGCTGCGACTTCAGGCGCAATCAGCGTAACCATGCTACATTTCTCAGACTCAGCCATGCGCGATCTGGAAGAGATTGACGCTTACTCGGTTCGTCAATGGGGCGAAAGACGAGCCGAACGATATCTTGGGGAGATATCTGCATGCTGCGACAGACTGACAACAAATCCGCGGCTGGGCAGGCCTTGCGAGGAGATTTTTCCCGGCCTCAGACGTATCGCACAGGGAAAGCATGCGGTTTTCTATACAGTTCGCGATCAAGAGATATTCGTCTGGCGGATATTGCACGAAGGCATGATTCCGACGTGCCACGTTTTTCGGGAATCGAACGGGTGAGCACGCCGGTTGCGGGGTCTGCGGGCCCTTAGTTCCAGCGTTTGCGGTCGTCGTGCTTCGAGTCGTCCTCGTCGATCTGCCGGCCCTGGCCGTCGAAGCGCACCGTTTTCCCCTGCTTCTTCATGTACACCTGAAACTTGCTTGCCGCGCGCTTGCGCTTCCAGCGGTAGTACTGATTGCGCACGCCGTAGAAGCGCTCGCTAAAGATAAAGCCCAAGCCCCGCCCCGGGGCGTACCGCAGGTAGAGGAGTGCGGCGAGTCCGCCGCCCAGTTGGGCAAAGGCGTAGAGGCGATAGGTGCCGAACGTGCCGGCAAATGCCAGCAGCCCATAAATGATGGCCAGATACTTGGCTTTGACGTTCAAGACGAACATGACGAGGAATTCTGTTTCCCCGTGCAGCACGCCAATCGCTACCAAAGTGCCGAAAATGCCGCCCATGCAGCCGTATATAGGCACCAGTGGCGGCGGATAGCCCGCAATTGAACTAATCTCGTAGATCACGATCGCCGTTGCCGCGGAGCCGAGCACGGCCGTGACATAGAGTCCCATTACCCAGCGGCCGCGTTGCATACTTTCCAGAAATCCGCAGAGGAACCAGAGCGAGAGCAGCTCAAACAGCGTGCCGATCAGGCTGGGATGGACCAGGCTGTACGTAAACGGCTGCCAGATGCGGCCGGCCATGAACATCTCCGGTCGCAGTTGCAGGTGGTCGAAGAGGGCGGTCAGAACATCGATACGCGCCGATGTGGCCAGCAGATAGACGAAAAACGCCACCAGATTCCACAGAATGATGCGCCGGGTGGCGCCTGTGAAGTCCGGTAGGCCGAGTTGGATGGTTCGCGGCATAGGTATCTCTCCGAGCCTACATCCTGCGGAGTCGAAATGTCATGCATGTGCCGCGCCAGAAACGCGGCACATGGAATTTCGGGAGGAGTGGCGACGCGCAAGTCCAAATTCGGAATTGCGCAACACGGCGCGGATTATGGCGTGGCTACCAGCCCGCGGTGCCCGGCTGCATCCACGGCGCGGACGCCGAAGACGACGTTGTCTTTCGAGATAGGAACGGTCAGCGTGAGAGCGCCGGTTTCGCTGGCGGGTACACTCTGCACGTACTGCCATTCCGGCGCGGTGGTCTCGCGCCAGAGCACCTCGTAGTGGATCCCTGCCGGTGCGCCTTCGGGAGCTTTCCAGTTCATGGACGTGCCGTTGTCCAGGCCGGTCGTCACGAGCTTGAACTGGGTGGGAATTCCGGGAGAACTGGCCAGCGTGGCCAGCGTGGCTGCGTTCAGCTTGGCCACCTTGGCGACGTAGTCGAAATCGACAAATTGCAGCAGGTCGCCGTACTGGATGCCGTTTTCAACGCGGACGTTCTGGTGCTGGTGGTTGAAGTCCTCGCGCCATTCGGTGAGACGTACGGCCGTAAAGCCTTCTTTGTTGAAGCTGGTGTGGTCGCCGCCGCGCAGATAGCGGTCCGGGCGGGCTACCAGAAAGGGCGCAAAGGCGCCGGGGAAGTAGGTGCGCGCTACGTCGTCCATGGCCCGCGCCAACTGGCGGCTGGGTGCGTCGTCGACCGAGCCGAGCGCACGGATGCGCTGCTCCTGCTCGGGAGTGGCTGTGGCGGGAATGCCTTCGGAGAAGACGCGGACGACATCCTTGCGCTGCAACGTGTCGCCGGGAGTGGTATTGCCGCCCACGATGTCGTTGTTGAGCACGCCTTCGAGCTGCCAGCCTTCTTCTTTGGCCAGATGAGCCAGGTGCGTGGAGCCGTTCAGCCCCTGCTCCTCTCCTGCGACGGCGACGAAGACCAGGGATGCGGGAAACTTGAGCTTCGTCAGCGAGCGCGCGCATTCGAGCGAGGCGGCTACGCCGGAGGCATCGTCATTGGCTCCCGGTGCAGGGTCGTGCGTGTTCAGCGTGTCGGAGTTGCGCGAGTCGTAATGGCCGGTCACCAAGTACATGCGCTTGGCTGCTGCCGGGTCGCTGCCGCGCAGAATCGCGTAGACGTTGGTGATGGTGGTCGGCTTTGGGATGCGCGAGGCGGCCGGATTGGTGAAGGTGTCGCGCTTTACCTCCAGGCAGCCGCCGCATTGCTTGGAAATCTCTTCAAACTGCGCGTAAATCCAGTCGGCGGCCGCGGTAACGCCGGTTCCCGGAGCCAGATCCGTATCCATGCTGGAAAGTGTGCCGCGGTTGTTAAACGCAACCAGCTTTTCTATCGTCTGACGAATGTGCGAGGCGGAGATCTGGCTCAGTGCTCCGGCAATGGCCGGATCGGCCGGCGCGGCGGAGACGGGCGTGGCGTGAAGCTGATAATCGGGCTGGGCAATGGCAGGCAATGCAGTGAGAGGCAACGCAGCCAGGGCGCAAAACATCCCAAGTAGGACGCTGGAGGCGGCTTGCCGGTATCTATGCATGAGCGAGGTCCGGGGTGAGGCTGCGCACAAGATCGAGGGCATTTTCATTCGAGGTTTCTCCGAAAGAGACGATTTTCGTTCGACTAGAGACGCGCGTACCCTTGACCGGGACGATGACTTACTCTAAAACTAGCAAAGTCAAGTTGCGCAATGCTGTCATCATAATGCTTGACCGGCCAAAACAGGTTTTGACCGGCAGAAGGAAGGGAGAAGGCATCATGCCCAATTGTCCAGAGTGCGAAAATCGGCTGGATTTTGAAGTGGACGAGGTAGAAGAAGGCGATATTGTCGCCTGCGACGAATGCGGAACCGAGTACGAAATTGTCGGGACGGAGCCGTTGGAATTGGTTCGCGTCGATGGCGAAGAGCTTGACGAGGACGACGACGAATTTTTGGAAGAAGAGGAAGAAGATTGATGCCACGCCCTGCACGACCTAAAACGAAGACTTTTGCGATTCGCGTGCGGCGCAACGCCGGATTTTTGATTGCCTCGATGACCTTTGCCGCTGTGGCGCTCGGCGTATTTCCCGGCGCGACGGCTGGCTCCCATGCCGGTCTCGGTGCGACCTATGCCGAAGCGCAAAACTTTGGCCAGCGCACGCTCCAGGGCAAGGTGCTCGACGATCGGGATGCGCCTGTCGCGGGGGCGACGGTTTTTCTCAAAAACCTGAAGAGCCGGGACATCAAAAGCTTTACCAGCATCGCGGACGGCTCTTTCCGCTTTGCCCAGGTGGGCATGGTGGATGACTACGAGGTCTGGGCTGAACAGGGCAAGAAGCGGAGCGCCACTAAGACCGTGAGCTCTTTCGACTCGCGTAAAGAGCTTGAGTTCGACCTGAAGCTCAAATAAATTCAGTAGTATTCCGTGTCAATTCGCTCATTGCCGGGCGGCGTTTGGCGCGCTGCCTGCATCAGAAATCCTGACGCTAAGGCCGCAATTGCGCCAGGCGCAGGAGAAGCCGAATGGCTGTGTTGATGCAGGCCTTTTACTGGGATTCACCCCAGGTCGAGAAGCAGGAAGGCAACTGGTGGAATGTAATTGCCGAGCGCGTGGAAGCGTTGGGCAAATCGGGCTTCAACGCGCTGTGGTTGCCGCCTGTCTCGAAGGCTTCGAGCAATCTTTCCGTAGGGTACGATCCGTACGATTACTTCGACCTGGGCGACTTCGACCAGAAGGGCGGCGTGAAGACGCTCTACGGCAATCGCGCCGAGCTTGAGGCGCTGATCGGCAAAGCTCACGCCAACGGCCTCGGCCTCTATGCCGACATGGTGATCAACCACAACTCGGGCGCGGATGAAGAGGAAGTAAATCCGCTCGATGGGCAGAAGCGCTGGACGAAGTTCCGGCCGAAGAGCGGCAAGTTTCTGCGCGACTGGAACAGCTTTCATCCCAGCCGGTATGAGCAGTTCATGATCGACGGCGAAAATTACGCCG
>Ga0302325_10009666_pt1 | contig 21023 bp, 15 predicted proteins | sample Palsa_T0_2_FD_201948 | JGI IMG/M metagenome (GOLD analysis project Ga0302325, IMG submission 201948) | Peat permafrost microbial communities from Stordalen Mire near Abisko, Sweden - Palsa_T0_2 | ecosystem: Environmental > Terrestrial > Soil > Palsa > Peat permafrost | place: Sweden: Abisko...
GGGGACGAGTGGGAGAAAAAGGCAATTCCATTTCTTTCCCCCACTCTCCCGCTCTCCCACTCTCCTCGGCATCCTCAATGGTGGAATAGCCCGTTGAGCAGGTTCCCCGGATTCAGCGGTTGTTGCTGCTGCTGCGACGGCTGTGTGGTCCCTAAATTACCCAGGCCGACAGCATTAAGCGCGGCCTGTTTGGCGGCGTCGGCGGCGAGCTGCTTGAGATCAATCGACACCTGCGGATGATCCATGTTCCCCTTCATCACCGCGACATAATACTGCGGCAGCCATTGGCGGATGTTGCCGGGGATGGCGCGTTCGAACAGCACTCTCGGAATCGACATCTGCATCGGCATGAACTGCTTGGTCTGCAACCCCACTTTGCCCCAGGCGCGCAGCGGCGCGTTGCCGTTGAGCATGAGGGTGGAATCCTCGGTGATCACCCCTTGGGCCAGTTGCACGTCGCCGTTGTTAATCTCCGCGCTGAGAGACGTATTCCAACCCGGCAACAGCGCCAGCAACGGGCTGCCCATTTGCAATTTGCTGATGGAGTATTGTATTTCCGCCACGCCAGGATTCTTGGGAGTTTGCTCATCAACGAGCGCGGACATCGGCACGGTCTGCATTTTCAAAACTTTCAAGTTTACCTGACCATTGGCACTGCTTGCGCCCAGGAACAGCGGGTTGTTCAACAGTTTTCCAAACATCGTTTTGGCCAGCGCGGGATTGAGGGAAATATTGGTGAGAATCGGCGCGGGATTATTGGGCGCGGCGGCAGGGATCGAGGTGAGCATATCATCGCTGGTGAGATCGGAGACGATAATCGGCACCGTGATCGTTCCGCTATTGCACTGCGCGGCCTTGGGCGCGTTTTGTCCATCAGGCAGGTCGGCATATTTCGTGTAGAAAATTCCATCCTTGAGCGTGAATGGCAGCTCGAAGTTGTCGATCGTGATGCCGTTGGTGGAAATGTGCCCGATGCCCAGCGCGCCCGAGGCGACGACCGTCGCGATCGCGCGATTGAACGGCTGGAATGCGGGATAGCTGCCATCCACCTTGATGACTTCGTGCTTCACCCCGCTGGTTTCCAGATCGGAAACCTTCGCTAACTGGTCCGGAGGAACGAGCGGTTTGATGATCTCCCAGAGCTTGGCGGAATCGTAATCGGCCGTCACGACGATCCCTTTGATTTCCCGTTTGACCTGAAGATCGTTGACCGTTCCACTTACCGTCACCGACAGAGCCCCGCTGCTCTTGAGGGCGAACAAAACGGGGTGGGCTGGATCGATGGAAACGCTGTCAGTCCCCATGTCGAACGTCAGCGGATTGTTGATATCAACTTCCTTCTCCTGGAAGACAACGCTCGGGGCGGCGGCTGGAGGATTGCCGCTAGTTCCCGGAACTGGGGGCATGCTATCGACTTCAAAATCCTTAACCCACCCTCCACCGGTCAATACAATTGCACGACTCCCCGGCGCCTGCTGAATCGGCTCATCCAAATGGTATTCGCCCTTGTATGGATACGTACCCGTGGGGACATTTGCGACCATTTCCGCCAATCGAGCCGCCGGTTGAATCTGGCCATCAAAAGTGACGCCGCCGGTCACCGATCCTTTTGTCATGAGGTCATCGAATCCAGTCACGATAATCGGCTGCTTGTTGTACAACTGAATCGAGGCGATTCCGCCGTTGACCGACATCGCGCTGAGGGTGAACTTGGCAAGCTGATTCATAATCGGCGCATCCGGCGCGGCGTTTGGATCGGTGTCGAGACTCGCGACGGCCTGGATATTGATGTCACCCGGCCAGGTCCGCGTTCGGGAGCCGCGCGACACCTGCAGGCCCTGAATTGTCAGGGCCGAAAGAGTAGCAGTGGTGGTGTTCTGGCTGCGCGCGACGTGGGCCTTGAACGTGAGGTCGCCAGCCCCAATGACCAGTGGCGTTTGATCCGGCGATGGCGGCGAGAGAAATCCCACAAACACATCCAGCCGGCGCATATTGGCATTGTCGATCTCAATGTCGGCGGATTGCAGTTTGTCGAAGATTCCAGTCGGCACGAGCACGCCGTTGGCGCCTTTTCGGGCGAGAAGGATGTTGGCGTTGGAGATGTTGATATTTTTGCCGAAGGAGGATTCGACATTGAGCATGGCATCGTTGATGGCGCTCATGTCCTGCGAAAGCGTGCCGCCGGTGACGATGTGAATGGTTTCGTTGCTCATCAGCGCAACCGCCTGGCCGGTGGTCGCAGGCGGATAGACCGTGATCTGATTGATCGTGACATCCATCTTGGCGCTCGTCGCGCCGTCGGCCCCGGGCCCGAATTGAATATTCCCGCTGGCCTTGCCGCTGGTCAGGCGATTCAATGTTGCCATCTGATCCGGCGGCAGAACCAGCGAAGCAAACTGCAACAGCGGCGGCAGATCGGCGTTGAGCAGATTGATATCACCTGTGGCACTGATTCCGGTTGGGCCCAGCGTTGCGACCAGCGAATGCGCGGGATCAAGCTGAATGCTCAATTGATCGCCCAGCGCCAGCGACAGGGACTGAAGTTGCAGACTCAGTTGATTCGGCCCCTGCTCCACCTGCGCTGACGCGGTGGCGGTAAGATTCTCATTGGTGATGGCGGTCGGCTGGCCATCCTTTGTCAATGTGAGATTGCTGATGCCCGCGGTCAGCGGCTGGGTAATCGTCAACTTTTTGTCCAAATATGACGCGGCCAGTTGCGCGCTGAATTGGCCCGAGGTTATTCGCATCGATCCATCCGCGAGTTGCTGAACCAGGGATGGCTGCGTTGTCGCCGGCGACGGAGGCATGACAACGGCCAATACCGGCAGAATCTGATTTTGAAGTTTCGTCAGATCACCCGTGCATTTATCCAGGGATATCGACTGGGCCGCGACTTGCGTCGGGGAAACCGTCAGATCGCTGGCCAATTCCGCGGCGAAAGTCGGCTGGGCCGCATCGCCAACCGTGGCCGTGAGTGTCAGCCCTTTCAACGTCGTAATTTTCGTGTCCGGATTCACTGACCCATTGCCCGACACGGTCACATCCAGCGACTCGAGGTGAAGTTGTTGCATCTTCCCGGAGGCATCCGCCATGGAGACATCCGTCGGGTCGATGTGCAGTGTCAGGGGTTGCTCGAATCCGAACCCGGAGGGATCAAATTTCCCTTTGCCGGTGAGAATGAGTTTTCCATTGACGACGCGGGGCAAGTCGTTGCGTTTGAGAACAAACGCCACCGCCCCGCCGAATTCGTTTTGCAGTTGCGCCAGGTCGATGGTGCCGCGGTTGATGGCGAATGCGGGAAGAGTAAACCCGAACGGCCCGTCGAGATTCACATCCGCATCGGCGTCGAAATCAATGGCGGGGGATAGCGCGGTGATTTTGAGATTGCGAATGTCCTGCACGAATTTCACGGATGTGTGATCGAGATCGCAGGCGATCGCGCCGTTGAAGTTGGGCTGCTCGATCGACTGGGCTGAACTGCCCAGGCCGGAGATCTTGAGATCGTTCACCTTGGCGTTGGCGGCCACATGGACGACGCTCTGTTGAGCGGTGGGATCGCCATCAGTCTCGGCATGAAACGCCACTGCGCCGCTCATGGTGACATGCTGTCCCTTGGGAACCTGCATCAGCGCATCGAGATCGATCAACTGCGAAACCTGCTGCTGGAGCGCGCTAAAGTCGATGGCCCCGTCGAAGGATGTCTTGCCAAGTTCTTCGCCGCCGCCCTTGAGATTGAAGAATCCGCTATTGATGGAAACACTGGGCTGATGGAAGCCGGGCTTGTCGCCGCCTTGGGCGGTGATGCCGACGACGCTATCGATATTATCCAGATGCACTGGCTGGCCGTTGTTGGTGCCGGCAAAATCGGTGATGTGGTTCTGGGCGTCAATCACAGCTTTGCCATCGCCAATAGTGACGGTGGTTGCCGAGGCGAAGCGCCCGTTGCTCAGCGTGACACCGGGGATCAGATGCACGGTGTTACGGAGTTGATTGACGAAATTGGCCGCGTCGATGTCGACGCTGACCTGGATAACACCGGCACCTGGCACATTTATGGCAACCGTCGGGGCGCTCGGGTTTACAAAGGTCTGCCCAATCGCCTGCAACAACGCCTGCGTCTGCAAAAGTGTGTCCCGGCTGGCATCCACATGCAAATCGACGAGGTCCGGCTTACCGTTGGTGGCGTAGCTGGCTGTGATCGGAATGTCGACTTTAACAGATTGCCCTGCCAGTGCCGCGTTTAATTCCACCGCTAACTGCTGGCATTGCACCGTATCCAAATGCAGCGGGCCGCCCCCGAGGGTCGGTGAATCGATAGTGATCTTTCCAGTCGCCGCGATGTTGTTCAGCGTGTCCACATCGACCTTGATCTCCCCATCGAGCTTGCCCCCCAGCGACATATCGAGACTTGCGTACGGCTTAAGCATCGGCTGAAGCGCCGAGAGATCGCCGGTCACATCAATCGTTTGGCTGGCGCCGAGATGATCGATATCCACGAGATTGTCGCGAATGGCCGAGATGGTGCCGGTAATGCGGACATTGCTGAAATCGTGGTTCATCAGCAATGTGTGGATGCTGATGGTGTCTTCGATGGGTTTGTTGATATCCGGAATGTGCACGTCAACATTGATGCCATCCGCGGCCGCCGTGCCGCCCTTCAGATCATCCTCGAATGTCCCGCTGGCGTTGCGGATGTGCAGCGATCCCGTGACATTCGGCAATTTGGACGGCGGACTATTGCTCGGCGGTGACGGCTTGATGAGCCGCAGCAAATTAATTTCGCCATCCGGCAATCGCTTGAGATTCACATCCGCATTGACGATTTGCGAATCGCCCAGATCGATATTCATCGACGCGGCTTTGATGAGCGAAATCGGCAGATCAATTTGCCCGATCTGGGCCAGATAGGAATTGTCCCGCAAATCCATCAGGCTGACGCCTGACAGATGAATCCCGCTCGTCCAGCCGATCGACCAATCCTTAATCTCTAATTTCCCCTGCACCAGATTGTTGTTGATCTGACTGACGACGATGTCCTTCACCATCCCCGTGCTGGCAATGGTGGGAATCAGCAGAACAAGCAGAATCAGCAAAACGACCAGAACGCCGAGAATTTTGAGAATAATCCGGCGTTTTTTCTTCTTTGGCTTGCCATCGGGCGCGGGACTCGCAGGGCCCAATCCACCCGGCGGATTGGCGCCGGGATCATTGGGTCGTTGGTTTGCGGAGTCGAAGGAAGAGGAATTTTCTTGCGTCATCGTGATCTTTCCCGAGCTTTCAATTTTTCATCGGCAGCACCGCAACCCGCGTCATGCCTGGACGATCCAGAAATGTCTGGGCTGCAACTGGCGCATTGGCGCTGGTGGCAGACGCGGTGTTGGTGGTTGCAGGAGCCGATCCGACGAATCCCGTCGAGGTTTGATAAGTAAACGACTGAAATCGCAACAGCGTCGAAAATTGCGGGTTGATGTTCAGCGTCACGTATTTCCGATCTTGCGAGACCACCGCCTGTTGCACATCCAATTCCTCGCCTGTGGTGGCGTAGCCGACCTCAGCCGTGGCAGCGGTAGCGCCCGGATACACAAATGGGACCGACGGCGTTTGGGCGATAGCGAAGGCGCTCAATCCCAACACCGTCAGACCGGCGGCAGCGCTCCGCATGAATTTCGTCAACATCACGACGTGCTCCTTTTCGACGACATCAGGTTGCCATGATATGTATGATGCGGTTGCAAGCCAACGGTTAGGGGGTTAACTTTCGTATGCTTCGAGCCGATAAACTCTCCGAGATTGCGCCCGGCTCGTTTTCTTTTCGGAGCGTTTTGAATGGAAACAGGCAAAAAAGCCCTCATTACCGGAATCACTGGCCAGGACGGCTCGTATCTGGCCGAGTTCCTCTTGGCCAAGGGATACATCGTTCATGGCATCGTTCGCCGCAGCAGTTCGTTCAATACCGATCGTATTGAACATCTGTACCGCGACCCGCACATTCCCAACACGAAATTGTTCCTTCATTACGGCGATCTCGTCGATGGCATGGGATTGCGCGAAATCCTCACCCGCGTCCGGCCAGATGAGATTTACAATCTTGGCGCCCAGTCGCATGTGAAGGTCAGCTTCGATCAACCGGTTTATACCGTCGCTACCGATGCGCTGGGAACGATGAACCTTTTGGAAGCTATCCGCGACACAGGGTTGCCCATCCGATTTTACCAGGCATCCAGCAGCGAGATGTATGGGAAAGTCGTCGAGCGCCCCCAGACGGAAAAGACGCCGTTTTATCCCCGCTCGCCCTACGCCTGTGCCAAGGTTTACAGCTACTGGCAAACCCTGAATTACCGGGAGAGCTACGGCATCTACGCCTGCAACGGCATTCTCTTCAATCACGAAAGCCCCCGCCGCGGCGAAACTTTCGTGACCCGCAAAATCACCCGTGCCGCCACCCGTATCAAGGAAGGATTGCAAGCCAAGCTGTACCTGGGCAATCTCGATTCCAAGCGCGACTGGGGATTTGCCGGCGATTATGTCGAAGCCATGTGGCTGATGCTCCAGCAGGAGAAGGCTGAGGATTTCGTCATCGCCACGGGAGAAACTCGTAGCGTCAAGGAATTTCTCGAAGAAGTCTTCGGGCATCTCGGCATGGATTGGCAAAAGCACGTCGAGCAGGACAAACGCTACTTCCGCCCCGCTGAGGTGGACTTTCTCCTCGGCGACGCCAGCAAGGCCAAGCGCGTTCTGGGTTGGACGCCGAAGGTCACGTTCAAGGGCCTGGCTAAAATGATGACGGAAGCGGACTGGAAATTGGCCAAGCGCGAAAAAATGATGGCCGAGCAAGACAAGAAGATTTCTGAATCGTAACTCAGCTTGGAAAGGGCATGAGCATTTCAAAAACCGATCGGCTGGTGATCACGGGCGGGGCCGGATTTCTGGGAACCGCGGTGCAGCGCCTGCTGCGCCAGCGCGGATACCAGAATATTTTCGTCCCCCGCCGAAAGGATTTCGATCTCACCCACGAGGCGGATACCAAGCGGCTCTACGAGCAGGAAAGGCCCGATGTCGTCCTGCATCTCGCCGCAGAAGTCGGCGGGATCGGCGCTAATCGCGACAACCCTGGCCGATTCTTCTTCGCCAACATGGCGATGGGCCTGCACCTCATCGAGCAGGCCCGTGTCAACAAGATCAAGAAATTCGTCCAAACCGGCACCATTTGTGCCTATCCAAAATTCACCCCAGTCCCCTTCCGCGAAAGCGAACTGTGGAATGGTTATCCCGAGGAAACCAACGCCCCCTACGGCATCGCCAAGAAAGCGCTGCTGGTCATGTGCCAATCCTATCGCCAGCAATACGGCCTCAATGCGATCTATCTGTTACCGGTAAATCTCTACGGCCCCGGCGATAATTTCGATCTGCACAGCAGCCATGTGATTCCCGCCCTGATCCGCAAATGCATCGAAGCCCGCCAGCGCGGCGACCGCCAGATCGACGCCTGGGGCACCGGATCGGCCAGCCGGGAATTTCTCTACGTCGATGATTGTGCCCGCGGCCTGGTCACGGCGATGGAGCAATACGATTCCCCCGAGCCGGTCAACCTCGGCAGCGGCCGCGAGATCACCATCAAAGCCCTCACCGAATTGATCGCCCGTCTCTCAAGATTCGAAGGCAAAATCGTCTGGGACCCCACCAAGCCCGACGGCCAGCCCCGCCGTTGCTTGGATGTCACCCGCGCCCGGGAAACAATGGGATTTGTCGCCGAGACGAGCCTCGAAGATGGATTGGCCAAGACGATCAAATGGTTTGAAGATCAGCACGGGGTGGTAACGGAGCGCCATTTTGGAGCGCGTACGGAGGACAAGGTGACAAGGTGAGGGGGTGACAAGGTGAAGGAAAAAACCTTGGCTGCCTGGTTTTTGTCACCTTGTCACCCCCTCACCTTGTCACCTTGTCATTAATTAAAAATGTTCTCCATCATCACCTGCAGCATCCAACCGGAAAAATTCAACGCCGTTGGTCTCATGTACCAGCAGGTTTTCGCCGGAACGCAGTGGGAATTAATCGGCATTCACGACGCTAAATCACTGGCTGAGGGATACAACCGCGGCGTCGACCGTGCGCGAGGTGATGTGCTGATCTTCGCCCACGACGACATCGAAGTCCTCAGCCCCCAGCTTCCCCAACGGCTCATGAACCACCTGGAGAAATTCGACCTGATCGGCCTCGCCGGCACGACTCGGCTGATCGCCCCCGGTTGGGTATTCGCAGGTCCACCATACATCTTTGGCCAAGTCGCCCATCCCGCCCCGGACGGACCATTGATCAACGTCGCCATCTATGGCGTCCCCCGCCGCGCTATTGGCGGAATCCAGGCTCTCGACGGCCTGTTCATGGCATGCCGGCGGTCTCTGCTCAATCGCATCAAATTCGACGAACTCACGTTCGACGGATTCCACCATTACGACACCGACTTCAGCCACAATGCCTTCCGAAATGGTTTGCGCGTCGGCGTGGTTTGCGATATCAACCTCTTCCACCAATCCGGCGGGAATTATGACGAAAAATGGCATCGATCCGCAGAGAAATTCACACAGAAATGGCTGGCCCACCAATACCCGTTGCCCGCGCGCAAGTTCGTCTGGGCCGGCATCCAGGTCGCTACCAAGGCCGAATGTTTAGAGATCATGAATCCCACCTATTGGGATGAGGCCCGATAATCATGCATTGCCACCTAACTGAATCTGGTTGCTCTGATCCCATCCATGCCACATAATCAAACTATGGCGGAGTTACGCGACAAAATCGTCGTTTGCGGAGGCGGTGGCTTCATCGGCGGGCACCTCGTCGGTGATCTGCTGGCCAAGGGACACACCAATATCCGCGCTGTGGACATCAAACCGTTCGAGGAGTGGTACCAGCGGTTCCCCGAAGCCGAGAATCTGATCGCCGACCTGCAGCTCAAGGATGCCTGCCGCGCGGCTCTGAAGGATGCCCGCGTCGTTTACAACCTCGCCGCCGACATGGGTGGCATGGGATTCATCGAAAACAACAAGTGCCTCTGCATGCTCAGCGTGCTGATCAACACGCATCTCTGCCAGGCCGCGCATGAAGTGAAGGCCGAGCGATTTTTTTATGCCTCCAGCGCCTGCGTTTACAACGCCGACAAACAGCGCGATCCCAACGTGACCGCCCTCAAGGAAGAAGACGCCTATCCCGCCATGCCTGAAGACGGCTACGGCTGGGAAAAACTTTTCAGCGAACGCATGTGCCGCCATTTCCGCGAGGATTTCGGCCTGCAAACCCGCATGGCCCGATACCACAATGTTTACGGACCCCACGGCACCTACGATGGTGGCCGCGAAAAAGCCCCAGCCGCCATCTGCCGAAAGGTCATCAACGCCAAACTCTCCGGAAATTACTCCATCGAAATCTGGGGCGACGGACATCAGACCCGATCCTTCCAATACATCTCCGATTGCCTCTACGGCACCCAGCGAATCATGTGGAGCGACATCACCGATGCGATCAACCTCGGCAGCAGCGAGCTAGTCTCCATCAATCAACTGGTCGACATCGTCGAAAAAATCGCCGGCCTGAAACTCAAGCGATCCTACAATCTCAAAGCCCCCAAGGGCGTAAACGGCCGCAACAGCGACAACACCCTGATCCACAAACTCCTCGGCTGGGAGCCCGACACCAAACTCCGCGACGGGCTGGAAAAAACCTATCGCTGGATCTACGACCAGATGGTCAGCCGGCGATAATCCGATGAAGACCGTCCTCGTGGTCAGCCAGACATTTGTCCCCGATCCGGCCAGCGTTGGGCAGCACATGTCGGATGTGGCGTTCGAACTGGCCCGGCGCGGGCACAAAGTTCGTGTCTATGCATCGGCTCGGGGATATGAGAATCCGGCAAACGTCTATCCATCGCGCGAAATTCTAAACGGCGCCGAAATCCGCCGGTTTCCTTTCGCATCCTTCGGAAAGAAATCCATTCCGTTGCGAGTGCTCGGCACAGCCGTCTTCATGCTCCAGGCATTTTTCGCCGCGCTCTTCACGCCGAATCTGGCCGGGATTTTTTTCAGCACTTCCCCGCCGCTGATTGGTCTCCCCCTCTGCATTGCCGCCGCCATTCGGCGTGTTCCCGTCGCCTATTGGGCGATGGATTTGAATCCCGATCAACTCATCGCACTGGGCAAGTTGAAGGAATCCAGTTTCCACGCGCGGATCTTGGAATCGGTCAATCGCTTCATCCTCCACCGCGCCAATCTGATCGTCGCCCTCGATCGTTTCATGGCCGAGCGTTTGTCCCATCGCGGCGTGCCCGCCAACAAAATGCTAATCATGCCCCCCTGGCCGCACGAAGAGCATATCCAGCCGCCCATCGGCGAAAATCCCTTCCGCGTCCGCCACCGGCTCGCCGGCAAATTCGTCATCATGTACAGCGGCAACCACAGCCCCAGCAATCCCCTCACCACCCTGCTCGATGCCGTCGTGAAATTAAAGGATGACCCCACCCTCATCTTCCTCTTCGTCGGCGGCGGCAGCGGAAAAAAGGAAGTCGAAACCTACATCGAGCAACACCAACTCAAAAACGCCCTCTCACTCCCCTACCAACCGCTCGCTGAGCTATCCAACTCCCTCACGAGCGCCGATGTCCACGTGGTATCCCTCGGCGAGAAAATGGTCGGCATCATCCACCCCTGCAAAATCTACGGCGCCATGACCGCCGGCAAACCCGTGCTCTTTTTGGGCCCCCGCCCCTCACACATCAGCGACCTCCTCGACAAACACGGCATCGGAATTCAGGTCACCCACGGAAATGCCCAAGCGATGCTGCAAGTCATCGAGCAATTCCGCGCGATGCCCATCGAGAAGCGCACCGAAATGGGCCAAGAAGCCCAACGCGTGCTTGGGGAATCGCTGAGTCAGAAAATGCTCTGCGGAAAACTCTGCGATGCGGTGGAAAAGGCGTTGCGGATGAAATCATAACGTATGTGGTAGGATAGCTGCGTGAAAAAGCAGTCCTTGATATTCCTTGGGGGCCGTGGACTCATTTTTACCTACGGCGGAGCATTCAAGAGAGGTGAGTTGTGAGTCTAGAACTTCTCGATCAAATGCTCGAGCCGTTACCATATGCGCTTCGCGATCAAATTACGGGATACGCAAATGCTATTGACGAAAGCGGGGAAGATATCTTTGCCACGGCTCAGGTGCCGTTCGACCGAACTTTGCTTGATCGGGTAGTATTTCTCGCGGGGGTCTGCCGTCTCTGGACCCTGGTGGACTGGCAGTTTTCGATTTTGAGCAACTCCCTATCAATTCTATCGAGTAGTCAGGTCGAAGGTTTCGCGATCGGTCGACGAAGGCTTGACCGACAGTCCCAGGAATTTGTCGATCTCGACAGGATGCGGACTGAGCTGTTGCGGCGGATTCGTGACCTCGACTGCGAGCGTTACGTGGCGCTACGTTCGGTTCAAGAAATTCTGCTTCTTCTAAGAGAGGAAGCCAGTGGACATCAATAACGTCGTCATTGGACTGAGATCCTTTATCAGCCAATACCACACACAGTTCCTTAGGCTATCCCGCACCGAGTCGCAACTGCTTGAGATCGGGGCATTAATGTTGGGCGTGGAGCATTACCGGCGACAAGGTTTTGAGGTTAATGTTCAAAACAAGGTCGGTAACCGCTTCAAACTCAAAGTAAGCGCCAAGGGAAAGCCGTTTAATTTCTCGTGGTATTCCGCATCTAAGAGTGACGTGAACGTGGAGATTCACGGGAATCTACCGGTCGGCAGCGCATACGGCCGTGACGACGGAGTTTATGTAGTCGACGTTGGCGTAGTGGAGGCAGGGACGTTGCCGACGAAACCAAAGGAACGAAAGCTATGGAGGCGGATGGACAACAAACTCGTCATCACATTTATAGAGGCCAAGAAACTTGTCGTTTATCCCATGCTCATGGCTCAGTTTATCGGTATGGTTCACGAGATAAAGCCGTCTTTTATGAAGAGGCGTTTCGAATGTGCGGTGTGCCATTTTTATCCCGCCCTTGTGTCGGTCGGTTATTTGAGAGGGACTTCAGCGAATATCAGAGAGGGATTTAGGAAAAGACATTTCAGGGTCAATGTCGTGCCTACATTTGACATTCACGTTTCAAGGCTTGCCCACGACAGCACGGCGGCCAGCCCGTTTGAACCGATTCAAGCATTGCAAAATTTACCGGCGAGATTAGCGGTGAGTACGGACGGCCCAATCACTGCCGATGACATTCCGTTTTGAGCCGACCGCAGCAACCGAGCCTATCATTTTCACAACGTCACCCCCGACTTCTGCATCGCCACGATCCAATCCGGCGTTTCCTTGAGATATGCGTCCACATATTTCTGCCGCGTGAAATAGTAATACGCCAGGCCGCCCATGCAGAGCACGGCGATGAAGATGAGAGCGACGTAGAAGAGCATCACGAGTGCGTGCAGTTCGCCCGTGTCCACAACTCCGAATTCCGAAAGGTCACCATTGAGATCGGCCGTCAGGCCGCGGCCCATCATCTCGCTGACCAATTGCACAAGCGAATAGAGAATCAGCAGGCCACCGAGGACCAGTTGATTTAGCATCAAGGTGCTCAACGCCCGCGGATCAAATTTTCGGAGCCGATCCGAACCGCGCCATTCAATCCAGCCGATCACTGCCAAGACAGCGCCGGCGGCCATCGCCGAAATGGACCCTATTCCGCCGATGATCGTCAACGCACCGAATGCGATGAGAATCATCCCATCCGTTCGCGCCACCCACACCGCCCGGCTGATCCTGCGATACGCCACCCGAGCGATGGCCATTTCACGAAGATTCTCGTCGGAAAACTGCGGAGAATTGGGGAGGGCCGGCTGTGTCAATCGTGGGCCTTTCTAATGCTCAATACAGATTAACCACGAAGTCACAAAGACACGAAGCGGCATTCTTGATTCCAGAGCCATCCTGCGAAATCGGCTTCTCTAAAAAAATAGTTTGAATCCAACTGCCAACTTCGCTCAGTTGAAATCGAACGACAAAAGCCGCTTCGTGTCTTTGTGACTTCGTGGTTCAAATTCTTATTCTTATAGTTCCCATTCCCCGCTGAAAACTTCCGTGGCCGGGCCGGTCATGGAAACATTGTTGTCGGCGGCGGACCACTCCAATTCCAAATCCCCGCCGGGAAGATGGGCGAGGATTTTGCGATCGGTCCGGCCCGTCAAAACACCCGCGACGCATACGGCACACGCCCCGGTGCCGCAGGCGAGCGTGATTCCGCTGCCGCGTTCCCAGGTTCGCATGATGATTTCGCTGCGCGATTGAACCTGGACCCAATGGGCGTTCGTTCGACGAGGGAAAGCATGATGATTCTCCACCAGTGGGCCGAGTCGGGCGATATCCACTTGCGCGGCATCCGGCACAAAACTCACCGCATGGGGATTGCCCATCGAGACAAATACGGCATCGAACACCATGCCGTTTTTCAGAGTGATTCGATGATCGTGGGAATTCAGGGCCTTGCCAATCTCGCCGGGAAGCACGGGGATTTTTTCCAACTCCAAAATCGGCTCGCCCATGTTGACCTTCGCCCGCCGGACCTTTCCCTCCACGACTTCCAACTCCAATGTCAGCACCCCCCGGCCGGTCTCGACCTTCATGGGATTGCTGCGAGAAAGCCCATGATCGAACGCATATTTTGCCAGACAGCGAATCCCGTTCCCGCACATTTCCGCTTCGCTGCCATCGGCATTGAACATGCGCATCCGCACATCCGCCTTTTGCGAGGGGAGGATGAGAATCAGCCCATCGCCACCGACTCCAAAATGACGGTCGGAGATTTTTACTGCCAATTGCGCGGGATCAGCGACGGTTTCGGCGAAACCGTTGACGTAGATGTAGTCGTTGCCGATGCCGTGCATCTTGGTGAACCGCATGGCATGAGTATAGGGCTCAACGCAAAAGGGGGAAATGTCCGATAAATACGAACAGCGGGCCGAGGACGGCCCGGCTCAATCTGCGAACGACCATGGACTCCAAAACGATCGATTTCGCTGAATGTCTGAAAGAGAGTGCCGATGTTCCCGCGCCGCCCACCAAAGCCGATATTCTGGCCCAATCGAATTGGAACGCCAATCTCTCGGCGCTAAAATCCTCCCAGCCGGACGTCGTCAGCCGAATCAAACTGGATGTCCCCGATGAATGGACGTTCGGCCGGGATGGATTCCTGACAGCGCGATCCGACGATGGATTCTGGTGGCGTGGATGCTCGGTTCCGCTGCTGGCGGGTCGGCAGGCGTTGAAATCCTTAAAACTCACCGGTCCAGTGGGCTGTTTCATCTGGCCGCATCACGCGGGGCATCTGCGGGCATGTTTTGAGGGCATCGAGCCAAATCAGGCGATCATTGCCGTCATCCCCGACGCACTGACGCTGACGGTCATTCTCCATTGCGACCAGTTCGCTACCGAGATCGCCGCCGGCCGATTGCATTTCGCCGTGGGATGGGATTGGGAGAAGCAACTGTCAGAAATCTTCCAAAAGAATCCCGGCTTGCCGCTGCCGCAGCAATTCATTCGCACGCCGCTCTTGCCGGATGATGAGATGCAGCCATTCGTCAATCTGGGCCAAACGGTCATCGGAAACGAGATGGGCCGGCGTTCCGAATTGATCGCACAGGTCATCGCCCGGTCCGATGCAAAAAAAAGAACCGAAACGTTGGTGGTTGCCGGCTCGAATTTCGATCTTTCAAACCTCGCGCCAACCGCGCTGGCCGAGACATTCTCGAAATGCAAACGCCTGAATATCGATCAACCCTTGCATGCGTCGCCCTTGGCTCTTGCCATGGCCGCGGAGAGCGCTGGTTCTCTCATCGCCGCCGACATGTTCCGCCATGATTTGCCCGGGATCGTTTCCAATCGGACGAAATGGATCACCTGGATCACGCGCGGCCGGATCGCCCCGCCGTTGCTGTATGCACCCCGAGACCGGATTTTGCTTGCCGATCCAAACTGGAAATCAATTGCCGAGCAAGCCGGTTGGCCGAGCGATCGCATTGATATCGCCGCCTGGCCCGAAGGATTTCTTCCCTTCACTCCGCGACAGCCGCGAGCCGATCTGATCGCCCTGCCCGTCGATACCGTCCCGCTCGATCCGCCGACGCGTGTGAAGGAATTTTCCAGCCATGTCCTGCTGTGGGAACGGATCGCCCAGGAATTATCGAACAATCCGCTGTCCATCGGTGTCGATCCGATGCGATGTCTGGAAGATCATCGCCGGCAAATGGGAATTACCGAACAGGGATTCGACGCAATCACATTTTTGGAACGCTTAATTCTGCCGGCCTATCACCAGGGATTGGCGCGGCAAATGCTGCGGGAAAAAATCCCACTCGTACTGTTCGGCCGGGGGTGGATGGATATCGAAGAATTTCGGCCCCACGCCGCCGGTCCGATGCGCTCTCCCCGCGATTTGTCCACCGCTCTGGCCACCTGCGCCGCGGTGATTCATCCCATCCCCAACGATGCCGCTCATCCCGCCGAATCCTTCGGCCTGCCGATCATCCGGCCCACGCTTTCGGGGCTGAGGCAAACGAAAACGCCGCAACGTTCGATCCATCAATTGGACGACGGCGCTGTTGCCGGCTGAATCGAAGTTTTAACAACGCTATTGGCCGCGCATTCCGCTTTTGCCTTTGCCAGCGCCGCTTGAAATTCAGGATTGGCCAGCATCTTGTCGGCGATGGCGTTTCCCAAAATTCGGCCGGCCGCCACATCGCTGGGGTAATGCACACCGCCGAGCACCCGGTCGTCGCCGATTTGCCTGGATCGATCGATCAGCTTGTCTCTTTTGTCGGGTTCAATTTCTGAAAGCATCCGACCGAGCACCGTGGCCACTGTCGAATGCCCGCTGGGATACGACGTATCCCGTTCCTTCATCAAGCATGGCATCACGCGCGGGTCCAGCACATAAGGGCGAGGACGTCCGTAATATTCTTTCGCCTGCGACACAATCGTATCGGTATCTCTTGAGACCTGTCTCATCAGCATGGCAGTCACCGGGAGATTCTCCGAATTGAACCAAGGACCCATCACGCCATTAAACGCGAACACATTGAAACGCACTTCTGACCGAGCGCGGGCAATTTCGGCCGGCGTGCGTGAGTTCTGTAATTGCAGAACCATTGCAATATCATCCTTGGTCTGCTCAGAATCATTCGATGGGGCCGTTGCCAGCAGGGTTTTGAAGTCGATATCTGTTGGTTTAACAAAATTAGAATCCGCCACAGCCGCCGCCGTCAGCAGCGTCAATGCGAAGAGTCCCGTGAAGATATGACGAATGACAAACCGATTTTTCATGAATGACCCATTTCTACAAATTGACAGCCTGATGGCCAATGTCTTTTCGATAATGCATCCCATCAAAATGGATCTTTTCGAGGGCTGCATAAGCGCGGCGTTTAGCTTCTGTGAAGGTATTGCCAATTGCGGTCACGCCAAGCACGCGACCGCCGGACGTACACAGTTGGCCATCCCGTATTTCTGTCGCCCCGTGAAACACACGCACATCCGGCATGGCATCGGCCTCTGTGATTCCTGAAATCGGCATCCCCACCGTCGGCGTCCCCGGATATCCCTTGCTCGTAGCCACCACGCACATTGCCGGGCGCGGGTCCCAACGCAATTCCAAATCCGCCAATTTCCCCCGCGCCACCGCTAGCATCATCTCCAGCGGATCGCTCTTCAATCGCATCATCAGCGGCTGCGTCTCCGGATCGCCGAATCGGCAATTAAATTCCAATACCTTCGGCCCATTGGGCGTGAGCATAATTCCCGCGAACAAAACCCCCTGATACTCGATCCCATCCCGAAGCATCCCATCCACGATCGGCACCAAAATATCCCGCTCCACCTGCCCCAGAACCTCCGGCGTGACGGCCGGCGTCGGCGAATATGCCCCCATCCCGCCCGTCATCGGACCCGTGTCCCCCTCTTCCAGCGGCTTGTGATCCTGCGCCGGCTCGAGCATGTAAATCGTCCGTCGATCCACCAGCGCGAAGATCGAACACTCCGGCCCACTCAGTAATTCTTCGATGACGATCCGTTTTCCCGCATCCCCAAAAACTTTTTTTCGCATCAGCCGGTCGATCGTCTCCAGCGCATCGGATGTGCGATAGCAAAGCGTCACGCCCTTCCCCGCCGCCAGACCCGATGCCTTAACGACCACCGGATCATCCTTGGCCTTCACATATTCCTCTGCCGACAACGGATCGGTGAAACTCTTCGCCTCCGCCGTCGGGATCGCCTGTTGGCGCATGATTTCCTTGGCGAACCACTTGTCCGATTCCAGCTGCGCCGCCGCCCGGCTCGGCCCCATCACCAGCACCCCCGCCTCACGCAACGCATCGGACAACCCCAACGCCAGCGGATCCTCCGGCCCGATCACCACCAATTCGATTTTCCCGCGACGGACAAATTTCGTGATCTCAGGAACATCGTTCGACTTCATCGGCGCCAGATCGGCCACCTGCGCAATGCCCGGATTCCCCGGCGCGCAAAAAAGCTGCGTCACGCCCGGCGATCCCGCCAGTCGCCAGGCCAAGGCATGTTCTCGCCCACCACCACCAATAATCAAAACCTTCATGCGCCTGTTACCTTAGCAAAATCTGCTGACAAAATCCCCGGCGCGGATGATCTCGGCCATCCAATTGCGTCTATCGCCGAATCCCGCGATGATGCGAATCACATGACCCTGACCTTCAGCGATCCCGCTGCGCGGTTGCGCTCGCTCGTCACGCGATTTCTTTCCCGGTTTGGATTTCGGGACGATTCGTTCCTTATCATTCTCGCGGTGCTCGTGGGAATCGTCACCGCCGCCGCCGCCGTGGGATTCCATGAACTCATCAATTACGTCCGGGACGCCCTCTATCTAAATACCGGCGAGAATCGACTCTACAACCACTGGCTGTGGCTTTTGGTCGCATTCCCCGCCGTTGGCGGACTGTTGGTCGGCATCATCACGCAATATATTTTCCGCGTTCGCGAGGGCCACGGCATCGTCGATGTTATGGAATCGGTTGTCCGCACCAGCGGATTTCAAAGTCCCAGAACCGCTTTCGAGAAGATCATCACTGCTGCGTTCACCATCGGCAGCGGCGGCTCGGCCGGCGCCGAAGGGCCCATCGTTCAAATCGGAGCGGGATTGGCTTCCGGCGTCGGGCAATTGTTTCGCGTGGCTCGGCATCAAATGCCCGTGCTCATCGGCTGCGGCAGCGCTGCCGGAATCAGCGCGATCTTCAACGCCCCGTTCGGCGGTGTACTTTTCACTCTGGAAGTCATCCTCCAGGATTTCTCCATCCGCGCTTTCACTCCGGTCGTCGTCGCATCCGTTATCGCCCAGGTGACCGAGCTTCTTTTGTTCCGCATGTTTCACCATGCCCAGGATTTCCATCCGATTTTCAATGTTTCACCGGACACAATTTATTTCCACGAACCGTTGCAATGGAACAGCGTCGCCAATTTTGTTGTGCTTGGATTGATCTGTGGCGTGGTGGGATTGGCGTTGATTCGCCTAATGAACTGGACCGAACAATACTTCGCTAAAATGGCCACGCCACGTTTTGCCAAACCTGCAATCGGCGGCGCGTTGCTCGGAGTGGTCGGCGTTCTTTACATCCTGGCTACGCGACACCTGCTGCACGTCGAGAAATTTGTGCCGTTTCCCACTTATCCAATGCCCGCCTTTTATGGCGACGGCTACGGGTTTATCGAGCAGTTGCTCAGTCCTTCGTACACTGCGTACCAGCCATACGCCAACAAGGTGCTGATCGTCCTGGCTGCGCTATGCCTGCTTAAAATTCTCGCCACCAGCCTCACCCTCTCCAGCGGCGGCAGCGGCGGCATCATCGCGCCTTCGCTGTTCCTTGGCGCCACCGCCGGCGCCGTCTTCGGCGCGCTGCTGCAACACACGCACCTATTCGGAGATATCCATCCGGAAGTCTACGCCCTCGTTGGCATGGGCGCGGTCCTCGCCGCCGTCGTGCATGCACCGCTGGCGTCAATTCTGATATGTTTTGAGGTGACCGAAGATTACAAAGTCATGGTCCCCGCCATGCTCGCCTGCATCGTTGCCACCGCCATTTCCCGAATGGTGCAGCGCGATTCCATTTACACCATGGGCCTCCGACACCGCGGTATCCAGGTTGGTTCGCTCTCCGACACCTCGCTGCTTCGCCGCATGAACGTCGAGCAAATCCCACTTGAGCCGGCAACGGTGATCCAAACGACCGATCCATTCGAGAGAATTGTCGATTTGACCGAGCGCACCGGCGCCACCACCTTCGTCGTCAACGATCCCCCGGGAAATTACGCCGGCATGGTTGTCGCCGGTGATATCCAAACCGCCCTTCTGCAGCGCGAAGCCGTCCCGCTTTTGGTGGTGGGAGAAATACTCCGCCGCGACCTGCCTCTGGTCAGCAGCACTGACGACCTGGCCACGGTGTTGAACGCCTTCGCCAGCTACGACGTCAATCATTTGCCGGTTGTGATGAACGGAAATCCCAATCATGTGATCGGACTGATCAGCCGATCGGCGCTGATGCGAAAGTATCAGCAATCGCTGACCGAGCAGTGATCACGGTTGGGTCGCTGTGAGCAAGCCAATCTGATTCTGCACATCTGCCAACTCTTCTGGCGTAAGCCGTTTTGGCTCAGCTGCGTCGAGTTGATCGTTGTACCAGAGCGCCTTCTCAAACTCCTCACGGGCCCGATCCGGTTCGCCAAGCGCTTTGAGCGCCTTTGCATACGCCAGCCGAATATCCACTTCGTTGGGGTCCAGTTGCAGCACAATCACATAATTATTGATCGCATCGTTCGGCTGGATCATGAGCGTCGAAAGTGCCGCCCGGCGGAGATACGCGCTGATGTATGCCGGATTCTCCAAACTCGCCGCATCGTAGTATTGGAAAATGCTGTGGATGAGGATTTGCGATATCGGTGCGTTCGGAGCCGCTTTGCGAATGGTTTCCAATTCATCATCCAAAGCCCGGCCCGCACGATATGCGTATTCGGCATTGATCGGAAAAATCTTCATGGCCTTGTCATAGTCGGCGGCGGACTGCTCAAATTTCCAACCCCGCAAATCAGATTCACCCACGCGAGCCCATGATTCAGCGCGATAAATCGGTACGAAAATCAGCGCGATGGCGGCGATCCATGCAGCAGTTGTCAAAACCAATACGCCGCGCGCGGACGCGGTATGTCGAGCTTGTCCCGCCAAATTCGGCTGCCGAACTCCAATCGCCGTTCCAACCAAAAGACCAAATAACGTGAGCCCACCATTCTCAAACAGGGAAAACTCGATCAAATTATGAATCAAAAAAACCCCGACCCCCACGAGCAATCCATACAACATCCACGGAGCCGGCCGATCATCCGCTTCGGACCGCTCGGCTGATTGCAGCGCCACCAGACACATCCCCATGACGATCGCCATCGTGTATCCACCCCGCTCGATCAGCTTCAGAATGATAAACGGCTGACTCTGCTGGAAGTCGATGACGGCAAAACAATTGATCGCCTCGGCCAGGACCGCGACCAGAATCACCCACGGAATCGCGCTTCCTCTTGCCGATTTCAAAATCGGCGGCGGGTCCGGGACCATCGGCCGGGTCATTTCCCACCAGAGCCGCATCATCCACGCCAACATCAGAATTCCGCCGACGGCACCGAGTTCCACGAAGAATCGAATGATGAAATTGTGGGGATCACGAATTTCCTCGGAGGCGACGGGCAGCCGATCCCGCAGGTAATGCAGATAAAAATTATCCCACCCGACGCCGATGATCGGATGCCGCCAGAACATCCGCCAACATGCCACCCAATATCTCCAGCGGAAATTCAGACTGTCGGTTGGCAGCCGGCCATGAAAAACGCCGTGCCCGATCACGCCGGCCATTGCGCCGACAACGAGCGCCACGCCAATCCAATATGCCTGCTTGGCGCGCACTGCTAATTCCCCGCGAAAT
>Ga0302325_10009668_pt1 | contig 21023 bp, 22 predicted proteins | sample Palsa_T0_2_FD_201948 | JGI IMG/M metagenome (GOLD analysis project Ga0302325, IMG submission 201948) | Peat permafrost microbial communities from Stordalen Mire near Abisko, Sweden - Palsa_T0_2 | ecosystem: Environmental > Terrestrial > Soil > Palsa > Peat permafrost | place: Sweden: Abisko...
AGGTAGAAAGGTAGATTCAAATGAGCCTGAATATCAAAAACGCCGAGACAGACGGTTTAATTCGGGAGTTGGCGGCATTGAAAGGCGTGAGCCTGACGACGGCCGTAACCCTAGCAGTGCGGGGCGAAGTGGAACGCGAGAAGGCGATTCGCGATGAGAGCAACAAGCCAGGCAAGAAGAGTCGCTTCGATCTATTGAAGGAATACTCCGAAACATGCGCGCCGCTCTTTCAGGACGGCCGCAGCGGAAACGATCTGATCAATGATCTCTACGATGACGAAACGGGGCTTCCGAAATGATTGTTGACTCGTCGGCGATAGTTGCTACCATCAAGCGCGAACCGGATTGGATAAGCCTGTCTCAAGCGATGGATTCGGCTACGACTCTTAGCATCTCCGCTGCCTCGTACCTTGAAACAGCCATCGTCGTGGATGGATTGCGGGATGCGGTCCAAAGCGCGAAGCTCGACGAGTTGATTCTCGACATGGAAATGGTCATCGAGCCCGTAACTGTAGAGCAGGCGCGGATCGCGCGCCAGGCGTATCGCGACTTCGGGCGTGGCAGCGGACACCGCGCGAACCTGAACTTCGGCGACTGCTTCGCCTATGCCCTGGCCCGCGTGAAGCGCGAGCCGCTGCTCTTCAAAGGCGATGACTTCACGCACACCGATGTGCGTAGAGCCTGAGAAAAAAAGGAGCTTACTGAGAAACTCCCCTCTCTCGCGATTGCCGGCTCATCGCTGCTTGATGCCATCTCTACCCCAAATCCATTACGCTGGATAGCGTTGATATTCGAGGAGTTTTTTGATGACGGTCATCAAGCAGGAAGATTTCATCGCCAGCGTTGCAGGCGCATTGCAGTACATCAGCTACTACCATCCAGTGGATTACATTACCAGCCTTACCGCCGCCTACGAGCGCGAGCAGTCTCATGCAGCCAAGGACGCGATGGCGCAGATTCTCATCAACAGCCGAATGTGCTTCGAAGGCCATCGGCCCATCTGCCAGGACACGGGCATCGTGAATGCCTTCGTAAAAGTGGGCATGGACGTCCGCTTTGATTCCGATCTGGACCTGCAAGGCATGGTGGATGAGGGCGTGCGCCGTGCCTATCTTGACCCGGACAACAAGCTGCGCGGCTCGATCCTTGCCGACCCAGCCGGTGCGCGCAAAAACACCAAAGACAACACACCAGCCGTAGTAAACGTGGAGCTGGTCAAGGGCAACACCGTTGAAGTGACAGTCGCAGCCAAGGGCGGCGGCTCTGAGGCCAAGAGCAAGTTCGCCATGCTCAACCCATCCGACTCAGTAGTGGAGTGGGTGCTCAAAACCGTCCCAACAATGGGCGCTGGCTGGTGCCCGCCCGGAATGCTCGGTATCGGCATCGGCGGCACGAGCGAAAAAGCGATGCTGCTGGCCAAGCAGTCGCTGATGGACCCGATCGACATTCAGGAGCTGATTGCGCGCGCGGCAAGATCCGAAGTGCTGACCACGGCCGAAAAGCTGCGCGTCGAGCTGTACGACAAAGTCAATCGCCTCGGCATCGGCGCGCAGGGGCTGGGCGGCCTTACCACCGTCCTCGATGTAAAGGTGCTGGATACGCCCTGCCACGCCGCCAATCTACCCGTGGCGATGATCCCCAACTGCGCCGCCACACGCCACGCGCACATCGTTTTAGATGGCTCAGGACCGGTATTCCTCGATCCGCCGTCGCTCAAAGACTGGCCAAAGCTGACCTACGACGTTTCGACCGCAACTCCGGTAAATCTGGACACAGTAACCCGCGCCGAGGGCGAATCCTGGATGCCGGGCGAAGTGCTGCTGCTCACCGGCAAGCTGCTCACCGGCCGCGACGCCGCACACAAGCGAATGACAGACATCCTGAACCGCGGCGAAAAGCTGCCCGTTGACTTCAAGGACCGCTTCATCTACTACGTAGGCCCGGTCGATCCGGTGCGCGAAGAGATTGTAGGCCCAGCAGGTCCAACCACAGCCACGCGCATGGATAAATTCACCCGGCAGATGCTGGCCGAGACCGGCCTGCTAGGCATGATCGGAAAAGCCGAGCGCGGACCAGTGGCCATTGAGGCCATCAAGGAATTCGGCGCGGTGTACCTGATGGCCGTGGGCGGCGCGGCCTACCTGGTTTCCAAGGCCATTCGCGGCTCAAGATTGCTGGCCTTCGAAGACCTGGGCATGGAAGCCATCTACGAATTCGACGTGGTCGATATGCCGGTAACCGTAGCCGTGGACGCCAAGGGGACGAGCGTTCACAACACCGGCCCGGCAGAGTGGAAGCAGCGCATCGCGGGCATTCCGATCCTGCAATAGGTTGTCGCGACCCCAACACAAAAGCGCGGACCATGCAGCATGGTCCGCGCCTTTGTGTCTAAAAAGAACTCCGCCTACTGCTTACCCCAGCGAACAACCACGCCGGCCGTAAATCCAAGACTGTTCTGAATGCTGGAGCCAAAATTGGTCAGCACGTACTCCGGAGCGATGCGCAGCCCGATTGCCGGGCTGAAGTTGTATTCGACAGGAACACTGGCGCTGACGGCAACCGATAGCCCGTCGGGATACAACCCCAGTTCCGTGGGCGTAAACGAACCCAGATCCCCCGAGAAGTGCCCATACGCGCCACCAGCCAGAAATCTGCCCGATATGGAGTACTTCGGGTGCAGCAGAAATCTGTACGTGGGTCCAAGCATGACCGCATACTGGGCGACGACTGGATTCTGGATAAAACCGCTGCTGTTCGGATTGTTGCCGATATAGGCGGTTCCGTATGTGCCCCGCGTATCGAGCGTGACACCGAGCCTCTCGTTGAAGTAGCGGGTCAGTCCCGCATCCCAGGCATGCTCATTTACGCGCTGCAAACTGGTACGAGGCTCACCGTCTTGCGGAACAATACCGTTGCCGGGATGAAAGCGCAGGTAACCACCCCCGAAATAAACCTCATAGAGATGGCTGTATACGTCGTGGATCGCAGCCGCGCGGCGTGCCTCCCGGCGAGCGCGGAGGCGAGCCTGAACGCTCATAGGAGCCTTGGCAGGCGCTGGTGCCGCAGGGGGAGCCGTCTGGATACTCGACGAACTGTCGGAAGAACTGCTGCTTTGAGCCAGACCAAAAGTCGCGGATCCGGTGAGAAGCAGCACAAGAGCTAAATTACGGAACGAAAACATCAGAATCGGGATACCTCCAGGCCTATCGAGAAACGCGCCAGCGTGCACAGCGCCCCCTACCGTATTAAAACATCCCCGGCTCAGCCCGTGCGGATCGCCAAGCCGGAAGCCCAGACAGATCGATTCCGCAATAAGCGGCTGCCCTCAAGGATCAACGGCAGAGGATTAGCAGTGAGACGGCTGAGAATGGCGTTTGGTATCCCAGCTCGGCAATGGTTGGTCCTATTTCTGGCTCTATTTCCGGCACTGATTCGCGAATTACTTCGAACTACTTTTTGATCTGTGCCAGGTCAGCCTTCAGCTCCGTCATCTTGAATCCCTCAGGCGAGCCCTTGGCCGTCAGCCAATCGTGACTGAGCAGCGCAAATGCCTCGTCGCAGTACTTGTCCCAGAAAGCCACAGTCATGGTTTTCAACTGGCCCCAGGTGATGCAGGTAAAGCCATGGGAATCGTACGCTGGCACAAACACGGCATGGCCGCCCCAGCTGTTTGGCTTGGCATCGTCGCCGCCGTCCGGAACAACGTCCCAGATGGTTTGCTTCTGTGCCGTCATCGGCAGCGACAGGCCAATATAGACTCCACCAAACAGCGTGATCGCCTGCCGTACCTCTTCAAGGTTGGTGTAGGTCGGGCCGGCAAAAGCAACCAGTTTGTGCTCTTCAAAGCTGCTCTTCTGCCAATCGGAGAGCACATCCAGTTCTGATCCGCCCGCATCTGTACTGGCATCGCCTGGTTTGTAGCCGTCCCACTTCTCGTAGTATTGCTGCACCACAGTATCCGGCACAGTGACTCGGACGCCGGAGTTGGCCGACCATACCTGAACGGCGTGGGCAATCGCCGCAATAGTGCAGTCGCCAAGCTTGTCATTGAGCATCATGCCCCAGCTATCGATGCCCTTGGTCCAGTCCTGTGCCGGGGGCGCAGGCTTCAGGCCGGCGCTCAGGTATTTTGACAGCTTGAGAGTGCGACTATCGGTCTTCACGGCCTTGCGGCCAAGCTTCATTTTCGAGTGATCTACCATGAAAAAATTCTCCTATTCGAATTCCAGCTCATGAAAATGTAAATATCTCGATGTGGATAGAGAAACGACCGCCCGACGCAGTCAACTCCCTTGCAGGTTCACCGGGCAACGTGATCCAAGGTGTCAAATCTGAATAACTTTGTCCAGCAGATAGTGAGTTGATCGCAACGAATGTGACAAGCCTGTGGTCTAAGCAAATGTACCAATTGAGAACAAGGCTGTCCCAAAAATGCCGCGCCTTTGATGGGCGTTGCAACCCTTGTTTCGCGTTTGTTCCGTCTTTATTCCGTGTCGGTCTATATGGTGCGTATGATGATGAAACTGGAGGTTCATCTCTCACATGATCCGCGTCCTGTTTGGAATTGTTCTGGGGCTTTTGCTGGTGGCTGGTGGTGCCTGGCTGTGGCTCACCTACGGTCATCCTCCGGTAGCCGTTGCCGATGCGCTTTTGCCGTTTGAGCGTTTCATCACGGAGATCCCGCTCCACGCCCGCATCGACAGGGAAATGCCCACAACTGTCCCCGTCGAAGCCAACGAGGCTACCTTCGTGGCAGGCGCGCAAATTTACCGCGACCGATGCGCCTTCTGCCATGGATTGAGCGCCAGTCCTTCGCAAGAGGGCAAGCACATGTTTCCCGATGCGCCGCCGCTGTGGGAAAAGCATCATGGCGAGGTTGTTGGCGTAAGCGACGATCCGCCCGGCGAAACCTATTGGAAGGTAGCCAACGGCATTCGCCTCACAGGCATGCCTGCCTACAAGCAGGTACTTTCAGAGACCGAGATGTGGCAGGTGAGCATACTGCTGGCCAATGCCGACAAACCGCTGCCGCCAGCCGCCGTCACTCTGCTGAAACAGCCGTTAAACTTCGACGCCGGCCTCCAGACAACTTTGCCCGCCGCACCTGCAGCCAAGTGACTTAACGCATGAATCAAAGGACGGGAACACCATGCTGAACGGGATGCGCATGATCAAAGCCATGACCAAGACAAGGACCATTCTGCCGGTCGCAGCAGCCTTTCTGCTTGGACTCGGCCTCGCGCATTCTTCCCTATCTTCACAGTCCGAGCCCGCTTCGACCCTGCACGGCGATGCAGCCCACCCCGCAAAGACCACGGACTGGGTAGATACAGAGCTCTATTTCGGCCTCGGACCCGCAGACGCTCCCGACAAAGGCGCAAGCGAAGCGGCATGGCGTGATTTCCTGGATAAGGAAGTCACGCCGCGCTTCCCCGCTGGGCTAAGCGTGGTAGACGTCTACGGCCAGTGGCAGGGCAAGAACGAGAAAGTTCCTGAGCGCATCCGTTCCAAGATGCTGGTCATCGACTACCCCGCCACGGCGGATAATGCCGCACGCGTCGAAGCGATTCGAGCAGCGTGGAAGAAGCGTACTGGAGATCAGTCGGTGCTCAAGGTCACGCAACATGCCGATGTCTCTTTCTGAGACTAGCTTTTTGAAAGATGAGGTTGGTCCTTGAGTATTCTTGATTCATTCCGCAAAGGGTTTCGCTTCTTCCTGATGAGCATGGGAGTCTCCACCTATCCCAAAAAGCTTCCGCCAGCCTCTGAGCACCCCACAGACATTCCACCCAATAAGTCGGAATAGCCGCGGCCGCGTCTGCAAGAAACACGACCAGGTGAATACAATAGAAACATGTCGATTACCCGCCAGCAGGCTCTCGATTACTTTCAATCCGATGATCTGATCGGCCTGGGGCTTGAGGCAGACGCAGTGCGCCGCCGCCTGCACCCCGAGCGCGTCGTCACCTACATCATCGACCGCAACATCAACTACACCAATTTCTGCACCGAATACTGCACCTTCTGCGCCTTCTACCGGCCACTCCCCAAGGCCGGAGTCAAGAACCCGCGCGCCGAAGAAGGCTACATCCTCGACTTCGAAAAGATCTACGAGAAGATCGCCGAAACCGAAGAGATGGGAGGAACAGGTGTTCTGATGCAGGGCGGCCTGCATCCTGACCTGAAGATCGATTGGTTTGAGCGCCTCTTCACCGGCATCAAGCAGCGCTTCCCAAAGATCTGGCTCCATTGCCTGTCGGCGAGCGAAATTCTGGCCATTGCCGAGTATTCAGAACTCAGCCTGCGCGACACCATAGCCCGCCTGCGCGACGCCGGCCTGGACTCGATTCCCGGCGGCGGCGCGGAGATTCTGGACGACGACGTCCGCCATCGCATCGCCCGCCTCAAGTGCAAGACGCAGGACTGGGTCGACGTCCACAGAACCGCCCACCATCTCGGCATGAGAACCACCGCAACCATGATGTTCGGCGTAGGCGAAACCTTCGACCAGCGCATCAACCACTTCGAAGTAGTGCGCAACCTCCAGGAAGAAACGGGCGGCTTTACAGCATTCATCCCGTGGAGCTTCCAGCCGAACCACACCGCTTTAGGCGGGCGCGGCTGGGAAGAAGCAACCTCAGTCGAGTATCTGAAGGTGTTGGCCATCTCGCGGCTCTATCTCGATAACATCGAAAACGTGCAGGCAAGCTGGGTAACCCAGGGACTCAAGGTTCTGGAGTTAGGCCTGCACTTCGGCGGCAACGATGTAGGCTCCGTAATGCTCGAAGAGAATGTAGTCAAAGCCGCAGGCACCAGCAATTGCACCACAGAGGAAGAACTTCGCCGCATAATCCGCGACGCCGGCTTCAAACCAGTCCAGCGCGACACCCTCTACCGGACCATGTTTTTAAATTGAGTGCCGACCAATTTGGCGGTCCGATTCAACAAGAGCTGGCGCATTAATCGGGATGAGCCTTCCGATCCGCCGCATTCAACTTCAATACGTGGATCAGATCATCGCTCTGCGGGGGATGCTTGTCTGCGAAATCGAAGTGGTAGTGGAAGTTGACGAAGGCCCACGATTCCCCGATAGCGACTAGTTCCGGTTTAACTAGTTCCCTTTTTTGAGTACCCTCCACTCCATTCACCACCGCATTGCAGTGGTCAAGCTGAACATCCACGCTCTCGACCAGAAATTTCGAGCTCGGATCCTGGCTATTGAAAAAGGGATCAAAGTCCAGTCCTACAAGCTCATGAGCTCTTGCCTGCGCATCCCTTTCTGCTTTGAGAAGCGTATATAACTGGCCGCTGAGTACTTGACCCCTCGATCGAATGACATCGTCCATATCTAGTGTTCCAGATGGATGCTGAGGATCGCGTTCGACAGGACTCTCATACCAATCATAAAAGCTCTGCACAAACTCCCGGCAAGATTTTTCCCGCTCGGTCTCAATTCGCGTCTGCACCAGCGGTTGCACAACTGGCAGAGAACTCTTCTCTGGCTGTCGTGAGGCCGGAGAATGATCCCGGCAGGAACTAACTCCAATAGGGACAAGCAAGAGTAATCCTGGCAGAGCAAATGCCTGCATCGAACGCAACTCAAAACGATTCAAAACTGACCCCTCTCATGGGTAAGTTACTATACAAAAAACATGCAATACGAATGGGATGAAGCCAAGCGCATGGCCAATCTGCGCAAACACAAGCTCGATTTTCGGGATGCTTACCTGGTCTACGACGATCTGGAAAAAGTCACATTTCGAACCCAGCGTGGAACTGAACCGCGATTTCAGGACATTGCTCTCGTTGAAATCGCTGAAAATGTCTTATCCTTGGTGTATGTCATGCGTGGCGATAGTGTCCGCGTGATCTCATTTCGACTGGCATCCCGACGGGAAAGGAGGGTCTATGAAGTTCAAAGGAACTCTCCCAATAGCTGAACCCAGCCTCTCCGACTGGGAATGGGTAAGAGAGCAAATTGCTACTGACGCCCCGATTCCCTACGACTCCAGCGATCCCGACGACGGCCCTTACGATCCCAACGATGATGATGCGGTCGACCGGTTCCTGACTGAGGAGAATCGCGTTTATCCGTCTGCGCAAACTCAGAAACGACCTATTCCGAAAGCCTCCTGAAAAGAAGATAACGTTTGCCATTGCCTGCCGGGACCGTTTCTTATCGCGTATGGGAGATCGAAGACCTTCGTGCAAACCGTAAATTGGCCGTGGAATACACGCGATCCGCGGTGGAATGTCTCAGCAATCCATCGGAGCGCGGCAGAGGCCTTCTGATGCTTCGAAACATCGCTGAAGCCTATGATGGCGGCCTCGGCGCAGTCGCCTCAGCAGCGGGCATCAGCCGCGAATCCTTGTACCGCGCATTATCTCCGAAGGGAAATCCGACGCTGAAGACGCTGGTTGCCGTTCTCAAGACAGTAGGTTTGCGGCTATCCGTCACCTCGGAACAGCAGTTACAGGCCCGCTAGCTTCACCCCTGCCTATTTTGCCGCGACAGCGCTTGCCGGGGTGAGCAACCCCTGATCCCGCAGCCAGCTCTCCAGCAACCCCGGCCACTGATCCAGCGCCGCGTTCCCCGAACCCAGCCCACTGCCATGCGCACCCTTGGCAAAGATATGCATCTCCACAGACACACCAGCCTTGAGCAGCGCATTATAGAAACTCAACGCCTGCTCCACCGGCACCGTCTGATCCTCAGTAGTGTGATAGATGAAGGTCGGCGGCGTTTCCTTAGTCACGAAAAGATCAGGCGAGTAAGCCTTCCGTAACTCCTCGCACCGGTCCATAACATCCACCAGTTTGCAGTAACTAAGATGCTCGGTATTGGACGAGATCGCTCCAAGCCACGGATACCCCAGAACCAGAAAATCCGGCCGGCTCGACGCGCGATCAATCGGATCCTCCGCATCTGGCTTGCCGGGGACAAATTGCGTCCCTGAGAGCCCCGCCAGATGGCCGCCCGCTGAAAAGCCAATGACCACGATACGATTGGGCGCAATGTGATAATCATTGGCGCGGGTACGCACCAACTGCACCGCTCGCCGCGCGTCAATCAGCGGCACCGGCAGCAGATATTTCTTTCCCAGCCGGTAGCGCAGCACAAAGGCCGTAAAGCCGCGAGCCGTGAACCAGTCCGCCACTTCCCTGCCCTCAAGGATCGCAGCCAGCCCCATATAAGCCCCGCCTGGGAACACAATCACCGCGCTCCCGTTTTCGCGCCCAGGGTGCGGCCGCAGCACAGAAAGCGTCGGGACATCGTCGCACGCCGTGCCTTTGGCTTCAGGAGCATCTCCGGGCCACAGTCGAATAGTCGAGATACCAAGGAATGCGTCGCTGGCGGCAGCTTCCGGACACGTAGCGGGCGACGCCGGACTGGCAGTTTGGCCTCCAGCCAGACTGGCAGCCAAGACCAAAATGGCCGCTGGAAAATAGAAATGAATTCTCAAGAAATGCCTCCGCAAGCAAAGGGGAATTTTGAATCTGAAAACTTTAAGGCCGTAGAATTAAATCCCGCCCAAATCACGGCGAATTATAGCCGAATCAACTTATGCCCCGGACACCCATCGCCCGCCTCAGCAACCAGGCTGCCCACCAGCCCGTCACCATAGCGCGCCAGGAAATACGCAGCGCCGATCAGCCGCTCCTGCAAGCCGCCGTGTGGATAGATCGCGTTTGTAATCGCCTCCGCGTGGCGGCCCAGAAACGCTTCCTTTTGTAGCTCAAAATTGGCAGCCATGCGGCGCAGCCGATTCATCTGGTACCGCATCTTGCTGGCCGAGACAATCGCCGACCGTCCCAGACCCTCATCCAGTGAGGCCATGTAATCCGTCAGTGCGGTCAACTCCACATCGAGAGCATTCCCGGCGGAGGCTAGCCGCTGCTTGCCCGCAATCGGCATGGCGCGCGCCGCCAACCGCTGCGCCAGCGACTGCTCAGTGCTGCCGAAGATCGTCTCCAGCGTCAATTCATGGCGATCGAGCAGTTCAGCGATCGCCGGCTCAACCAGCGTGGCCGAAAGCCGCGGAAGAATCGGCGTAAGCCGCCCCAGAATGCGCTCATAAAGTACCGCCGACTGCGCAAAGTAAGCTATCTCCGCCGGACCACCGATATACGCCGAAGTAGGCAATATCTCATCTTGAAAAACCGGACGCAGCAGCGCCGAGGGCGAAATGCGCTCCGGCTCCGCAGTCAGAATCCCCAAAAGCTCCACTGTCGAATAAGCCTGACGTCCCGCATGCCAGATTCCGGCCGGCTCCGCTGCCGTAGGCTCGGTTCGCTTCAGCGCAACACGAGCCCCTGTTTGCGAATCGATCAGGAACAGCAGGCTGCCGCGATCTGCCACCGCCACCTGGGCATGATAGCCCGCAGCCTCAACTTCCCGGTTGCGCTGGATCAGCGCATGATGCAATTCATCGGCGCGCTCGATCGCCGCCTGCAAGACCGGTGCACCCAGTCGATGAGCCTCGCGCCCTGATGCGTCAAGAACCAGCAAGCCCTCGCCGGCAAAGACCCTGCCGTAGAACTCAGCGAAGGCTCCAGCCAGCGTCCGACCCGGCTTGTAAGCAGCAGCCAGCCACTCCATTGCATCCGAGTAGCCCAGCAGCTCCCATGCCTGATCAACGAGCGGAGTGATAGAGTCGTCCAAAACCACGCCGCCTACCGGAACCTCATTCCTGGGGGCGCTCTCGTAAGTCAACTTGCTCAGCGAACGCCGCGCCGGGAAGGTGATGTGATTCACTTCAGCGAAATCATGATCTTCGCTCGCCAGCCAGAAAATTGGCACATGCGCGTAGCCTGCGGTCGCGGCTTCACGCGCCAGAGCAATAGCGGTAGCAGCCTTGTGAGGCGTGAACAGCGGTCCGCCAAAGATGCCGACCTGCTGGCCAGTGACCACGACATTCGCGCCCTCGCGAATCTGGGCCAACGCTGGTCCCAGCTCCGCAGCCGGATTTTGCGCCGCAAGTAGCTGCGCCAGTGCTTCCCGATGGGAGCCGCTGTGCGCCAGTCGCGTGCGCTGCCAACTGCGATCCCTGGGCGCGGCTCCGAACCACTTCTCAACACCGGCATGAGAAGAGGCATCCACGGCGCAGTAGTCGCGGAAGATCCGGCTAAGTCCAGGCACGACGGTCATGGGAAAACAGGCAGCGTTCAATTGGAAATCCTGGGGTTCTGGAGACGCAGATTCTCTGTGCTCCTGCTTGAGTCTAACCGCTTAAGATGCATTGCCGCGTATCGCCACCCTAACGGATGCGAAGACTACTCACTCGGATGCACAGAGGCCAGCTAAACCTGTAAATTCATTCCCGCTTAAGACGCAAATACGTGAGAACAAAATCGGCCATGCTGTAGCATCGCTGCGAGTGGTACCGTAATCCTTGGCAGCATTGGACTTTGGTTCTCTGGAGAGATGGGAATGACAACTAAGCAACGGACTAAGAAGGTCAAGGCCGCGATCCCCAAAAGAGGCGCAATCCAGGCCGAACCAGCCACCGTATCCACCTCACCCGCAGAGATTCGCCCAGCCGCGAAGACTGCCAAGCCAAATAAACCCGCCAAGGCTAAGAAAACAGCCACCGGAAATAAGCCCGCAGCCGCCGAACCCAAGTCTGAGTCCGACTCCAAGCCAAAATCCAAAGGCCCAGCAAAGACAGGCAAGCCCGGTAAAAAACCCTCCGAAGCCGAAACCGCCAAAGTGTTGGACTCCGTCGTGGCCTTCGAAGGACCGCTCTTTCGCGTCCTGCGCGACCACATCATCGAGCCCGGGGGCCGCGAGTCGCATCGCGACGTAATCCGGCACAACGGCTCAGTCGTTATTTTGGCCGTAGACCCGGGCAAGAAGAAAAAAGATCCCTGGATCGTCATTGAGCGCCAGTATCGCCACGCCGCCGGCCAATTCCTGTGGGAGCTGCCGGCAGGCAAGCTGGACGTGGGCGAAGCCCCAGTCGATGGCGCCAAACGCGAGCTCTCAGAAGAGACCGGCTATCAGGCAAAGAAGTGGTCCCAGCTAGTGGAGTATTTTGCCAGCCCCGGCTTCCTCGGCGAATCGATGAAAGTCTTCCTCGCTGAAGGGTTGGTAGCAGGAGACGCCCACCCCGAGGACGACGAACAAATCGACTTTCGCTTGGTGAAACTCTCGGAGGTGCTTGAACTCGTGGACAAGGGAAAAATCATCGATGGCAAGACCCTCACCAGCGTCCTGCTATATGCCCGGCAGCTGGGCGTGAAGCACAAGAGCTGACCGGATCGAAGCCGGTTTGCCGCCGCGAATCGAGGAGTCAAGAAAATTCACGTCAATTTCCGGGAAATTCCCACGCCGACCGCCCTCAACTTTTCCAGCGCTTCCTACGTCATACGAAACAGCGGCTCTTCCCAAAGTGTCGCCAGCGTTGATTAAAGGAAGGGTGAAATCCTGTGGCTCAATATAAAGGCACAGTCAAGTGGTTCAACAACGCCAAAGGTTTCGGATTCATCGGCCGTGAAGACGGTCCGGATGTGTTCGTCCACTACTCGGCCATTCAGGTGGACGGATACAAATCCCTGAAAGAGGGCGACGAAGTCGAATTTGACATCGTTACCGGGCAAAAGGGGCCTCAGGCCGACACAGTAGTCCGGCAAAGGGATGCTCCTTCGGCATCCTCCGCCGCTGCTTAACTCATATTTCTGAGTCTTATTCAGGGCGGCTTCTTCTGCTGAGTCTGGCCGTTCGTGGCAGGCAATGTCGAAGCAGCCGCGACCACCGCCCTTGCGTGTTCCTGCGGCTGTTAACCATGCCCCGGAACTTAACGTGACGGCAACCTGTGTGCCTTGGCCCCGCTCTAGCGGTTATGATCTACGCCGCAGGCCTCTAAGTGGCCGAAGGAACCTGAAGTAGGGGATACTGTCCACGGAGAATCTCAATTCCATGGACAACCTCACCCTTGCGCGTCTGCTCGTCGAGACCGGCGACCTATTGGAGATCAGCGGCGGCGATCCCTTCCGCATCCGCAGCTATCGACGTGCCGCTGAAGCCGCCGAACAGAGCACCGTCGATCTGGCCGCCATTGCAGGCGACTTGCCCAGGCTGCTTGAGGTCCCGGGCATCGGCAAAAGCATGGCCGCGAATATCCAGGCCGCCGTCGCCACCGGATCGATTCCCCTCCGCGATGAACTCCTCGCGCGCTACTCCGTCGGCATCCTGGACCTGCTGAAACTCCCCGGCATGGGCCCTAAGACGGTCGCCCTGCTGTGGGATGCGAGCAAAATCTCAAGCATCGATCAGCTCGCAGAAACCATCGACGCCGGACGACTCAACGGTCTCCCGCGCATGGGCGAGAAGCAAATCGAAAAACTGCGCAAAGGCATAGAAGACTTCCGCAAGAGCGCTGGACGTTTCCGCATAGATGAAGCAGAAGAAGCAGCCGAGCGGCTGACCCTGTATCTGCTGGCTTTCGACGGTATTGACCGAGTGACCCCTGCCGGCTCCTTGCGCCGCGGCCGCGAAACAGCCGGCGACCTCGACCTCCTGGTGACCGGGCCCGCCTGCGAACCAGATAAAGCCCAAGCCGCCGTCGAATACACCGCAGCCTATCCAGGCATTCGCGACATGATCGCCAAAGGCGAAAACAAAGTCAGCTTCTACCTCGCCAACAGCCTCCAAGTGGATGTGCGCCTGCTGCCCTCCAGTTCTTACGGCGCAGCGCTGCAATACTTCACCGGCTCCAAGATGCACAACGTCTCACTGCGGCAACGGGCCCTCAAGATGGGTTACACCCTGAGTGAGTGGGCTCTGGCCAGGCTCGACGACGAATCCGTGGTCGCTGCCGAAACCGAAGAATCCATCTACGTCGCGCTCGGAATGGACTGGATGCCTCCCGAAACGCGCGAAAACCTGGGCGAAATCGAAGCCGCCGCGCGCCACCAGCTGCCTAAAGTGATCCAGCTTTCCGACCTCCGCGGCGATGTCCACATGCACACATACGCCACCGACGGCCGCAACTCAATCCGAGAGATGGCCGATGCCGCCCTTGAGCGCAGATACCAGTACATCGCCATCACCGACCACTCCAAAAACCTGGCCATGACCAACGGCCTCGACGAGAAGCGCGCACTCGAGCACGTCAAACAAATTCGCCAGGTAGACCGCGAGATGGAGGGCCGCATCCGTGTCTTCCCCGGCATCGAAGTGGACATTCTGGGCGACGGTGAGCTCGACCTGCCCGATGAAGTGCTCTCTGAAATGGAAGTGGTCATCGCCAGCGTGCATACCCTCTTCAATCAGCCGCGCGAGCAGATGACCGAGCGCGTTCTGCGCGCCATCGAGAACCCCTACGTCCGCATCCTTGGCCATCCCACCGGCAGGCTCCTGCTCCGCCGCGAACCCTTCGCAATCGATCTGCCCACCATCCTGCGCCGTGCAGCCGAACTGGGCGTAGCCGTCGAGCACAACGCCGCTCCTGAACGCCTCGACCTCAGCGACCGCGACCTTCGCCTGGCCAAAGAACTCGGCTGCAAGATCGTAATCAACACAGACGCCCACGACACCCGCCATCTCGACAAAATGAAGTACGGCATTCGCCAGCTGCGCCGCGCTTGGCTCACCGCAGCCGATGTGCTCAACACCCTGGAACCCGATGCATTCCTAGCCGCCCTGCGACCCCGCCCCGGTAACCGCGACTGAAGTGACCTCAGTGACGAGCCATCGAAACGGACGGCCCAGAGCTTCGCGCAAAGGGCGTATGCTGCTGGCTAGGACAGGCTAGCGCACTTCCTGATCTAGTGCACTTCCTGATCCTCGACTTCAATCTGTCTGGGAGCCGTTTTCTCCGGCTCACCGTATCCCGGCGCAGTCTGGAAAAGGCAGCCGCCGCAATATCCGAGGACTATTCAATCACAAAGAGAGTAATATAGGTGCGCTATGAGTTTGATTCAGATTCGAGAAAACACCGCCTTCCCCGCTGAAGATCGTCCCAGCGGCGAGGACTACGCCAAAGGAAGCAGTTACCTCCTTTGGGCCGTCCTGGCCGCGTTCGTAGTGGTAACGGTCGGAATCACGCTCTTTCTTCTCGCCAACCGCCAGCCGCCCGTCTCCGCCGGAGAGGTCAGCCAGGTCTGGGCTCACGAAGTACACATGCTCAACACGCCCACGGACGCCAACGGCGTGCAGACGGCCGGCGAAGTCTATGACCAGGTGCTGGTCCTGGCCAACGTTCGCGTCCGCAACCAGAGCGATAAGCCCATCGTGATCCGGGAACTGCTGACCAACGTGACCCTCGAAGATGGCCCCCACTCCAGCTACGCTGCCAGCGCCACCGACTATGAGCGCATCTTCATCGCCTATCCCGAGCTGCGCGGACTGCATTCGAAGACGCTCACCCGCGATACCGTCATTGCCCCCGGACAGGTGCTGGATGGAATGCTGATCTCTGCCTTCCACGCCTCAAAAGAGCAATGGGCAGCCCACAAAGACCTGAGCTTCTCCATCCAATTCAAGTTCCATCCAGACCTTGTGCTAGTGCCAACCACGCCAGTCATCCAGCAATAGCACCGTCGCCGCTTAATTCACCGTCGGCGGCACCGGTGCGCCCTTCGGAACCGACAGGTACCCGGTCACCGTATTCTTCGCGCTCACCGAATTCACCACAATCTCATACAGGGCCGGATCCTTGCCGCCGTAGAACTGCAGCGGCTCATTCAGGTTCCGGTCCTTCTTCTCATAGCTCTTGTCGTCCGAGTAGACCGTCATCGTGAATCTGCTCTTCTTGGCGTCAGCCTTCTTCAGTTCCAGGCTCACAGTGCCAACCGGCTTCTTCTGCCCCTTGACCAGCGTGAACTCGTAGTAGGTCCGGTCGCCCTTGTGCTTCAGCAGTTCCAGCTCATCGTGATTGCGCGCGATCAGCCCCGATTGCGACCCCATATCGCCCTTCATGGACTGAAGTTGGCCCACCGCAGTCGCCAGATCGCTCTGCGTCTTGGCCACATCCGTCTTCACGCCGCCAACATCCGTCTTCACATCTGAAACCTGGCTGGACACAGCCGTAATCTGCTGCGTTTCCGCCTTCTGCGCAGACTCAAGCCTTGCGCTGTCAGCCTGTTCCCTGCGCAAAATATCCTGCGAACGAGCCTCAAGCTGCTTCTGCGTCAATCCCAGAGACTGGCCCAATTCCTGCGTCGCCACCTTCAGGCGGGCATCTGTCTCGCGCAGATCGGCGCGGAGCTTGGTGTTTTGCTCATTCGCCTCGTTCAGCGCCGCTTCCTGCCGGCTGATGTGGGTGGAAAGAACATAAGTCCAAACCAGCCCGCCAACGGCGATCAGCAGGGCTGCGACGATAACACCTATCAGGGCTCCGGAAACGGATCGGGTGGGCGGGGTATCAAATTCACTCATGCGCATGCCTTTCGTTGGCTCCGGCTTCTGTTGCCACCATGCCGAGCTCTTGTGGTTGTTCAAGTCTTGTGGTTGTTCAAGTCCAGTTGTTTCAACTCAAACCAAAGCCCAGAGCGCGGCGGTCACGCCAGATGCCGGTCGGTACAAGCATACTCAAAACCTCAGCTTTCTACTAAAATTTGCGGCATTTTGATTTCAGCCTCATCGCATAACTCCGCCTTACGCAGCAATTTCGCCAGGCTCACCCCCATTTCCATTCCGCTAATCCATCCCGCCACTCATCGCCAAAGCGAACCCCGCGCGCAGTTTTCCATCCCACGCTGAAAGACGTGGAAGTGACAACCATAGAACCCCTGCGCTATAAAGAGTTTTGCTGTAATTTTGGCAATTGCAGGGTTTGGAGCTTCGGCTCATCTCCACACTGCGCACGACCACCACACAGATCTGGGAGCATCAACGAATTATGTCGACTGCAGTTGCTGGAAAAGGCCTCGAAGGCATCGTCGCCGCCAACTCGGGAATTTGCTGGATTGACGGCGAGGCAGGAATCCTCTCCTATCGCGGCATTGATATTCACGAACTCGCGGTCCACTCCACCTTTGAGGAAACAACCTTCCTCCTTTGGAACGGGCGTCTGCCGAACCCGTCGGAACTGCTGGAGTTCTGCGCACAGCTGGCCCAGGCGCGCGTAATCGACAGCAGCATCGTCAAGCTGATGCAAAGCTTTCCATCCACAGCCACACCAATGGAAGTGCTGCGCACCGCAGTCTCAGCCCTAAGCATGTACGACGCCGACGAGCAGGACAACCTGCACGACGCCAACGTGCGCAAGAGCTACCGCCTCACCTCGCAAGTAGCCATGATCGTAGCCATCTATGACCGGCTGCGCAAAGGCCTCACCGTCGTCGAACCTGATCCAACCCTGAGCCACGCCGCCAACTTCCTCTGGATGCTCAACGGCGAAAAGCCCTCTGAAACTGCCGCAAAAACGCTCGATGTAGCCCTGATCCTGCACGCCGACCACGAGCTGAACGCCTCCACATTCGCCGCGCGCGTCATCGCCGCTACGCTATCCGACATCCATTCGGCTGTAACCGGCGCCATCGGAGCGCTCAAAGGCCCGCTGCACGGCGGCGCCAATGAAGCCGTGATGCGAATGCTCTTCGCCATCGACAAAGCAGGCGCCGACCCAGTCGAATACGTGCGCGACATGCTGGCGGCAAAGAAAAAAGTTTCCGGCTTCGGCCATCGCGTCTACAAGACAGAAGATCCACGCGCCACGCACCTGCGCCGCATGAGCGAGCAGCTCTCCAAAGACTCAGGCCTGACCAAATGGTTCGATTGGTCTCGCCAGATCGAGCTCTACATCAACGCCGAAAAGCACCTCAACGCAAATGTGGACTTCTACTCCGCCTCCACCTACACCACACTCGGCATCGACGTCGATCTGTTCACGCCCATCTTCGCAGTTAGCCGCATCGCCGGCTGGGCCGCACACGTAATCGAGCAACTGGACGACAACCGCCTGATCCGCCCCCGCGCAGAATACATCGGCCCTGCCTACCCTTCGCCATATATTGCGATCGACCAACGGACCTAGTCTCCTGAGTCATTGATTTCTCGCATAGTGTCATCCTGAGCAACCGGGGTCCCCAGCAACAGGTCTTCGTTGTTGGGGTGGGAAACGAAGGATCTGCTTCTTACCAGCGTTTAAGCTCTGTGAAAGGGCACGACTTCAGTCGTGCCATAAGCCGGAGGGAGCCGGGGGCTTCAGCCCCCCGAAACAATCCCCTCTGGCAGGGCCTTCAGGCCCGGGCTTTCCCTCTTATCTACGACAGGAAACAACCATAAAACTAAGCTGCCTACTTGCGGCTAGCCGGCGGTATGATCCCGTTCATCCTCAGATACACCACCATCTGCCCGTAGTGATCCATCAGGTGAGAGATACCCATCGTCGCCTGGCCCGCGCGAGTTCCGTTCTTGGTCTGCACAAAGGCATTCTCCGGCGTAATCGCGCCAACGTAGCTGTGCGCCATCCCAAATGAATCCTTGAGCGCCTTCACAATCTCATCTTTTCCCTTGAGCTTCGCGAAGTCCGCGCGATTGTCCACCAGCGGCTTCTCTGGATCATGGAAGAAGTAAGCATTGGCCTCTGCAACATGCTTCACCTGCTCTCCAAAGGTGCGTACACCCTTGAATTCGCCGGCGCTGGTAGGCGGCGCAAAATCATATTTCTCCGCGGGCATAGCCTCCGCGGCATCCACAAATTCCTTTTCCATTTGTGAAAGGAACTTGTCATAGATCTGAGCCGGCGCAACGTGCGCCCCAACCGCAGGTCCTTTCGGAGCCATACCCTCCTGAGCCAACAGGGCGGGAGCGAATACAACCGTGGATGCTGCAGCCAACAGACAACAGCCAAGAAACGAGAAATTACGAGACGTGAGACGCATCAGATCGATCCTCCAAAGCAGAACCCGTTAACGTACAGGCCGCGCATTGAATCTAGCAGGCAGCCTTTGCAGATTGCCAGTAAAACTCCGTCGCATTCGCCTTCCAGCCATGAATTTCCGCCGCCAGCAATCCGGATTCGACGATTCACGCCCGATCGGTAGGCGCAAATGCCAACTCTACGTACAATAAGCAATAAGGAGAATTACGCATGCGCCGAGTCTATATGGATGCAAACGCTACCACACCCCTGCTGCCGGAGGTGTTTGAGGCGATGCGCCCGTACTGGATGGAGCACTACGGCAACGCCTCCTCAATTCACCAGCAGGGCCAGCGCGCCCGCACCGCCGTCGATCAGGCTCGCGAAACCCTTGCGGAGTTTTTCGGCTGTCACGCCGCCGAAGTCGTCTTCAACTCAGGCGGCACCGAGGGCGACAACAACGCGCTCTTTGGCCTGCTGCATCCCGGCGACCACCTCATCACCACCGCCATTGAGCATTCCGCAGTGCTGGCCGCGGCAGACCGCCTCGCCCACGACGGCATCGAGACAACGCAGATCGCCCCGCGCCCCAATGGCCTGATCGATCCCATGGACATCCTGCGCGCCATCCGCCCCGAGACGCGCCTGATCAGCGTCATGCTCGCCAACAACGAGACCGGCGTCATCCAGCCCGTCGAAGAAATCGGCCGCATCGCCGCGCAAACCGGCGTCTTCTTCCACATCGACGCCGTGCAGGGCGCAGGCAAAATTCCCATCGACGTACGACGCTTCGGTTGCCACGTGCTCTCGATCAGCGGCCACAAGATGTACGCGCCCAAAGGCATCGGCGCAATGTTCGTCCGCCGCGGCACGCCGCTCGAAGCGATCCTCGTCGGAGGCAGCCATGAACGCCGCCGCCGCGCCGGCACCGAAAACGTCCCCTCCATCGTAGGCCTGGGCAAAGCCGCAGAACTGGCCATGCACAGTCTTGCGACGGACGCGATGGACCGCCTTGCCGCCCTGCGCGACCGGCTCGAACAGGGTCTCCTTGCTCGCATCTCCAATGCCGGCGTGAACGGAGCAGGCGCACCGCGCGCCGCCAACACTTCGAATATCTGGTTTGACCAGCTTGAGGGCGAAGCTCTGGTAATCGCGCTCGACCTCAAGGGCGTCGCCGTCTCCGGCGGCTCAGCCTGCCACTCCGGCGCGACCGAGCCTTCGCACGTCCTAATGGCCATGGGCCTCAACAAGACCCGCGCCCGCGCCAGCCTGCGCTTCAGCCTGCTCAAGACCGCCACCGAAGCCGACATCGACTACGTCCTCGAAGTCGTTCCAGCAGCCGTCGCCCGTCTCCGCGAACTGGCTCCTGATTTCGCCGTTATGGGAACCGAGCTAGCCACCGGGACGGCAGTCTAAGCCATGACTACCGCTGCTATCTCTACTGGAACCATCGCCGTAGCCATGTCCGGCGGCGTCGATTCGTCGACTGTCGCAGCCATGCTGCGCGCTGAGGGCCTGAAGAATGGTACCGACGTCATCGGCCTCACGCTCCAGCTCTGGGACCAGAACCGTCTGGCAGGCATGCCGGGCACTCCCGAGGCACCGAAGGCCGGCCGCTGCTGCTCGCTCGATGACGTCTACGACGCCCGCCGAGTAGCCGAAACCCTCGACATCCCCTACTACGTAGTCAACCAGCAGGAGCGATTCGAGCAGGACGTAGTTCGTCCGTTCGTGAACGAATACCTGGCCGGACGCACGCCAATTCCCTGCTCCCTGTGCAACAACCACCTTAAGTTTGACCAGCTTCTGCTTACCGCCCGGCAGATCGGCGCAGATAGAATCGCCACCGGCCATTACGCCCGCAACGAGTACGACCCGGCACGCCGCCGATGGATCCTGAAGCGCCCCACCGACCTCGCCAAAGACCAGACCTGGTTCCTCTTCGGTCTGACCCAGGAGCAGCTAGCCCACACGCTCTTTCCGCTCGGTCATCTCAACAAACCAGCCGTACGCGAAATCGCCCGCGAGAGCGGCCTGGCCCTGGCCGACAAGCCAGATTCCCAGGAAATCTGCTTCATCCCCGGCGGCGACTACAAGCAGTTCATTCAGAACTACTTAGAGGAGCAGGGCGAAACCGTCCCCGAGTCCGTGGGCCAGCTCGTCACGACCTCTGGCGCGCCGCTCGGCCGCCATGAAGGAATCCACAACTTCACC
>Ga0302325_10009669_pt1 | contig 21023 bp, 16 predicted proteins | sample Palsa_T0_2_FD_201948 | JGI IMG/M metagenome (GOLD analysis project Ga0302325, IMG submission 201948) | Peat permafrost microbial communities from Stordalen Mire near Abisko, Sweden - Palsa_T0_2 | ecosystem: Environmental > Terrestrial > Soil > Palsa > Peat permafrost | place: Sweden: Abisko...
AGAAATTCCACCGGATGGATTTTCTTTCGGGTAACCTCCGGCGGATATAAGATCCCGTCCCAGTCTTTGTACGACCATCCGGCTGTCCCTATGCGGATTCGCCGAGCAAGGTCCATACGGGAAGCCCAGATGCTGGCAGGGTAGCACAGGGAAGGGAACGTCCAGGAATCCAGCCTCGAAGGGGCATCCCAGTCGAGCTAGTCCTGGGGGGGCAAACCAAGCTCAGCCCAACCTTGGTTGTGTGACGGCGCTCTGCCCCGTCTTTGCGGGGCAGAGCCCCGTCACCACACAGAGAAATGCGCTTCAGCGCCAGGGAGAGGGACGAGCGGCCTCAAAGCCGCCACCCACGAAAACACTCTAAATCACCTGCAATTGCACCTGCGTATTATGCGAAGCTTGACTTTCGGCTGCCCCGCTGATCGTAATGATATAAATTCCCGCTGACGTGCCGCCGTTCGTCGTAACCGTCGTGCTTTTGGAACCGCAAGCCGGCTGCAGCAGGATCAATCCCGCAACCAGCCCAAGCAGCGCTCCAGCCAGCCAACGCCGGCGCTTGCTTCCGGCACCCAGACTCAGCCCGCCAATAGTCAGCCCCATCAGGCTCAGGCCTCCGATCGGCATCCACGCCGCATAGAACGACCCTCGGCGCAGCAGGCTACCGGCGTTCACCGGGCGTGCAACCGTAGGAATCGAAAGCGTAGTGCTTCCGCAAGCGCTGCCCGATAGCACGACCGTAGTGGGATTGAACGTAGGAGTGGTCGCCGTCACCATCGCAGGAGAAGTAGTTTGGGTCGGAGTTATGGTGGCGCTGTAGCCGAGACTGGGAATCGATGGACAAAAGGTAACCGGGATTGTGGCCACGTCGCCAGCCGTAATGGTGGGGGTCGAATTTTGCGCAGACACCGTAAAATCCACGACGTCCACCGTCTGCGAGCTGCTAACTTGCAAGGCCCCATTGTTCGCGCTGGCAACACCTGACACGCCGACGCTCAGCAGCGGTTGGTTCGTCGAAATGGCCGGCGTCACGTCGATTTCAACGCTGGCACTGGTGCCCGCGGGCAGGCTCGGAATATTGCAGGGAATTTGCGTACCCTGCTCCGCGCTGCAGTATCCCGAGCCGCTTGTGACTTTGCCCGTAGGAGGAGTCGCTAGTCCGGTGGCCGTGTTGAGCGTCGCGTAGAAGACCACATCGAAGGCGTTGTCAGGTCCATTGTTCGTGATGTTGAAAGTAAAAGCGACCTGAGTTCCCGCCGGCACCGGGTTCGGCGACGGGCTGCCCGTATAGGTCGACACACTGAGCGTGCTGACAGCGCCAATTTTGCTCACAAAGGCAGCCTGCGGCCCAGGCAACGTGGGCTGGAACGCATTTGCGGTAGGAAAGTTGTTGGATTGGGTTGTTCCGGCCACGTAACTTGCGTAGTAGGCGTCGAGCGCGATTCCAGTGCCCTGATCCAGTCCGCTGCCACCCAGATAACTGGAGTAATCACCGATCGGGATCGCCAACGTACCTCCCGAGGTAGTTGAGATCAGCGCGACGAACGCGTCCCCGCCACCTCCAGGCGCCGCTTGCAGGGTATTGGTAGTGACCGGAAAGTTAGGGGAGAAAGTTGTGCCGGTTACGTGGACTGCCTGATTCGGATCCACCTGTATGGAACTGCCGTAGTCCTGGCCGCTGCCCCCCAGATAAGTGAAGTAATTGAGCGGAAAGATTGATCCGGACTGGGGACCAATCTTGGCGACATAGGCGTCGCTCGAGCCGCCGCCATAGCCGGACGTCGTAATCCCGCCATAACCGTTCGGCTGAAATTCGGAAGTGCAATTGCAGACCCACACGGTAGAGGCGGTCGATCCAGTGACGTATACGTCACCCGATGTGTCCACGGCGATGCCACTGCCGGTATCAGGGCCGCCCCCGCCCAGATAAGTGGCAAAAACAGGATTGGACCCCGCCTGGTTGGGATTGATCTTGACCACCAGAGCGTTCGTATTGGTAGGCGCCGGGCCAGGGCAAGGGCTGGCAGTAACGGCGGGTTGGTCAAGGCAGGTTTGCTGCGCGGCAAACAGGGGAAGCGCCGGCTGGCCATTCGATCCGGGCACGGAAAGCATGTTGGTCGTGCCGGTAAAGTATAGGTTCGGAGTCGTGTTCGGTGGCGGGTCGACAGCAATGCCGCCGCCCACATTTGCGGTTGGCGCACCCGCGAAGTTTCCGCCTCCATAGAAAGTCGAGTAGCTTACGCTGCCCGACAGTGTGCTGATCATCGTGGCAAAAAACTGCGGGTTGCCTGGAGAATTCGACGCGGTCTGAAAGCCGTTGGCATTCGCCGGGAAACCATTGCTCACCGGGTTCGTGGACGTGGTATCGCCCGTGACATAAGCATTCTGCGCGGTGTCAATCGCGAGCCCCGTCACATTATCCACGCCATTGCCCGACAGATAAGTGGAATAGGCGAGCGCATAAGTGCCGCTGGCGGGCGAGGTGGGATAGGCAAACTTGCTGAGGAATCCGTGGGTCCCGGGGAATCCTCCATTCCCAGCCACGATTGTTCCTGTCTGAAACGCAGGCACCGTGCCATCGGTAGGAAAATCGGTTGAATCAGTCGTACCGGCAACGTAAATACTAAAGAGTGCGTCGACCGCGAGTCCCGCCAGGGTATCGGTTCCCGTCCCGCCAAGATAAGTCGCGTAAGTCAGTTGCTGCCCGGGCGGCAGAAGCGGATTGAGCACGGCTATGAAGATGTTCTGCACGCCGGTCAGACTGGAGCCTGAAACGGTAACCGGAAAGTTGGCGGAGGTAGTCGAGCCCGCCACATAAATATTTCCCGCGGTATCGACCGCCACTTGCGGACAACCTTGGCCTGGCGCCACTGCCCCTGACGGACAAACCTCCGTGCCGCTCCCGCCGAGGTACGTGGAATAGCTCAAGGTAGGGTCGATGATGAGATCGCGGCTGTGATCATACTCTCCGACCGTGAAGCCAACCTTATTGGCGGCGAGTTGCCGAAAGCTTCCCCTGACCAACGTCTCCGCATTTGCGGAAGCATTTCCTGCCGCAGGAGCATCTGGCTGATCAACGCGCTGATAAATCCGAGGTGCGTGGAAACGAACCTCCCCTGGGCCGGTTGAGAGAATCAAATCGCCCGAACCGCCCGAGTCAATGCGTGCTGAGGCTCCCTGAAAGCTCAGTGCAATCTGGTTCGGGTCGGCGCCCGGTGCGACGCGGAAATCATATTCGAGTTGCCCCTCGTCGCCGTAATAATCCAGATCGACGCCAGGATAAACCCCGTGATATTCAACCCGTGCAAACTGCGGAATGTTCTGCCGCCATTTGGAGGCATCGTTGCCGATAAAGTAGTTGCTCTTTCCCCGCAGCGGCGAAGCCCCCGAAACGCCAGCCGAAGGATTAGCTCCGTCGATCCGCATGCGAATCACGGAACTGGAAGCACGCCGGGAACTAAGACGGGAACTGGGAGCTGAGAGCGGGGAACTGCCTGCTGAGTGTTGAACCTGAAGCACCGCTTCATCGGCGGTTAAAAACAGCCCGTAGCCGGAGCCGTGCGCCAGAAACTTCACCGAAGCAGCCGTCTGACCCTGGTTAGGCTCGAAGAACAGCGGCAGCGATATGGCCTGTGAAGGCAGCATTCGACGTTGGCCAGGTTGCCGCTCGGCAGAGCCTGATTCGGCGGATACGCGGTCGTTAGCAACAGGCCGGCTGGCTTTCGAGGCGTGTACGGCGTTTGAAGAATAAGCTGAAGAATAAGTCGAAAAATAGAAGAAGACGCCCGCCGTAGCGAGCACCACCACCGCCAACAACGCAGCTTTCATCCCATTCCCTGTCTTCCCACGAGAAACCGAATCCGTCGCTGAAACTCTCACCGAACCTCCCACCGACACCGGGTTATTCCGATTCACGAAGCTCCTCCGATTTCCCAATTTCGTGAAGTGCGAACAAGAAGGCATACCACCGCTGCGGCTCGACGCCCTAAGGAAGCGGATGCGGACCTGTCACCAGAATACTGGGATGAAACCAACAAATACTTTTACATCCATCAGATACGCTGTCAAGCGGAGCCGCTCTAGTGAGAAGCGTAAACCGAGTCAAATGGTTGTAAAGAAAGAAGCAGGTTTCAGGTCTTAGGTGTCAGGTCTCAGGAAAATCCCAGGCTGCCGACATAGACGCCGACATTGTTGAGTTTTTTCCGGAGACCTGCGACCTAAGACCTACGACCTGTCTCTTTCTTCTCCCGCTTCAACCGCGAGTAGCGCCGCACAATCATGGCCAGGTACGTACTGTGGATAATCCAAGTGGCAGCGTAGGCCGCAAACAGATAATAGGTACCGCTCATCGCGCACTCCCGCGCAGATCAAGGAGCGATTCCAAAGCGTGGTCCGCATCGACGTCGCGCTGCAATTTCTCCAACCGGTAACGCGACCAGCAAACCAGAAAAGCAAAGCAGAGGAAAGCCAGCCAGTTAATCAGCAGCACATGCAGCATCCGCGGATCAATCGATCCGCCCCCACCCATCACCGGCTGCGGATGTTGCGTCCGGAAAAACCAGATCGAAAAGTAAACAAAAGGAACGCACAGTGCGCCCAGCACCCCGAGCGCCGCCGCCAGCAAAGGCGTCTCTCCACTGGACGAGAATCGCCGCAGAAAAAGATAGCTCACATAAATTAGCCATAGAACCAGCGTGGAAGTCAGGCGCATGTCCCAAGTCCACCAGATGCCCCACACCGGACGCGCCCAAATCGGCCCCGTGATCAGCACGACGGTGCAAAAAACTACCCCCACTTCGGCCGTAACCAGCGCCACCATGTCAGCCGCCTGATTGCGCTTGATCAAGTAGAAAATCGAAGCTCCGAAATTGATAAAGAAAAGAATAAAAGCCGTCCAGGCCGAAGGCACATGATAATAAAAAATCCGCTGCACATTGCCCATGGTCTGCTCTGTAGGAGCGCCCACCAGCGCCTCATAAAGCGCATAGATCAGCAGTATGGCAGTCAGCACACCAACGATGGGAAAGCCACGTTTCATTGCGTCATCAATCATCAATCTTCGGGCAAGAATCGGCGGGTAGTCTCGAGATGAACCGATCACCCGAGGACCCGATTCTCTCACTCCGCATTGAGCACCGTCTCAAACAGCAGCAAACACACCGTAGTAAACACCAGATCGTAAGTCCCCAGCAACACGATCCAGAAACGCGCCCCTTCGCCATCGAGTATAGCCGTAGTCGCCTGCACCATAGCCACCAGCGCCGGGATCGAAATTGGAAACAGCAGCAACGGCAACATGATCTCGCGGCTGCGCGTCCGCAAAGACATCGCGGCAAAGAATGTCCCATTCACGACCAGGGCCCAAGTCCCAAGAGCGGCCACCAGGCCCAACTGCCAGACCGGCCCGAGGGACTGCAGGCGGTAAAACACTATGAACAGCGGGGTCATGAGCGCTTCCAGCACGCTGACAAGAATAAAATTCCCTAGCGTCTTGGCCACAAACAGCGAGTTCGCCGGAGCCGGCGAAACCCTGTAAGCATCCAGCACCTGGTTGCGAATCTCACGCGCCCACGTCTGATTCAGCGCCACCACTGCCGCGAAAAGAAACGCCACCCAGACCAACCCCCCGGCAATCTGCCGCGACTCCTCGGCGGTCGGATCGAACGAAAAACTGAAGACCACCACTACCAGCAGCGAAAAAAACAGCATGGAGTTGATGGCATCCTTCGATCTCCACTCCAGCCGCAAGTCTTTAAGCAGGGTGACGCGGGTGATGCCAGAGAGTGCGTTCATCGTTGCTTGTCCCCCGCCTGATTGTGCCTGGCGCTCGGCGGTTTCCTGAGCTCGAGCGTGTGTCCGATGATCTCCCCCGCCTCCATCCAGACAAACTCATCCGCCGCACCCTCGAGCAGCATTGCCTGGTGCGTGACGATGAAAACAGTTTTGCCCCGATCGCGGATACCGACCAGCAGCCGCACCATCTCAGCAGCCGAATGAAGATCCACATTCGAGAAGGGTTCGTCGAGCAAAAGGATTTTGGGGTCGTTGAGTAACGCGCGAGCCAACGACATTCGCTGACGCATCCCCTGCGAATACTGCCCGACCGGACGGCCCAGTTCGGGGTCAAGCCCCACCGCGCGGATGACCTCCGAACAACGCGTGCGGCCGCTGATTCCATAAAGACGTGCAAAGTATTCCAGATTCTCCATCCCGCTCATCTCGTCATAAAGAAGACAAGGATGCGCCATATACCCCACCTGTGCGCAGATATCGCGAAACTTGCGAGCCCCTAGAACGGACACCTGCCCGCCAGAAGGCGCGCTGAGTCCGGCCAAAATGCGCAGCAAAGTAGTTTTCCCGGCCCCGTTGTCGCCAAGAATGGCGTAGAGCCTTCCACCAGAAAACTCGGCAGTAACGCCGCGCAAAGCCGCAAACCGGCCAAACTGCTTGATCAGGTTCGAAACTCTAACGACGGCCGCAGTTTCAGTCAAAGGATTATGCGATGAGGGTGCTAGTGGAGCACTTCAGTTTCACACGTTAAGCCTGGTGCCCTTGAAAGATCGAAACATCTCCCGCGTTTCCCAAAAGGAGGAGCGGCAGTCAGGCGACGAACGCCAAACCCGTTATGCCCATGCCCGCGAGGGGAGAGCTGACAATCGTGAAAACGATCGCGGCGGTAGAGAACAGGCAGCAAAAAGATACCCGCAACAAAACACACTACTTAAGAAGAACCATTTGATGCAATCGCCTTAAGATTCAGGCGCAACCAACGAAATTAATTCGCCATCCCGCCAGCCCCCGAACCCTGATTCTGCGACATGTTCTTCCCCGGCTCGGCCGCCGGAGTAGCCCCCGGCTTCGGCGCATACTTCGAAGCGCACTTAGCCTGCAATTGCTTGGCATGAAACACGCCATCGCGTCCAAAACTGCCATCGGCCAAAGCCTGCGAGTCATCCTTAAAAGTGTCCGGAGGAGCTTCCGTCCCCGTATAAGATACCGGCAAAGTCAAATCATTTTCCTTCAGCAGGAACTCCACCCGCGTCCCGGAGCGCTTGATCGATCCCGGCACCACATTTCCCGCAACCCGCAGACGCTTGGAGTAAGCCTCGTTCCCCATCCCATTCAACTCTTGAATCGTGACGTAATAGCTCTTACTGTCCTGCACGCCCGTGTAAGCGAGATAACCAAGCGAGCAAAGAATCAAGACGGTGACCGATCCAAATTTGAGATATTTGTTGGTTTCGCTAGACATATAAGAAAGACTTAAGACCCCGGCCCCCGCATAAAAACTCTACGCGCCAGATGTAAGCAGGTCAAGAAGCGCCACTCTTCAGACTCTTCAGCCGCGCTCTGCGCCGCTGGCAAGCCAAAGATCCCGCCCGGAAAGAATTCGCCGGTTTCGAGCAAGTTTTCCGACGAGCGGGGGCACGTGTTTGGGTGGGCAGGAGTCGCCCCTCCAAGACATGTTCGCTTTTCTCTCGCCGCACAGCGTCAAGGCGCGGGGCTGAGGCGACTCGTCTCTTCGGCACTGGTGCGGGTCTCTGGATAGTGTCTAATTTGGCAGACATCATGCCTGCGGACAACCGCCGGGGCGGCGGCGCTACAATCGCCGCGCGGGCTTGGCTTCTGGATCTTGGTCTTGGGCGGTCCGGGTGTTGTTCGCCTTATGGCCTCTTGATATAGGCGGATTTCATTTTCCAATCTGTCTTTTTTGAACTCTTCGTCCTTGAACTTCGTCGAGGCGGCGGATGTTCGCAGCGTTTTGAGTGGATGGGTTTTAGTGGCTGGGGTGTCAGGCTCTTCTATGATGTCGTATTCGCGGCCCTCAGCGGCTGACGAGGTTCTCTAAGACCTAGCATTTACAATATGCCAGTATCCACAAAGGCAGGTTCGCTCCCATGATCCATCCCTGGCACGACGTAACTCCCGGCAGCAAGCTTCCCCAGGAATTCAATAGCATCATCGAAATCCCCTTCGGCTCCAGCGTCAAGTACGAATTGGATAAGACGAGCGGCCTGATCAAACTCGATCGCGTCCTCTACTCCGCCGTCTACTATCCCGCCAACTACGGCTTCATTCCGCAAACCCTCGCCGAAGACGACGATCCCATCGATGTGCTGGTCCTCTGTCAGGAAACCGTTGTGCCCCTGACCATCATCCATGCCCGCGCCATCGGCCTCATGACCATGATCGACGGAGGCAAGAAAGATCACAAAATTATCGCCATAGCCACCGAAGACCCGGAATTCAACCCCTATCGCGAAGCCGCGGAAATGCCCCCGCACCGCTTGCTGATGTTGCGCCGCTTCTTTCAGGACTACAAACAACTCGAAGGCAAGTCAGTAGAGGTAGACGAGATCCAGCCCGCAACTCGTGCGTATCCGATTATCGAAGACGCCCTCAGCCGCTACAGCGAGCAGCGCCGCAAAGGATTTAACGCCGGCAAAGCCGGATAACAAAAACCTGGCATTCGTAACCAACTTCTTTTCATGGAACTACATGTCACGGGTCGTGTCGTCATGGGGCGGAGCCTGCCCTGAGCGGAGTCGAAGGGCCGGTCAGGGTATGAGCGGAGGAAGACCCGCTCTCCATAGCCCCGACAACCCGGGGATCAGGATCTAAAAATAAAGTCTATAGATTTAGTTGACATTATTGCAAAACCAATCTATATTGAGAATCGTGATTTGAACCGTTTCCTCCCGGCCCGTACTGCCCTTCGCCTGGCAATATGGGCCAATTTTTTTCCATTCAATGGGTTTGGGGTGGCGCAGCGGTGCATCGCGTTCAGGTACCGTGTCTGGAGGGCATACACTCGCCCTAGTTTCCTTCTTTTTGTTTATCTTTTTCCCGCTCGTAGGGCTTCTGCATGTAGCGCCGGCACTCATCGAGCGCGCCCTGGGTATTGTCATTGGTCTGCAAAGCTTGCCGGTATTCATTCACAGCGCGGTCGCGCTGCCCGGTGACGTCGAAGATCTTGCCCAGTTGCAGGTGGCTCCAAACCTCCGTCCATCGCGGTTCCCCATCGCCATTCAAGCATTCGCGATAAGCGTTGGCCGATGCCTGGTAGTTCTTCTGCAGGAAAAACACCTCCGCGATTCGATAATGGGCGAGCGAACTATTCTTATTGACCTGCAACGCTTTGTTGAACTCAAGCAGAGCGCCCGCCAAGTCACCCTGCTGGGTCAAGCCCTGTCCGCGCAAGATGGAGGAGCGCAGCTTGACGTCTTTCGAGTTGGTCAGCACGCGGTTTTCGGGATCGATCGCGACCCGTCGCGGGCGTCCAAAGGTCTCCACCGAGAACGGAGAATCTGTGCCCACCACCTCTATGCGTTTTTCTTCCGTTCTCCCATCGGTATCGATTCGCATATTTACCGGCATGCGAAACAGATCCAGGTCCTGCGAGATGGCGCCCACAATCCGAAACCCTTTGTTATTGCCCAGCCGGTAGATCGTGTACTTGGCCTTGAACTCGGGAGCGCTCGTCGAATCCATCCACTGCGAGTAAAACCAGGTGAGTTTTTGGCCATACACTTTCTCGCTTAATTCGCGGAAATCGTCGGTGCTCGCGGACTTGCCCGCATATTTGCTGGCGAACTCGCGCATCAGCTTCAGATAATCTTTCTCCCCGAGCACCCAGCGCAGCATGTGCAGAATCATGGCGCCCTTATCTGTCACCAGCGACTGAAACTCGGGGGAAAAATAGTCCAGCTTATCGGCGCTCGAAAGCGGCACGCTGTCATAGGCCAGCGCGCCCACCGACATGTCTCTTACCATCTCCTCAAGACCGCCCTCACCAGCCGCGCTCTCAACGTAGCGGGCCTCGGAGTAGCGCGCGAAGCCGTCGCTGAGCCACCAATCGTTTTTTGAAGCCGGACTCACCGCAACGCCCCACCACTGGTGTGCAACCGTATTAGCCAGCAAACGGTAGTTAGTCTTCTCCGTGATGGCGCGACTTGAAAGCGCTGCGATCTCAGGCGCCCATGCCGTAGGCACCGTGTCATCCGGAATCTGAACGATCTTCAGACGCGACGAAGGCGCGACTCCATACTGCGTAACGAAATAGGTAAACGACTTGACCGCCGTCGACGCGTACTCTGCCCCCAGATCCTGTTTGTCAGGCTTGAAGTACACGCGCAAGTCAAGGCCCGCATCATCGCTCTTGAACTCCTTGAAAGTGCCGGCAATGATCGTTCCGGGGAAACTCGGCTTATCCGAGGTGAAGGTGAACGTCTTGGAGTTTGCCAACTCAGCTCCGGGTTTCTTTGCTGTCGCCGCGGTCCCAGCCGATTCCGTCCCGCTACCGATCACCATCATGTGCGCCGGCACGGTTACACTGATCGTCGAAGTGAACCGGTTCACGCCGTAGGCTTCGACCGGAAACCACAGTCCCGAGTAGAGCAGGTAGCTGGTTTCCGGACCGACATAGGCGAGCTTGAGCCCCTCAACCGGGCTGTCGTCGGCGCTTTCGAGCGTGCCTTCATATTCGAAGTTAAAGGTTGTCGTCGCATCTTTAGCGAGGCTGCTGTTGAGCGAGAAACGGACGGTTGAATCCTGTGTGTTGCGTTCCGGAGTAAGCGGCTTGTTGCTGGCATCCGTGAGCTTTGTAATGCGCAGCGCGTTGTTCAACTGGAAGGTGGCCACGTTCAGGTCTTCGAGCGCGGTGACTTTCACCGCGACGCGCGCAGTAAGCTTGTGACTCTGCGGCAGGAGTTCAACGTCCATCTTGTAATCATCGGCGCGCAGGCGCGTCTTTTCGGCCGCCCGAGCGGGCTGGCTCGCGATCACGCCCAGCACAACAATCACCGATAAGGCGAACGCGGAGCGCGCCGTCGAAGTGTGGCCGAGTTTCAAGTAAGTCTCCTGGCGAGAGGACCCATTGGTATGATGTTAATTTTCCCGCAAAAGATGCTGTGAGGACAAGGCTTAGCGAAATTTGTTTGATGAAAGCACGGTCACAAAGCAACTGGTGGAGCGACGGCGCGTCCTCGCTCGTCCAAGCCGGGTACCGCGTCGATTAGAGACATCACCCTATCATCTGCAGAATGATCTCCGCCGCCCTCTCCGAAGGATGTTGATGCGCGTCGCCGCTCCCTTGCTTGAGTTTGGCCTTCACTGCCGCCAGCTGTTCGGTCATGCGAGCCCGCGGCTCGCCGTCGGGAATGATCTTCTTCAACTCGGCAACGATGTTGTCCGCCGTGAACTTGCGCTGCACAAGTTCCGGAACAACTTCCTCCTCGGCAATCAGGTTAACCATGGCAAAGTAAGGAACCTTCACTCGCGGCTTGCCCAGCGCGTAGGTGAGCGGCGATACGCGATAGACCATGACAAACGGAGTGCCCATAAGCGCGGCTTCGACGGTAGCCGTGCCGCTGGCCACAATCCCCGCCCGCGAATGATAGAGCGCGGGCAAGGCGTCGGGGACCAGGTGAATGTTCCTCATGCGAACATTCCCCTGCAGAGACGCGGCTTGCCGCGTCTCTGCGTGCGCTGCCCCAAGCAACTCCCGAAGAAACGAAGCATCGAGCGTGCGCGCCACCGGCAACAGGAATTCATAATCACTGCCGGGACGGTCTTCTTCCAGGCAAGCCGTCGCCTCAAGCATCGTCGGCAGATTCATGCGCACTTCTTTCCGGCGGCTGCCGGGCATCAATGTGATCCAGAACTTCGCGGCGTCGAGCTGGTTTGCCGACGCATAAGCCTCACGAGTAATTGCCGGCACCGGCGCATCCGCCAGTGGATGCCCGACAAAAGTCGCGTCCACTCCGCGATCACGATAGAACTTCTCTTCGAACGGAAAAATCACGAGCGCCTTGTCGACATACTTGCGCAGCAGCTTCACCCGTCCCTGCCGCCAGGCCCAGAACTGCGGGGAGACATAATAAACCACGGGAATACCGCGCCGGCGCATCTGCCGCGCAACGCGCCAGTTGAAGGCCGGAGAGTCGATCACTACGGCCAGCGCCGGCCGTTTCTCGTCAGCCGCACGCATCAATCTCCGATAGAGCCCCAGAATCTTCGGCAGATGGCTAAGAATCTCGGTGATCCCCACCACCGCAAGATCCTTAGCATCAACAATAATCTCGCACCCAGCAGCGCGCATGCGTTCGCCGCCCGCCCCAAAGCAGTCAAGCGATGTTGCGCACCGTCGCAGAGCCTCGATCAGCTGCGCGCCATACATGTCGCCCGAAGCTTCGCCAGCTGAGATGAGGACTTGCATCGGGCAATTGTAAACGCCCGTATTTTGCCAGGCTCCAATCGATCCCGGGAGCTACCGAGTCCGCGATGAGAACATCCATCGAAAGGCAAAATGATGTCTCGTCGCACGTCGCTTCAATTCGAACCGCTCGCGCCGGTCGAGGCTGGCCAGATACGAGGCAACCTGCTAGTCGTCAGCGCTCAAGATGGGCTGCGCGTTCGTTCGCGTGGGCGCCTGCGCCACACTGATCTCCTGATCCTTGTATTGCAGCTGGTAGAGCTTGTAATAAATCCCGCGCTGCGCCAGCAGTTGCTGGTGCGATCCCATCTCGCGTACCTGACCTTTGTGCATCACGATAATCTTGTCCGCGCGTTGAATAGTCGATAGTCTGTGCGCGATGATCAGCGCCGTTCGCCCCTCCACCATGCGGTTGAGCGCGTCGCGCACCCGGAACTCGGTCTCCGTATCCACGCTCGAAGTAGCCTCGTCCAGAATCAGAATCTTGGGATTGTGAGCGAGCGCGCGGGCAAACGAAATCAGCTGCTTCTGTCCAGTCGATAGCGTCGAGCCGCGTTCGCGCACCTCCTCTTTGAATCCTCCCGGCAAGGTTCGGATGAACTCGGCCAGGTTCACATCCTCCGCCGCCTGCTCCACGTCCGCATCCTGAATACGCGTCGTTCCCAGCCGGATGTTGCCCCCAACCGTGCCGCTGAAGAGAAACGGATCCTGCAAAACCACGCCGAAGCGCCCGCGCAGGTCGTCGAGATTCATCTCCCTGATATCGACGCCGTCAACGCGGACCGCTCCCTGCTGCACGTCGTAAAAGCGCATGAGCAGCGAGATCAGCGTAGTTTTGCCCGCACCCGTGTGTCCGACCACAGCGATCGTCTCTCCCGGCTCAATCGCAAAGTTGACGTCGCGCAAAACCCAGTCTGGCTCATCGGATTGTGGTTTGGGGGGCTTCGCCGCCCTTACTGTTATGCGTTCTGGCGGGGGGGGGACCCCCGGCTCTCCCCTTGCTTGCGATGCAGGGTTGTACGCGAACCACACGTGATCGAATTCAATTCTCCCCGGCCCTTGCGGACGCTTCGTAACCACCGGCGAGGTCACCTCAATCTTCGTGTCCAAGAGTTTGAACACGCGTTCTCCCGCTGCCATCGCCGACTGCAGGATGTTGTATTTCTCGCTCAGATCCTGAATTGGACGGAAAAACCGCTGTGCATACTGCATAAAGGCAACCAGCACGCCGATCGTCGCCATGCCCCGGATCACCTCGCCGCCGCCGAACCAGATGATGCTGGCAATGGCCAGCGCCGACAGTATTTCGACCACCGGGTAATACAGCGCATAGGCCAGGATGGCGTCTTTGTATGCCTCCATATGCGAGGCGTTGATGTCGGAAAATTTATTGAAGGCGCGCTTTTCGCGATTGAAAAGCTGCAGCACCAGCATTCCCGAAACCGCCTCCTGCAGGTAAGCGTTGATGCGGGCAATAGCCGTGCGGATGCGCCGGTAGGAATCGCGCACCTTGTCGCGAAAAACCTTCGTGGCGTACACGATCAGCGGAAGCACGGCAAAAGTGATCAGCGCCAGCTTCCAGTTCATCTTCATCATGATCGCAACAATGCCGGCCAGCACGAACACATCTTCGAAAATGGAAACCACGCCCGCCGTGAACATTTCATTCAGCGCATCCACGTCGGTCGTGACCCGGGTTACCAGCCGGCCCACCGGGTTCTTATCGAAAAACGCAACGTGCATGTGCTGAAGATGGCGAAAAATCTGCCGCCTCAGATCAAACATGACCTTCTGCCCGGTCCACTGCATCAGGTAGGTCTGAATGAACTCCAGGGCGAAAGTCAAAAGCAGGAGCCCGACGTAGAGCAGTCCGATCTGTGCAATGCCAGTCAGCGGAGTGCTGCTGAGCCGGTCGCCAATCCATGAGTGGGAGTTCGGCGATTTCGCCAGGTATTTATCGATGGCAATTTTGGTGAGGAACGGGCCCAGCACGTCCGCCACCGATTTCAAGATAATCGCCAGCAGCGCCAGCACGACGTGCCACTTGTAGGGATGCAAATAGGTAACCAGCCGGCGCATCAGCCGCCCGTCGTAAGCTTTCCCTAATACTTCTTCTTCCTGATTCGAGGCCATCAGCGGAGCGAGAGAATCACTCAAACGGGAGTTCTCTCAACCCACACATTATCCCAAAAACAAACTCCCGGTAGTTGCCGGAGCGGAGGACGGAAATGATTTCTGCGATCCACTTCAGGAGGGGACTCTTCAAGACGATGTGCGAGACGACGCTAATGAGGCTTCCTTACTGGTTGCTGCTTCGCAGCTAGTTGGACAGCTTTCGCGGGTTCGCAATCAACTCTCGCGCGGCAGTTCGGGCACACCACCTTGGCATTCTGGTCGGCCATTTCGTGAAGGAAGGCGGAAAACGCATGACCGCAGTGATCGCACAAAACATCAACCGTTTCGTCACTTCCCTTCGTGCAGGTCACAATCACACCTCCGCTCATTCTCGCGCAAGAGTCTCCTGCAATTTATTTTAACGGAGAAGGCGGAAATGGCGGCGTTCGACCAGCTTCAGGGCCAGGATGTCAAGTGTTTGTCCCCATTCTTCGGGCGCGTCGCTGTGCAGCGACCGGCTTGTCGCTGTTGGAATGTTTAAAGTGATGGGGCTTGCCGCAACGTGGGCACGCGGCAATCTTTGAATTATGTTCGGCCATCTCGTGCAGAAATTGTGAAAATGCGTGCCCACAACTCCGGCACAACCGATCAAGCTTCGGATCATTCAACATAATCGCCCCTCCAGGCTCGATCCGCGCCTGCACGGACCGGTGCGCTTCGAAGACCTTTGCATACATAAGATGCGATGAACATGCAACGGGTTGGGACGCTCCCCCTAGAATGGTGATAATGATAATGATGAGCAGCATGCCCCTCGGCTTCTACATTTCCGTGCCGTTCTGCCGGACCAAGTGCAGTTACTGCAACTTCGCCTCCGATGTGTTCGCGAAATCGGCGTACGAAAATTACGTTGCCCGTCTGCTCGAAGATATCGCCAACGTGCGTGATTTTGTTACCGGACTGGGCGGTCGACCCGGCTGCGCGGCCGGAGATTCGTGGGGCGACACGGTTGACTCCCTTTATCTCGGCGGAGGAACCCCATCGATCCTCGATGATCCGCAGTTGCTGCGCATCTTCGCTGCCGTGCGCGGTCATTTTGCAGTTACCACCCATGCCGAGATCACGGTCGAATGCGCTCCCGGCACCCTTACTCCCGCTTTGATCGAAACCTTGCTGCAATGTGGAGTGAACCGCGTGAGCTTAGGAGTGCAATCCTTCGTTGATCGGGAAGCGCAGTCCGTGGGGCGACTGCACAAACGTTCGACTGTTCTTGAAGAAATTCGGCGCTTGCGAGGGGCCGGACTTGGCAACATCAGCATTGATCTGATCGCCGGCTTGCCATATCAGACGGTGGAAAGCTGGGCCTTCTCGGTGGCCGAGACGATTGCCACCGAGGTTCCCCATGTCAGCGTTTACATGCTCGAAGTAGACGATGAGTCGCGCCTCGGGCGGGAATTGATCGCCGGAGGGGCCCGCTACCACGCTCACTTTGTACCCGACGACGACCGAACCGCGGATTTCTATCAGCAGGCGTGCGAGATGCTAGCCGCCGCGGGCATCGCGCAGTACGAAATTTCGAATTTCGCCCGCTCCACCTCACGTTCGCAAAATGGCGAGCTACCAGGCGAGTTACGAAGTAACGAATCGCGCCATAACTTGAAGTATTGGACGCGCCAACCCTACCTGGGCTTCGGCGTAGACGCGCACTCGATGCTGGAACTGCCGGTGTGGGGACGGGCGCCCCTTCGGCAAGCTCGCAGGATTCAAGCCGAGCGCGGGTCGGCAACTGCAAACAGCCAAAATAACTCGGGACTCGCTGTCGCTGCTGACGGTGCCGAGGCCAACCTTAGTCAAGCCGTCCGCTTCGCAACTCCCGACTCGCTCGATGCCTACATGAATCGCACCCCCCCTACGGTGACTCCACTTTCCGCACAGGCGGCAATCGAAGAAACTCTCTTCCTCGGGTTGCGGCTCAACCGTGGCGTCGATCTCGCCCGCCTTTGTACGGAATTTGGCCCCGACGCAATTGCCACCTGGGATTCCGCGATCGAACAGTCTCTGCAAGAGGGACTGATCGAACAACAAAACACAGTCCTCCGCCTCACCAGCCGCGGCCGTCTCTTATCCAATGAGGTCTTTGCCAGATTCCTTGCCGAAGCAACCGAAGAAACAAAAGTGGGAACCGGTCACGTGAATCCACGTTAGTTGGCCGATCAGTGCGGTTCGGCGCAGGCCTATCCGGTCCCCACCATGTCAAAAAATCTGGGCAGGCCGATGCGCGGGCCCATGCCCATGTCCGTTCCGATGTCCATCCCTATATCTGTACCCATGTCCATCCCAAAGATCGGCGCCTCCATTTCCAGAGCCTGTACGCCGGCCTCGCCCGAAGGCCCCATCCACACAATGCGAAACTGTGATCGCAACGCGCCAAGTTGCACATCCAGCGCGTCTCCGGTCTGGACCTTGGAGCGCACCTTGGCCAGAACCGCCCCGCCGTTGCTGACGTTTCGAACCCGAACAATCTCCGCGAAAGGACGCCCCATCCTGTCTACCCCCCAGATGCGTACCGGCAACTCCAGGTTCAGTCTGCGTTCTCTCCGCCGATCCATGTCCGCTTCCCCCGCTCGTGCAACGACTCAAGCGGATCATATCTAGGAACGCCCAACGGCGAAACGTCACATCGGTTACAGCAAAAGTGTTCCCGAAGTTACATTGCATTGGCTGCATAGAGTTGAAGAGGTAATGACGGAGTAACGGTTACGGATGTTTAGCGACCGGCTCTACTGTCGAACCGACCTGGTTGCGTGTGCACAGCTTTGATGGCAGATAGCAGATAAACGATTTAGTCGAAGTCTTTCATGGAGCAGGAGCCCGGCCCGCGAGGGTCTCCGCAAGAACCACACGCTCCGGTTCCCATTGACGGCTGGGAACCAGCCCCGCTCTTTGCCGACACGGCGAAAACTGACAGCTGCGGCTCCAACTGTCTGCTCTTACACTTCGGGCACTCAGCTTTCTGCTTGCCGAAGATCAGAGCCTCGAACTCGTGTTCGCATTCCTTGCAGACGTACTCAAAGATGGGCATGAAGAAACTCCTAAGAAAAGCCGCCATCTCTATTTAAAATCAAAGCGTGGTTATTTCGCAAACGCACGAACAGACGCGTGAGTTCACGCCACGGCGCTGGTTGCGCGGCGGACACGTGCAAACACTTGCCAGTTTCTTGATCCAGCGAGGTTTTCACGTGCCTGCACCCGAGGAGCGCCTGATCGAAGTGGCGCCTGGAGTCAAAGTGCTTTGCCATTGCCATTGGCAGGCCGATCGAGCGCACGCGCTGACCATTCTTGTTGTGCACGGCCTCGAGGGGTCGAGCGAGTCGCAATATATGCTCGGCATCACCGAGAAAGCGCTCCATGCCGGGATGAACGTGATCCGTTACAACCAGCGTAACTGCGGCGGCACGGACGCGCTCGCTCCAGTGCTTTATCACTCGGGATTGTCGGATGATGTTGCAGCCGTCGCGCGCGAGGTGATTGCCTGCGATGGAGTTTCGCGCCTGGCGTTGGTTGGTTTCTCTATGGGCGGCAACATCGTGCTGAAACTGGCGGGGGAGTGGGGCCGAGACCCCTGTCCGCCGCCGGAGCTTCGAGCGGTTGCCGTGTGTTGTCCGGCGATCGACTTGTCGATATCGGCCGATACCCTGCACGAGCCGTCGAACCGGATTTACGAACGATACTTCTTGTGGGCGCTGCGCCGGCGCATGCTGCAAAAGGCGCGGCTATTTCCCGATCACTTCGATGTGAGCCGCTTGCGCGGCATCAGGAGCCTGCGCGAGTTTGATGACAAGGTGACGGCTTACTATTGCGGCTTCACAGGCGTCGACGATTATTACGATCGCGCTTCGGCGGCGCATGTCGTCGACCGGATTGCGGTGCCAACTCTGCTCTTGTATGCGGCGAATGATCCCTTCATTCGCATCACCCCTGAGACGCGCCGGAAAATTGCGTCGAACCAGAATATAACTTTCGTCGAGACGGGCGATGGCGGACACTGTGCATTTATCGGAGTGGAAAACAGGAGCGACGGCCATTCCGATGACGGCTATTGGGCGGAGCGCGAGATCGTGAATTTTCTCCGGGTATTCTAAGAAGTCACTTTTTGACGGATTGGGGTCTGATGGATTCCGACTTCTCGATCGAACTGGGGTGCGACGATCCGATACTGGATTTTCCCTGGAGAGATCCGTCGGGCAAATCTGTATATCGTGACTTGAAGCGGCATCCGGAATTGATGGCGTCGATCGAAGAGGCGGAAAGGTTTCTCGAGTTAGGGGAATTTCTTAGGGTGCTGAACTCGCCGGGCAGCGTGGTGGAGACCGCGAAATGCGACGCCTGGGTGACGACGGAACTAAGCGCAGAGGAAGGCATTTACGAGGCGTCGCATAAGTTTTCCAGCTATGTAGACGTTGTTTTTTCTGATACCGATCTGCGGCTATGCTCAGTCCATCAATCCGTGTTTGTCCATGAACAGTTTGCCAGGGAGTTGGTCGAATTGATGCGGCAAGCGCCGCAGAGTCCATCGGCCGCGCAGGTTGAAGTCTGCGTGCGGCGGTGCTACTTCGGCTTCGGCGAGGACGGCGGCGTTCACCAGGGTTGTTACTTCACCTTATATGTCAGTGGTTACGGAAATGACGCAGTCTCTGCGCGTCGCAATTGGTTTCATGGATTGACAATCGTGGAAACTACCATGGTGCGCTTGTCCTCTCCCAACCCCTAAACCTCAGCCGGCTGTACCCTTCGCACCATCTTTTTCCAAGCGAGCGTCCTCTTCCAGTCGATTCGTGTGCGCATCAGCGAGAGCAGCAGCATGAATAGGAAAATCTCCAGCAGTCCTCGCGTGGCGGCGGGAATAGTTTCAGCTCGTTTGGGAAGCAGCGAGAAACGTCCGTAAACGAATTCTAGGTGGACCCAGTACACGAGTAACGACGTCTGACCTAGTTGGATGAACGGGCTGAAGCCGCGAGTCGCCCATCCCCAGCGGCACCAGGCATAAGTCAGGAACGAGATCACCAACAAGAGACCAATGCGCATCATGAGAAAGTTCGGACTGGTGTGCCAGTAATCATAAGTGGAGTAAAGATGGAAAGAAGAGTGATCGAGTTCGCGAGCTGCCAGGATGGCTACGGCTCCTGCGCCTGCAAACAGAGCCAGAGTCTTTGCGAGTTGGTTACGAGCCGGGTCGCTGAAAAGAATGAATCCAGCCGCCAGACCCGCGAAGGCAAAGGCGCCCCACGGAAATAACGGGAACAGCCAGGACTGCGGACTTCCAAGATTGTGGCACCCGTCGATGTAGGACTCCAGCCACCAGGGCAGCCAGGTGGATTGCCACGTGGTATAGAGAGGCGGAGTTAGCAGAGCGATCAGGGCAGCGAGGGCGATCGAAACGGAGACCAACGCAAGCCGGCTGCGGCTAAACCCGCGTTCCTTATTAGAAACTTGCGGTATGCCTGAAGGCGTACCTTGCGAGGCCTGCTGATACGAGGCATGGGGCTCTCTGCAGACTGCCAGCGTGATACCGCAGGTTAGCGCCATCAGAATCATGCATAGCCCGATTATGTTCAGAACGTCGACGCGCAGCAAGTCGGACCAGGGCGCCCATCCCCAGGCGATCAAAAATTCCTGCAGACGGAAGAGGAGGCCGAAAGCAAAGATCTCCGCACCTCGGCGGGCCATGGAGCGGCTGATTTCCGCCGGGCTCAAGTTCTTGCGAATCAGTTTATCGGTGACCAGCGCGAAGGAAATTCCCGCCAGAAAGAGAAAGAGCGGGGCAGGCAGCGTCCCCAAGAGCTGCGAGGTCTTGAGAAAGCCCGTATTCCGTGCATCGCCGCCCAGCCAGGAGTCATAACAGTGCGTCTGAAACATGAGGACGCAGGCCAGGCCGCGCATCCAGTCAATCCAGGCCAACCGGGAGCCGCCGCCCCCGGCGGCTGCCGTTGTTTGTGGCGCGCTTTTCATGGCCTCGCCGTTTCTCGGTCCCTCACTTCATTCCCTCGAGAATGGTGCCGACGATTCCGCCGACTACTCCTCCTTTTGCCGCATCATGGGAGGGCCGGGGCATGTACTCCATCAATTTATGGGCGAGCCTGGCGATGGGAAGCGTTTGCAGCCAGAGACGTCCGGGCCCAGTCAGTGCGGCCAGGAAGAGTCCGTCGCCGCCAAAGATCATATTCTTGATCCCCGGCACGGTGGTGATCTGAAATGACACGCTGGACTGGAAAGCGCCAACATGGCCAGGGTGTACACGAAGAGTCTCTCCAGGTTGAAGGTCCTTGATGACCAGTTCACCTGAAAGTTCGAGCCAAGCCATGCCTTGACCGCCGAGGCGCTGCAAGAGGAAGCCGTCGCCGCCAAATATGCCCGCGCCCAGCGATTGCTGAAACCCGACACCGATCTGGATTTGCGGCGTACCGCAAAGGAAACCATGACGGTGGATCATGTATTCGTGGCCGGCACCGACTTCCACCGGCACGATGTGGCCCGGAAGCTTGGTGGCGAAAGCCAGCTCTCCGCGCGCGCCGACGGCGCGGTACTCGGTCATGAAGAGCGTTCCGCCCCCAGCCACGCGTTTGATGGCGCCGAAGATTCCTCCGCCGCCGCCCAACTGCGTGTGAGTGGTCATCTGAATCGAGCTGGTCATCCAGGAGAG
>Ga0302325_10009671_pt1 | contig 21017 bp, 19 predicted proteins | sample Palsa_T0_2_FD_201948 | JGI IMG/M metagenome (GOLD analysis project Ga0302325, IMG submission 201948) | Peat permafrost microbial communities from Stordalen Mire near Abisko, Sweden - Palsa_T0_2 | ecosystem: Environmental > Terrestrial > Soil > Palsa > Peat permafrost | place: Sweden: Abisko...
CTTCAGTCCATCGCCCGAAACCTCGTCTCCAACGCGGTGAAGTACTCCGCCGGCCGCACCAGCGCCCTGGTTGCTGTCCGCGTCCTCGCCGAGGGCACCTGGGCCGTCCTCGAGGTGAGTGACAACGGCCCGGGCATGACGGACGAGACGCGCGCCCGCCTCTTCCAGCCCTTCTTCCGGGCCCCGGAGGCCCGCGGGCTCCCGGGCCACGGCCTGGGCCTGGCCACCACCAAGCGCCTGGTGGAGGCGCACGGCGGCACCATCAAAGTCCAGTCCGCCCCGGGTGCCGGCACGCTGGTGACGGTGCGGCTTCCCCTCTCCCAGCCGGACGTCCGCGCCTCGGGCCCCGCCCCGATGCGGGCCCCGGTGCTGGTCGAGCCGCGATGACGCCCCGCATTCTCGTCGTCGACGACGACCCACATGCCCGCGGGCTTCTCCGCCGTCTCCTCGCGCCCCTGGGCGAGGTGACGGAGGCCGCCGGGGTGGCCCAAGCCGAGGAGGTGCTACGCGGCAGCCACAAGGTGGACCTCGTCCTCACCGACATGGCCATGCCCGAGGCCGAGGACGGCATGCGCGTCCTCAAGGCCACCCAGGACGCGAGCCCGGACACGGCGGTGGTGGTCATCACCGCCTTCAGCAACGTCGAGGGCGCCCTCGACGCCATCCAGCAGGGCGCCTTCGACTACCTCTCCAAGCCCTTCGACGTGGACGCCATCGTCCGGGTGGTGCGCCGGGGCCTCGAGCAGAAGCGCCTGGTGGAGGAGAACCGAAACTTAAGAAGCCAGGTGAAGCAGCCGGAGCTGGTGGGGCGGAGCGCCGGGCTTCTCGAGGTCTACAAGCAGGTGGCGCGCGCCGCCTCCACCAACGTCCCGGTCCTCATCACCGGGGAAACGGGCACCGGCAAGGAGCAGGTGGCCCGAAGCCTCCACCAGCGCTCGCTGCGCAGCGCCGGGCCCTTCGTCCCGGTGGACTGCGGCGCCATCAGCGAGTCCCTCATGGAGAGCGAGCTCTTCGGCCACGCCAAGGGCGCCTTCACCGGGGCCGCCGGCTTCCGGCGCGGCCTCTTCGAGGAGGCCAACGGCGGGACGCTGTTTCTCGACGAGATTGGAGACGTCGGACCGAAAATCCAGAGCCAGCTGCTCCGCGCCCTTCAGGAAGGCACCATCCGGCGGGTGGGCGAGAGCACCGCGGTGCGGGTGGACGTCCGGGTGGTGGCGGCCACCAACAAGGAGTTGCCCCAGCTGGTGAAGGACGGCCGCTTCCGCGAGGACTTGCTGTACCGGCTGGACGTGGTGCACCTGCACCTGCCGCCCCTGCGAGACCGCCGGGGCGACATCCCGGCGCTCGTCGAGCACTTCGCCGCCCTGCACGCCCGCGGCGGGGCGCGGCCCGTCGTCACCGAGGAGGCCAAGGCCAGGCTTCAGGCCTACGACTGGCCCGGCAACGTGCGGCAGCTGGAAAACGTCGTCGCCCGCGCCCTGGCCCTCAACGTCATCGGCGTCCTCGGCCCCCAGGACTTCCCGGCCCCCATCGGCGACGCCGAGGCCAAGAATGGCGGCGGCCTCTTCGAGGACATGCCCTCCCTGGCGGAGTTGAGCCGCCGCTACGCTGCCCACGTCCTGCAGGCGGTGGGCGGAAACAAGAGCGAGGCCGCCCGGCTTCTCGAGGTGGACAGAAAGACGTTTTACAAGCTGCTCGACGCGGCCCCCGCCGCCGAGCCAGCCGGGGAAGCCCAAGGCAGCTGAGAGGAACACGCTTCGGGGCCGAAAAGCCCTCCCGGGCGTCAGGCGGCGGCGGCCTCCATCAACGTCGTCAGCCGGCGCGTCACCTCCGCCATCTGCTGGCGGTTTCCGGAGCGAAAGGCCGAGCGCCCGAGCGCCACCAGGCGGCGCACCGTCTCCACGAGGGCCTCGTCGGAACGTTCCGGCGCGGCCGTCTCGGAGAGCGCGCGAGAGAGCCGCTCGCCCTTGGCCAGGAGGTCCGCGAAGGAGCGCATGGCCTGGACTTCCGGAGCCGAGGAACGCTTGTGGTAGTCCTTCTGCTCCGCCCGAAGCTGCTTCACCTCGGCCGCGGAGAGCTCCGTCCGTTGCTCCAGCTTCACCGCCTGGGAGAGGCCGCTGGAGAGGTCCATGGCCCGCACGCTGAGCGTCCCCTCGCTGGAGAGCTCGAACGTCACCTCCAGGGGCACCTCGGAGCGCGTCGTGGTGCGCAAGTCCGACAGGAGCACCTCGCCCAGCTTGGCATTCTCACTCCGGCTGTCCCCGTCGCCCTGGAAAATCTCGATGCGGGCCCGGGCCTGCCCGGCGCTGGCGGGAAGGAAGACTTCCCGGGCCACCACCGGGATGGGCGTATTCTTCGACACCAGGCAGCGCATGCCGCCGCCGTACACCGCCACGCCGATGGAGTGGCTGGCGACGTCGATGAGCAGCGCCTCCCCGCCACGCGCCGCGAGCTCGCTCGCATGCACGGCCGCCCCCAGCGCCACCACCTCGTCCGGGTTGACGCCCACCACCGGCGGGCGCCCGAAGTAGTCCGCCACCAGGCGGCGCACCAGGGGGACGCGCGTCATCCCGCCCACCATCAGCACCACGTCGAAGTCCTTGGGGTTGGCCTTGGCCTCCGCCATCAGCGCCTGGCAGGTGTCCAGGCAGCGAAGACTCAGGGGCTCCACCAACGTCTCGAACTCCTGCCGCGACAGCGAGGCCTCGATGTCGGCCAGGGAGCCCCCCGGCCGGTGGTCGCCGAGGCCCGTCACCGACACCAGGGCCGCGTCACTCACGCTGAGCTCGCGCTTGGCCAGCTCGGCCGCCACCTTCAGCCGCTGCATGGACAGCGTGTCCCGGGCCGCCGCCTCGCGGTGGCTGTCGGGAACCTTCTGCAGAAGCCACTGCACCACCCGGGCGTCGAAGTCCTCCCCGCCGAGGAGCGGGTCGCCGCCGGTGGCCTTCACCTGGAAGACGCCCTGCTCCACCTCCAGAATCGAGACGTCGAAGGTGCCGCCACCGAGGTCGAAGACGAGCGCGCGTCCACGGAAGTTGGACGTCAGCCCGTAGGCCACCGCCGCCGCGGTGGGCTCGTTCACCAGGCGCAGCACGTTGAGCCCGGCGATGTGCGCCGCCTCGCGGGTGGCTGCCCGCTGCAGGTCGTCGAAGTTGGCCGGCACGGTGATGACGCAGTTGCTCACCGGGCGGCCGAAGTGCGCCTCGGCGTCGAGCTTCAGCTCGCCGAGCACCATCGCCGAAATCTGCGTCAACGGAAGCACGCGCCCGGCGATGCGCACCCGCACCTCGCCGTTGGGGCCCTCGAGGAGGGGGTAGGGCACGAGCGCGCGGGCCTGACGGGCGAGCTCCGCGCTCCAGCGCCGGCCGATGAAGCGCTTGGTGGCCGAGGCGACGTCGGCCGGGTGCTCCTCCGCCACCACCCGGGCCCCGTCCCCCACCACCCGCGCCCCGTCGGGCGCAAACCCCACCAGGGAGGGCGTGAGCGAATGCCCGCGGCGGTTGGGGATGATGCGTGGGACGCCGTCCTCCACAGTCGCCACTGCGCTGGTGGAAGTCCCGAGGTCGATGCCGATGATGGGTTCGGACATGGCGTCTGGACGAAAGTCTCCCATTCGCCCTTTGGGTGGGAGCAAGGCGCAGCCGAGGTGACAACCCCTTCCTGCGTTGCCGCCCTCGTAAACCGTGTGCTAAGCGCGCACGCGCCATGGTCAACGTCTCGGTCGCCCGTCGCTACGCCCGCGCCCTCCTGGAGGCCGGTGCCGACAAGGACGCGGACCGCGTCTCCACCCAGCTCGAGTCGCTCAACGACCTCGTCCACGCCCGGCCCGAGCTCCAGGCCTTCCTCGCGGACCCGACGTACACCCGCGCACAGCAGCACGCGGTGGTGGACGTCCTCATCCGGGAGCTTCCCATCGACGCCGAGCCCCTCCCGCGTTTCCTCCGGCTGCTCATCGACCGGCGAAGGCTCGCTTCCCTCCCCCAAATCGCCCGGCAATTCCGCGACCTCGCCGACGCGAAGGCCGGTCGCATCCGGGGCAAGGTGGTGAGCGCCGTGGCGCTTCCCGCGGACACCTTGAAGCAGCTCGAAGCAGCGCTCGGCTCCGTCACCAAATCCAAAGTCCTGCTGCAGGCGGAGGTCGACCCTTCGGTGTTGGGCGGCGTCTCCACCCAAGTCGGTTCCGTCCTCTACGACGGAACGCTTCGCACAGGCCTGGATGAGATTCGGCGCGCACTGAAGCGCTGAATTGCCTACAGATCCGCGGTCGAGTCGCACCCGGCACTGATTTCCGCTGGGGCGGTCGGAACCTGTGCAGCGTTTGTCAGTTGTGGTTTCATCGCCTGGCAAGCGACACGAAGTAAAAACTCAGTTCACAAGCCGAGGAGTCACCAACCCATGCTCGAGGGCGATCCCCAGGGCCCTTCCGCATCCACGCTCGCCGTTCCTGATCCGCTGATCGGTCGGGTGCTCAACGGGCGCTTCCGCATCGTCGAGCCGCTCGGCTCCGGTGGGATGGGCAAGGTCTACAAGGCGGTGCAGTCGCCGCTCGACCGCGTGGTGGCCCTCAAAATCCTCAACCCCAATTTCCCGGCGGAGAAGGACCCGGCCTTCAAGCGCCGCTTCTTCCTCGAGGCCAGCCTCACCTCCAAGCTGCGCCACCCCAACACCGTCACCGTCATCGACTACGGCCAGACCGACGATGGCATCTTCTTCATCGCCATGGAGTTCCTCGACGGGCAAACCCTGGCCGAGGTGCTGGCCCAGGAGAAGACGCTCGTCTGGTCTCGCGTCCTGGACATCGGCCAGCAGATTTGTCGGTCGCTGAGGGAGGCCCACAAGTTGGGCGTCATCCACCGCGACCTCAAGCCGGCCAACGTCATGCTTCTCAACGAGGCCGACCAGGACATGGTGAAGGTCCTCGACTTCGGCCTGGTGAAGTCCTTCCTCGCCGACCTCTCCCCGGGCGACCCGGAAGTCACGCAGAATGGCGTCTTCCTCGGCAGCCCCCAGTACATGGCGCCGGAGCAGGCGCGCAACATCGCCGACCCCCGAAGCGACGTCTACTCGCTGGGCATCCTCATGTACCAGATGCTCACCGGCCGACCGCCCTTCCTCGGCAAGGACTACCTGGAAGTCATCTTCCTGCACATGAAGGAGCCGCCCAAGCGTCTGCGGGACGCGCGCCCGGGGCTCGACGTCCCGGCCGAGGTCGAGGCGGTGCTCCTCAAGTGCCTGGAGAAGGACCCGCTCGCCCGCTACCAGTCCATGGACGAGCTGCTCGAGGCCATCCGCTACGCGGCCCAAATCAGCGGGGCCAGCGGGATTTTCCCCGAGCGTCGTTCCGGCGTGCACCCCACGCCGCCGCCACTGCCGGCCATCGGAAGCGGCGTCCATCCCCGCTCCTTCACGCCTCCGCCCGAGGCCAACACCATGGCCATCGACATCGCCGAGGAGGAACCGGCGGCCATGCGGGCCCGGGCGCTGCAACGCCTCTTCCTCATCGGCGGCATCCTGCTCTCGCTGGCCGCCGGCTTCGTCGCGGTGTGGGCCTTCATGCCCCACACCCGGGTCCCGGAGCCGCCGCCTCCGGTGGTGGTCGCGCCACCCCCGGCTGTGAAGCCCGCACCGCCGCCCGAGCCCCCGGCTCCCGTCGAACGGAAGATGGTCCGCTTCCACGTCTCGACCGACCCGGCCGGAGCGCACGTCTTCGTCGGCCGGCATGACCTCGGCGCGACGCCGGCCCTCTTCGAGCTCCCCGCGGGCCCGGACGGGATGGCCAGCGCGGAGATGGTGCTCGTCCTCGACGGCTACCCGAACCAGGCCATCACCTCCGGTGGCTCGGGCGACGTGGCGGTGAACGCCAAGCTGCAGAAGAAAGTCGTCACCCGCGTCCCGACGCCCGTCCCCCTCACCCGCGAGGAGCGGGAGAAGGAGCGCGAGGCGCCCGTCCCCATCCCGCTGACCACGCCCGCCTCGGCCCAGGCCGCGCCCGCCCGGCCGGCGACGCCCGGCGCTGCGGCGCCCGCTGCGGCCACTGGCCTCGGCACGCCGGCCCCTGCCGCCCCCGTCGGCGACTTGGTCCCCTTCGGTGAAGGGATGACGCGGCCGGTCCTCGTCGAGCGCGGCAAGCCCGTCTCCTACACCTCCCAGGCGCTGGAGGCCCGGGTGGAGGGGACGATGATTGTCCGCTGCACCATCACCGTCGATGGCCGCGTGGAGAACTGCGTCGTCCTGAAGACGCTTCCCTTCCTGGAGAAGGAGGTGCTGGAGAGCCTCTACTCCTCGCGCTACGCGCCGGTGACGTACCAGGGCAAGCCGGTGTCGGTGGGCTACACCTTCAACGTGAAGCTCGTCCCCCCGAGCTGACGCCTTAGGGCGGCGGCGACGCCCTCATCGCCGGTCCTGTGTCGAGCGTTGCCCTCCTCCGCGGCAGGTGGTACGAGGGCGCGCCCTTTTTCTGCCCAGGAAACCATGGACATTCGTGCCGACGAAATCAGCAGAATCCTCAAGGAGCAGATTCAGGACTACGGGAAGAAGGTGGCCGTCGCCGAGACGGGCACCATCCTCTCCATCGGAGACGGCATCGCCCGGGTGTATGGGCTCGACGGCGCGCAGGCCGGTGAGCTGGTGGAGTTCGCCAGCGGCGTGAAGGGCCTGGTCCTCAACCTCGAGGAGGACAACGTCGGGGTGGCGGTCATGGGGCCCTACCAGGACCTCCGCGAGGGCGACACCGTCAAGCGGACGAAGACCATCGCCTCGGTGCCGGTCGGTAAGGGACTCCTCGGCCGGGTGGTGAACGCGCTCGGCGAGCCCATCGACGGCAAGGGGCCCATCCAGGCCACCGAGACGCGACGGATGGAAGTGAAGGCGCCCGGCATCGTCCAGCGAAAGAGCGTCCACGAGCCGCTGCAGACGGGCATCAAGGCGCTCGATGCGCTGGTGCCCATCGGGCGCGGCCAGCGCGAGCTCATCATCGGAGACCGACAGACCGGCAAGACGGCGGTGGCCATCGACGCCATCATCAACCAGAAAGGCAAGGGCGTTTACTGCATCTACGTCGCCGTCGGGCAGAAGCAGTCCACGGTGGCGCAGGTGGTGGACAAGCTCGCCCAGCACGGCGCGATGGAATACACGACGGTGGTGGTGGCCGCGGCCGCCGACCCGGCGCCGATGCAATTCTTCGCCCCCTACGCCGGCGCGACGATGGGTGAGTACTTCCGCGACAACAAGATGCACGCGCTGATTGTCTTCGACGACCTGTCGAAGCAGGCCGTGGCCTACCGCCAGCTGTCCCTGCTTCTGCGGCGGCCGCCGGGCCGCGAGGCGTACCCGGGCGACGTCTTCTACATCCACTCCCGCCTCCTGGAGCGGGCCGCCAAGCTGTCCGACGCCGAGGGAGGTGGCTCCCTCACCGCGCTGCCCATCATCGAGACGCAAGCCGGCGACGTCTCGGCCTACATCCCCACCAACGTCATCTCCATCACCGACGGGCAGATTTTCCTCGAGACCGACCTCTTCTATTCGGGCGTCCGTCCGGCCATCAACGTCGGCCTCTCGGTGAGCCGGGTGGGAAGCGCGGCGCAGATTAAGGCCATGAAGCAGGTGGCTGGCTCCCTGAAGCTGGACCTGGCGCAGTACCGGGAGCTCGCGGCCTTCGCCCAGTTTGGCAGCGACCTGGACAAGGGGACGCAGGAGACGCTGGCCCGCGGCGCACGGCTGGTGGAGATTCTGAAGCAGGGCCAGTACGCGCCGATGCCCGTCGAGTACCAGGTCATCCAGCTCTACAGCGCCAGCAACCGCGAGGACCCCGACAAGCGCGGCTGGGCGCGCGACATCCCGGTGGCGGACATGTCACGCTGGGCCGCCGAGCTCCTGGAATTCGTCGAGGCCAAGTACCCCGAAGTGCCCAACACCATCCGCGAGAAGAAGGAGCTGACCGCGGAGGCCAGGGCCACCCTCAACAAGGCCCTGGGCGAATTCAACCAGCTCTTCCAGCCCACCGCCGCCCCGCCCGTCGCGGCCGGAGCCAAGCCCGCCGCGTAGCTGGGGTGCTGAAGTCCAAGCTCCCTGACGCCGGCGCTTGTTCAGCTCCGCGTGCGACCTCGGTAGAGTCGCAACCGTCTCCCAGGCCTTCCACCGCTGACTTCGAAAACGGCCGTGCCTCCGACGAGCCATTGAAGCCATCGGAGCACGCAAACCGCGACGAGACCGAAGGACACGACGGGAATCCCCCACTGGACCGCTTCAACCGCAATGGGGTTCGCGGGCGCGCTTCCGTAGAGGCGAAGGAAGGCCGCGGCAAGCAAGCACAAAAGGCCGCCCACGGAGAGCCAGGCGAGAACCCAGGCGGTTTTGTGCAGCTTCCAGGCGAGGCTACCGGCGTTCGACGTGTGGCCCATGGTGCCCATTCCTAAACGGTGCGCTCCCGCTTCAAGTTCCACGCGAACGGTGGCACACCGCCGCGGAGCCTGTCAAAACCGCGAGCGCTCACGCTTTCCCGCGCTTGGTGCGGAGCAGGGAGCAGCGTTGTCCGTGAAGTGCCGGATGGCGCCCAGGCCCTGCCAGCGACTCTTACGCGGCGTCCTTGCGGTCGCGCGTGCGCAGCGTCCCCACCAGGCTGTCAATCCAGCGGTGGCTGATGCCGAAGTTTCTGTCCGGGCAGGCGAAGTGGTGGGCCATGTGGTGGGCCCGGATGGCCTTGCCCCAGGAGGACTTCGGGGCCCGGGCGTGCGTGGAGTAGTGCACGAAGTCGTACCAGAGGTAGCCGCTGACGAAGCCAGCGAAGAGCGGCAGCGTCACGAAGGGCGCGCCGACGAGGTACAGGCCGCCGGCGATCAGCAGCGCCAGGGGGATGCTGGCCCCGAGGGGCATCACCAACCGCAGCGGGTCATCCGGGTAGTGGTGGTGGTACCCGTGGATGATGTCGTGGATTTTCCGGGTGAAGGGGCCGTTGCCTTCCCAGTGGAAGAAGCCGCGGTGAATGGCGTACTCGGCAATGTCCCAGACAATCCATCCGAGGACGTAGAAGCCCGCCGCCGCCAGCGGCGTCGTCACTCCCTTGGCCAGCCCGTAGGCAAGCAGGCCCACCACCAGCGGGCCGTACACGACGAAGGGCACGGCCGGGTGCACCTTCGAGGTGAGCTCCAGAAAGTCATTCTGGAAGAGGCGTGCGTGCGTGTTCCTGTTGTAGTCAACGTCCATCGTGGGAAATGCCCTCCTACCGTCTCAACGCGTGGGGTTTTTGCTGCCCAGCCTCGCCGATGTCAACGAGGACGTCGTCCAGCGACGTCGGAATGGCAGAATTGCGAGCAAGCACGGGCGCTTCAAGAGGGACTTTGGCCCGCGACAGGGCCTTCGGGAGGGCTGACCGGAGGCATCCACCCGGGGGGCCCATTCGCCAAAAGAGATGGCACTGACCAAAGGCGACTTCAGCGTTGGGATGGCGAAAGGCCATCCATGAGAAAGAGGTAGCCCAGCTTCCGCCGGTAACTGAAGGCGAGCGCTGCTCCGTCCGGAGTCAGCTTCATGTTGAAGAGCGTGAGGACCCCGGTTGGGTCCCCGAGGTCAATGGTGTCTTTCTCGAGGACTTGCTGTCGCTGGACGTCATAGCGCACGACATGGGCCGGAAGCTGCCGCTCGGCAGCGAGCTGGACCCAGAGCTGGCCCTCGTTCGTCCAGCGAACCGGGAGCGCGCCCTTACCGAATTGCGGAAGCGGTAACGGAGTTCCGCCATCCGTGGGGTACAGGGTGAGGACTTCGGTCAGCGCCAGAGCTGCCACGAAGCGGTCATCGGGCGAGACCTCCAGGGCGTGGGGCGTCACGCCTCCGTCTGAGATGGGTGTCGCGCTTCCACCATCGAGAGGCACGAGATACAGCTCGGAGCGTACCTGCCCAGTCTGCGTCCCGTTGACAACGAGGCCGCTGCCGTCGTGGAGCAACCGGCTTCCAGACTGATGTAGACCCGACAGGGAGACGGTCCGCGGCACACCGGGCCCAGTCGGCACGAGCGATAGCGAGCCGGCAAAGTGGGCAGGACGAACGAGCGCCCACTTCTCATCCGAGGAAAGGTCGAGCGCCTCCCCCTCGGCGAGCTTGAGAGGTGGCGATCCGTCGGTCTGCCGGAGGTAAGCAACTGGTCCTTCGTTGGAGGTAAAGAGGACTTGCTGCCCGTCGTCCGAAAGCGCGGCCAGCACCGAATCGAAAACGGACAACCGACGTTCTCGCTGACCTCCGGGCGGCCGGGCGGCGACCTCCCACCGCGTGTCCTCCGCACTGACGAGCATGCGCCCGTCCGGAGCAATGTCTTCGACGATCAGCTCGGAGACGCCTTGGTAGACGAGTCGGTGGGCCCCCGTCACCGCGTTGATGGCCCGTATCTCCGAACCACCGCTTTCACCGACGCACGAATACCAAACCTCCCTTCCCCCTGGAGCCCACGCAAGTCCAGTCGGGTAATTGGTCGGGGGCACGGCTCTCGGTTGACCGTGCGAGTCCAAGACTTTCAGGCTCCGACCGTCGCGGAAGGCGATGGCATCGCCGCGCGGCGAGATGCGCGGGATTCCAATCAGGACCGTCGTCTCATAGAGGACTTTACCAAGCGGGTATTCGAGCCGGACTCTTCCATCAGACATCCGGACCACCACCAGCTCGCCGGTCGGCGAAAAATCCGCCCAGGCAATGTCCTCGGTGACTTCGCGGGGCTTCCCCCCGGTTTCGGGTACCAGCGCGAGTGTTCCCCTCAACAGATTGCCAATCTCCCCGGGTCGCAAGGCGACTGCCAGCTCGCCGGTTGCGGAAACCGCCAAGAGCGCCGTGTCGCGGAGTCCCAGCGATTGGGCCTCCAAGCTGCCTGGCGCTCGCGTGAAGACCTCGAGGGACTGACCGTCCCAGGCGGCGCTGAAGACCACCCGTCCATTGGCATCAAAGCGGGCCGCCGACGCGAAGCCGAGGCGCGTGGTGATGAGCTCGACCGAAGGAGTCGGGAGCCGGGTGTCGCGCCCCACCACGAATGTCCATGCCGCGAGGCCGAGCGCAGCGAGCGTTCCAGCCAGGAGCCAACCCCATCTCCGCCAGCGAAGGACACCCTTAACTGGGCGCGATGCCAACGCCGGCAAGGCGGAAGGCGTAGAGGAGCGAACGAGCTCTAGGTTGAATGCGAGGTCGCGCGCCGACTGGAAGCGCTTGCTGGGCTCCTTCTCCAGGCACCGGTGCACGACCTGCGAGACCTGCTGCGGAACGGCGGCTGGGAGAGGTTCGGGTTCCTTGTGGAGGATGGCGTAACCAGTCTCCACGGTCGAGGCTGCGGGAAAAGCGCGCTGTCCACTCAGCATCTCGTAGAGAACGGCTCCGAGGCTGAAGAAGTCCGTTCTTGCATCGACCTGGTCACCCCGCACTTGTTCCGGCGACATGTAGCCCGGCGTCCCGAGGACCATGCCGGTGCCGGTGCTGCTGCCCGACGACGACACCGTTTCATCCAGGATGCCGTGCGGTTTCGCTTCCTGCACCGCCTCGACGAGCTTAGCGATGCCAAAGTCGAGCAGCTTGACGTGCCCGTCCCGGGTGATGAACACGTTCTCTGGCTTCAGGTCGCGATGGGCGATGCCTCGCTCATGTGCTGCCGCGAGCCCCTGGGCCATCTGCGCCGCCCAGCTGAGGGCACTCGGCAAGGCAATACTGCCTTTCGACAACCGCTCTCGAAGAGATTCCCCCTGGAGCAGTTCGGTCACGAAGTACGGCTTGCCGTCGTGAAATCCGACGTCATGCAGGGCGACGACGTTGGGATGCGCCACCGAGGCGGCCAGCTTCGCCTCGCGCTCGAATCGCTCCAGAAACGCCCTGTCCGTCCCAAGGGCCTCGGAGACAACCTTGATGGCCACGTCGCGCCCGAGCCGCGTGTCCCTTGCTCGGTAGACCTCGGCCATGCCCCCGGCGCCGAGAAGAGCGACCACCTCGTACGGGCCGACCCGAGTCCCCGGTGCCAAGCGCACGGGGGAGAGTCTACACCTGCGCCGAGCGTCGGAAAGGTGAAGCGACGTGGGAGGCGCCGAGTCCGCTAACGAATGCGCCCTGTCCACGGCACAAGCACGCGGTACCGTCCCCAAGCGATGCGACGATGAAGAGAAGGCTGAAAGCAGTGACCGGCCAGCCTTCGGTTGACGGGACCCATCCTCCGACGCTACGGCAGAAGCCCCACCCCCATGGAAGCCACCCTCTCCCGCCCCGTCCGCATCCTCGGCAGCCCGGCCTTCTGGACGTGCGCGCTTCTCACCATCATCGCGCTGCCGCTGGGGCGTCACCTCCTCGGACCGGCTGAAGCCCCGTTGCCGGTGCTGGGCACAGTGCCCGCCTTCGCCTTCACGGACGAGCACGGGAGTCCCTTCAGCGAAAAGACACTGGCCGGACAACCCTGGGTGGCGGACTTCATCTTCACCCGCTGCCCCACCGTCTGCCCGTTGATGACGGAGCAGCTGGCGGCCCTGGCGCCGCGTCTGCCTTCGCACATGCACCTCGTCTCCTTCAGTGTCGAGCCCGACTACGACACGCCGGAGAGGCTGCGCGCCTTCGCCAGGGAGCACGGCGCCGAGAGCGCCCGCTGGCACTTCCTCACCGGGGACTCCAAGGACATCCAGCGCGCCGTCACCGAGGGTTTCAAAATCTCGCTCACCCACGAGGGCGCGGAGGAGGACTTCCTCAGCATCGTCCACGGCGTGCACCTGGTGCTGGTGGACACCCAGGGCCGCATCCGCGGCTACTACGACTCCACGGACCCTGAGGCGCTCGAGCGACTCGTCCGCGACGCGCACCACCTCGGAGGCTGAAGGCCTAGCGGCGCGAGCGCTTGACGGTGGCCCGCCTCGGCTTGGGGCGCTTGCGCACCGTCTTGGACGGCGGCCGACGCCGGGAGGGCTTGGCCCGGACGGCGGGCGCGCGCGGCGAGGGACGAGCCGCGCCCTTCTTCGGCGCGGACAGGACGCGCCGGGCGCGCCTCTTGGCGATGGTGTCGCGAAGCCCGGGCTCGTCGAGGTTCACCTGCGACTGGCGCAGCCGGTAGTGCAAGTCCGGCCTCAGACCGCCCCCGAAGGCGGACTCGCCTCCCTGCGGCACCCCCACCACCAGCTTCGGCCGCTCCTCCTGCAAGAGGAGGCACGTCACCAGCTGCTGTTGCACAGCCTCGCCCAGGGCCACGGCGTCGGCGACGTAAACCACGCCGTCCTTCCGGAGGAGGGCCGGTGCGAGCTCCGCGGCGACGGTGACGAGGGTGGCGGTGCTTCCCGCAAGGCCCGCGGACTCCTCGGCCCAGGCCTGCCGCTCGGCCGGCGTGCCTCCGAAGAGCAGCACCGGCACCCGGTTCTCGACGAGCTCGGCTTCGGCGTATCTCGCTCGCTCCAAAGGCACTCCCCCCCTGTGGGAGCTTCGGTTGGCGTGGAGGCTTCGGCCCGGCAGTCTAGACGCTGTCCCCGACGGCTAGGGCGTGGCCCTGGGCTGGAGCTCCGTCCGGACGTCCCAGAGCTCGGGGAAGAAGACGACGTCCAGGGCACGCTCCAGGAAGGAGACGCCGGAGCTTCCTCCCGTCCCGGGCCGCATGCCGATGATGCGCTTCACGGTGAGCATGTGCCGGAAGCGCCACAGCTGGAAGCGCTGCTCGACGTCGATGAGCTTCTCGGCCATCTCGTAGCCGTCCCAGGCCTGCTCCGGCGCCTCGTAGATGGAGCGAAACACGGCCACCACCCCGGGATGGCGCTCGTAGGGAAGCGAGAAGTCGCGCTCCACGCGCTCCTGGGGGATGGGAAAGCCGCGGCGCGCGAGATGGCGTAAGAATTCGTCGTAGAGACTCGGCGAGCGCAACAGCTCCTCTAGCCAGGCGTGCACCTCGGGCGTGTGACGGTGCGCGAGCAGCGCCTTGGCGTCCTTGTTCCCGAGGAGGAATTCCACGGCCCGGTACTGCGGGGACTGAAAGCCGCTGGCCGGCCCGAGCACGTGCCGGAAGGAGAGGTACTCCGAGGGCGTCAGTGTCTCGAGGACGCTCCACTGCTCGAAGAGCATCCTCTGCACCTGGCCCACGCGGGCCAGCACCTTGAAGGCCGGCTCGAGCTGGTCGGCCTGCACTTCCTTCCGGGCGGCCAGTAGCTCGTGGATGAGGAGCTTCAGCCAGAGCTCGCTCGTCTGGTGCTGGATGATGAAGAGCAGCTCGTCGTGGTGCTCGGGGCTCGACCTCGGCTGTTGCGCGGAGAGGAGGAGGTCCAGACGCAGGTAGTCCGCGTAGGTGGTGGACCCGGCGAGGTCCACTTTGATTCCAGGCTCCAGTTCCCGTCCGGGCATGAAACGCTGGGCGGGAGGTCAGCTCCCGCTCGCGTCCTTCTTCTTGTGCGCCGCTCGGCCTCGGGGGAGCACGAGGTCCGTCACCGACTGGGGAGAGGCGTAGTCCTTCCAGTCCGCCGGGAGGCGATTGCTCCGGCTCAGCATGCGTAGCTTCTGGTAGTGCGCCGAGCAGTAGCCCTTGGTGCGGCTCGGCCGCTTGCAGCCGATGATGGCGCAGGCCCCGCCCGCCGGAAGCCGCGTCCGCGGACCGCGACGACCGCCCGCCTTGCGTCCGCTCCCCGGAGGACGCCCCGGGCCGCGCCGAGGCGTGGACGAGGAGACGCCGAGAAGCGCGGCGATGGGGCTGAGTCGTTCCGTCAGCGAACGCAGTGCACCGAGGTCACGCACCAGGCTTTCCTGAAACGCCTTCAGCTGCGTCTCCACCTCGGTGCGAACCATCTCCCGGAATGCCTTGTCGACCGACATCGCTTGTGTATCCCTCTCCCCCCGACGCGGGGGACACTGCCACAAAGGAGTTGCGCAGTGAAAGACGTATGTATTTCAAGTATTGCCTGCGCTTCTCCTTCGCCAGACCCCGGATTTCCACGTGGCTCTACGGCCCGGCGTCCTTTGTCACCCTTCATGGGTTGCGCCGGAGCCCCGGGTGACGCACCCTTCGCCACCTGTCATGCGGAGGCCCCAGCCCAGCCGCCGCGCAGCACCCGACTGGGTGGGGCACGCCCAGCAGGCGCTGACGCTGGCCCGCGAGCGCCTCCTGGCGCTCCTCGCGCCCGTCCCAGCGAGCGAGCTCTTGCACCAGCACTCGGAGCTCATGTCACCACCCGTCTGGGACCTGGCCCACATCGCCAACTACGAGGAGCAGTGGCTGGTGCGCGCCCTCGGCGGCGCCCCCGTCGCCGACACGCGCCTGGACGGCCTGTACGACGCCTTCCGCCACCCGCGCTCCACCCGGGCCGAGCTGCCGCTCCTCGACGTCGAGGAGGCCTTCTCCTACGCCGAAAAGGTGCGGGCCCCCACGCTGGAGCTCTTGGCGGAGCTCGCCGCGGGCGCCGAACCGGCGCGCCTTCTGGCCGGCGGCTTCGTCTACGGCATGGTGGCGCAGCACGAGCAGCAGCACATCGAGACGCTCCTGGCCACCCTCCAGCTGGTGACGCGGGTGGCGCTCGAGCCACCGGCCGGGACGGCGCATCCCCTCGCCGTCCCGCAGGACGACGTCCGCGGCGAAGTGCGCGTCCCCGGCGGGCCCTTCTTGATGGGCTCGGATGCCGCGTGGGCCTACGACAACGAGCGGCCCGCGCACCGGGTGACGCTGCCCGACTTCTTCATCGACCGGACGCCGGTGAGCAACCGCGACTTCGCCACCTTCATCGAGGCGGGCGGCTACCGCAGCGCCTCGTTGTGGGCCAAGGCCGGCTGGGAGCACCGGGTGGCCGCGGGGCTGGAGCACCCCGCCTACTGGCGCAGCACCGGGGCTGGCTGGGAACGCAGACGCTTCGGGCGCTGGGAGCCGCTACCCCCCGAAGAGCCGGTGGCGCACGTCTGCTTCTACGAGGCCGACGCCTACGCGCGCTGGGTCCAGCGGCGGCTTCCCACCGAAGCCGAGTGGGAGAAGGCCGCGCGCTGGACGCCCGAGGGACGGGCCAGCACCTGGCCCTGGGGCGAGGCAGCGCCCACCCAGGAACGAGCCAACCTCTGGCCCCTCGTCGGACACCCGGTGGCCATCGGCAGCTTTCCCCGCGGGGCCAGCGCCTGTGGCGCACTGGGCCTCATCGGCGATGTCTGGGAGTGGACATCCTCGGACTTCGCGCCCTACCCCGGCTTCGAGGCCTTCCCCTACCCCGAGTATTCCCTCCCGTTTTTTGGCACGAGCTGCAAGGTGCTCCGCGGCGGCTCCTGGGCCGTGGACCCCGTCGCCATCCGGGCCTCCTTCCGCAACTGGGACCTCCCCATCCGCCGGCAAATTTTTGCCGGCTTCCGCTGTGCCCGCGACGCCTGAGCCTCTCCCTGTTAGTAGGAGGACCCCGAATGCGCCTCGACTCGCTCGCCCGTTCCGACTCAAGACGCGCGCTTCGGCTCGACGTCCGTCTCACGCCCGAGGACCTCACCCGCGGGCTACGCGCCGACGCGCGCCTCGGGCTGGGGATGCGGCCCCGCGAGCTTCCGCCCAAGTGGTTTTACGACGAGCGCGGCTCGCGCCTCTTCGACGCCATCACCCGGCTCCCGGAGTACTACCCCACGAGGAGGGAGCGGGAGATTCTTCTGGCCCATGCCGAGGAGATGGTGCGGATGTCGGGGGCCACGACGCTCGTCGAGCTCGGCTCCGGCACCTCGGAGAAGACGCGGGTGCTTCTCTCCGCGCTTCGCGACGCTGGGAGGCTGGAGAGCTTCGTCCCCTTCGACGTCAGCGAGTCCACGCTGCGCACCGCCGCCGCGGCCATCGCCGGCGAGTACCCCGGCATCCGCGTGCATGCCGTGGTGGGAGACTTCGAGCGTCACCTCGCCCACCTTCCCAAGGGTGGCCCGCGGCTCATCGCCTTCCTCGGCGGGACGGTGGGAAACCTCAAGCCCGATGCGCGGGCCCGCTTCCTCCAGCGCCTGGCACGACAGATGGGGGCCAACGACGCGCTCCTCCTCGGGACGGATTTGGTGAAGGACATCCCCAGGCTCGAGGCGGCCTACAACGACAGGCAGGGCGTCACCGCCGAATTCAACCTCAACATGCTGGCCGTGCTGAACCGCGAGCTGGGCGGCAACTTCGACCTCGCGCGCTTCGAGCACGTCGCGCGCTACGACGCGCGCCAGGGCTGGATTGAGATGCTGCTGCGCTCGCGGGTGGCCCAGCACGTCGAGCTCAGTGGCCTCTCCATGCAGGTGGACTTCACCGAAGGGGAGCTCCTGCGCACGGAGGTCAGCGCCAAGTTTCGTCCCGAGCAGGTGCGGGCGGAGCTCGCGGCCGCAGGCCTGGTGCGCGTCGGCTTCTGGACCGACCGCTGGGGGGACTTCGGCCTCTCGCTGGCCGTCCCGGCGACGACCTAACAAACAGCCTTTGTGTCAGCGGCTCGGGAGCGCGGCCGCGGAACGACAGGCGGACAGCACCACGTCGAGCTCCTCCCTCGTGGCCCCGCGCAGTGTCGCACAGAGGAGGGTGTCCTCCCCGAGCGTGGTGGCGGAGAGGAGGGCCTCGGTGTCCGCCGAGCCGCCATCGGGCTCGGCCAGGACGAAGCGCATGGCGATGAAGCCTGGGCCCTCGGTGATGCTCTCCGAGGTTTCCCGGAGGTGGCTCAGTCCCCCGAGGAAGCCGGTGCGCAGGGTGGAGGCGGTGGGAAGCCCCACCCCGCGCTGCACCTCGGCCCTGAGGACGGGCTGGCCGCGCGGGCCGGAGGCACGCACCACCCCGTCGGCACCGGCATTCACCACCCAGCTGTCCGGAAGGTTGAGGGGCAGCTGCGGAAGAAGCGTCGTCCGCACCGGGAGGACGCCGGCATCCACCACCACTTGGGCGGGCGGGGGCTTCGGGCAGGCCAGGGTGGCCAGCACCAGCACGGCGCCAGCCAGGGGCGCCAGGGAGTGCGGGGCTCGCCGAGGCAAAGGCCCTCAGCGCCGCGGCAACTCGGGCGGCGCCCCCAGGGGCAAGGGCGTGGGGATGGGCGAGGCGCTCTTTCCGCCCTCCATCTTGCACGTCCCCTCGAAGATGACGCCCTTGTCCATGGACAGCGAGGGGGCCTCGAGGTTGCCCTTCATCCGCCCCGGGGGGTGGAGCTCGATGAGCTGCGTGGCCCGGACGTTGCCTTCCACCTGGCCGTTGATGATGACGGTGCCGGCATTAATCTCGGCGTTGACGCGGGCGCCTTCGCCAATGACGAGCGTGTCCTTGGTGAAAATCTGCCCCGAGAACTTGCCGTCGATGCGGACCTGGCCCTCGAACGTCAGCTTGCCCTCGAATTCGCTGCCCTTGCCCAGCAAGGTGTGCACCTCACCGCCGCGGACCACCACGTTCTCCTCCTCGCGCTTGAGCACCGGCATCGATTTGTCGTCTCGCTGTTGAAGCGGGCCGCCGTCTCAGCGGCGCAGCAGACGGACAATACGCTCCAGGTCCTCATACGAGAAGAAGTCGATGCCCAGCGTGCCCCTGCCCCCTCGGTCCTCGAGGTGCACCTTGGTGCCAAGGACGCGCTGCAGCTCCTCCACCAGGGTACGCGCGGCCGCGCTGGGGGAGACTTTGCGCACCCGGCCCGGCCGGGGCGCCCTCTGCCGTCGCGCCCGCACCAGCTTCTCGGTGTCGCGCACCGAGAGGCCGGCCGTCGCCACGCGCGAGGCGAGTCCCACCCGTTCGGCCTCGCTGGCCCCGAGCAGCGCCCGGGCATGCCCCATGCTCAGGGCACCGGAACGCAGCAAGTCCTTCACCGCCTGCGGCAACCCCAGAAGCCGCAGGGCGTTGGCCACCGTGGAGCGCTCCTTGCCGACACGGCCGCTCACCTCTTCCTGCGTCAGGCCAAACTCGTCCACCAGCCGCCGGTACCCCTCCGCCTCCTCCATGGGGTTGAGGTCCGTCCGCTGGAGGTTCTCGACGAGCGCCAGGGCGAAGGCCTCGGCCTCGGTGACCTCTTTGAGAATTGCGGGGATTTCATGGAGTCCGGCTATTTGCGCGGCACGCCACCGACGCTCGCCGGCGATGAGCTGGAAGCCGGCACCATCCCGGCGGAGAAGCACCGGCTGGATGACGCCCTGGGCCTTGATGGAGTCGGCCAGGGCCCGCAGGGCCTCGGCGTCGAAGGCCTTCCGCGGCTGCTTCGCGTCACGGGCGATGCGCTCCAGCGGCACGCGGAGGACGCCCGGGCCTGGGTCTCCCGAAAGCGGGACCGCCCCGGCCTGCGGGATGAGGGCCGAGAGCCCGCGCCCGAGGGCGCGCTTCGGCGTCGAGGGAGTCACATGTCCGCCGGGCGCCATCGTCATGCGGCCCGCGGGACAGTCGGGCCGGCGTCGCGGCGCAGAATCTCCCGGCCCAGGGCGAGGTAGCTCTCGCAGCCCTTGGACTTGATGTCGTACAGGAGAATGGGCTTTCCGAAGCTGGGGCACTCCGAGAGGCGCACGTTGCGCGGCACCACGGCGGTGAAGACGAGCTCCTTGAAGTAGCCGCGCACCTCGTCCGCCACCTGGTGGGCGATGTTGGCCCGGCCGTCAAACATGGTGAGGAGAATGCCTTCGGTGGCCAGCGAAGGGTTCAGCCCCCGCTTCACCAGCTCCACGGTTTGCATCAGCTGCGAGAGGCCCTCGAGCGCGAAGTACTCGCACTGCAGTGGGATGAGGACGGAGTCGGCGGCGGTGAGCGCATTCAGCGTCAGAAGCCCGAGCGACGGAGGGCAGTCGATGAGGACGTAGTCGTACTCGACAGCCAGCGGGCGGAGGGCATCCCGAAGCCGGAACTCGCGTCGCTCGAGGCCCACCAGCTCCACCTCGGCCCCGGTGAGGTCCGCCGTGGAGGGGACGAGCGACAGGTAACGCAGCTCGGTCGGGTGGACGACGTCCCGCATCGGTCGCTCCCCGAGGAGAGCCTCGTAGACGGTGCCCCGCATCGCCTCGCGCTTGAGCCCGAGCCCGCTGCTGGCATTGCCCTGCGGGTCCATGTCCACGAGCAGCGTCCGGCGCTCGGAGGCCGCGAGGCTCGCGGCCAGGTTGATGGCCGTCGTCGTCTTCCCGACGCCACCCTTCTGGTTGGAGATGCAGATGACGCGTCCCATGACCCTCCAAGCCCCGCTGGCGCCACTTCAGTGACGCTGGATTTGGGTGCTAGCACGCTGGGATGACAGGGGAAAAGTCGCGTCGAGCACGCGATGTTCCACGTGGAACATCGCACGCCGGTGCACCCCTTGGGGGCTTCGGCGCCTCTGGTTCACAGGCCGCCGTAGAAACGGCCAAACGTTCGCGAGCACAGGAGCGCCAGCAAGAGTCCCCCCGCGGCCACCAGCAAGACGTGACGCCAGCGACGGAGCTCGAAGGTGCCCACCCGGACGAGGAGCAGGTAGGCGACGCCGAAGTTGGCCGCTCCCCACAGCACATTCACCCAAGCCGGGGACAGGCCTTCCCCGGGGGGATGCGCAAAGGGGCTCTGAAACGGGTGGCCCATCACGCCGCTGACGAAGTGCGGAATGGCGTTCGCCAGAAACGCGCCCCCGAAGAAGTAGGCCAAGTAGACGTACCAGCGCATGACGAAGTCCCCTTCCCCCCTGTCATCCATCCCACGTGGCCCGGGCCTCGAGCAACGAAGTAACCAGGCCGGCAGACGGCCCCGCCGTCAGGGCCGAGCGCCGTCGCGCGGGTAGACGAGCACGCTTCGTCCCGCGCCCGAAGGGAGCGCGAAGCGCCGCACCTCTGGCTTCCCGAAGCCTTGGAGCAGTGGCGCCTCGTAGCCACCCCCCGCCATGGCCACGAGGAGCCCGTCCGGACGGAGGTAGGCCGCCCCAAGCGCCGCCCAGGCCGGCACGTCGCGGAGCGCGCGGGAGATGGCGACGTCCACCGCCGGAATGCCCTCGCGTACCGGCGCACCCTGCAGCGTCGCGTGGAGGGCCCGGACGCGCGGCGCCAGTCCGAGCTCGGCCACGGCGTGCTTCACGAAGCCCACCTTCTTGGCCACCGAGTCCACGAGCCACACCTCGAGGTCCGGACGCACGAGGGCGAGTGGAAGGCCGGGGAAGCCGGCG
>Ga0302325_10009672_pt1 | contig 21016 bp, 15 predicted proteins | sample Palsa_T0_2_FD_201948 | JGI IMG/M metagenome (GOLD analysis project Ga0302325, IMG submission 201948) | Peat permafrost microbial communities from Stordalen Mire near Abisko, Sweden - Palsa_T0_2 | ecosystem: Environmental > Terrestrial > Soil > Palsa > Peat permafrost | place: Sweden: Abisko...
CGACCCCGACCACGAGGGAGGCTATCCGGACCAGGTGAACCTCGCGCCGGGCCGCCCGCCAGGCCCACGGGCTCATGATCGCCACCGCGAACAGGTAGAACGCCAGCCCGAGCACGGCCACCGGAATTCCGAACACGTACGACTGCGCGCTGGTCGTCACCTTGGTGCAGTTCACCAGGCCTTTGGTCTCCGTGCACCCGGCCAGGTGCGACTCGGTGAAGTGCGCGATCGTCAGGTAGATCGACACGCCCAGGCCGAAAAGCGCGAGCGCGAACGTGGTGAGCTGCACCCACACCGCTGGTCCGGTGCTGGCCGCCCTGGTATCCAGGCCGTCCCCGGCCCCCGCCCGCCCGCGGGGTCCGCCGGCCGTCTTGGCCGTGACACCGCCCTTGGCCACGGGACCGTTCTTGGCCGCGACACCACTCCTGGCCGCCGCGGCGTTCCGCGCAGCGGCGCCGTTCCCGTTCTTGACCGCCACGTTCCTGTCAGCGGTGGCCCCGTTCCGGGCCGCGGTAGCCCCGTTTCTGGCCGCGCTGCCGTTCCTGGCCCGGCCGGCCTGGCCGCCGCTTCGCGCGTTCCGGGCGCGGCTTGACTTCGAAGCTGTCATCAGAGCTTCGCCTCCGGTGGGTTCACGGCTGCTCTATGCGGTCCAGTGCTGGCAAGCTGGAGGCCTGCACGCGACCGGCACCTGCCGCCAGAGTGTACCGTGCCGGTCACGCCCACCGGCCTGAGCGTTCGCTGCCGGTTAGCTGAACGTCAGATCTGACTCTCCAGCGACTGGACGACCGAGGTGCACGCGCTGGCCGGCTGGTTACCCGTCAGCTTGCAGATCGCCGCGGTGATGTAGTTCGCCGTTCCGCCGATGGCCTTGGCGACCGGGCTGCTCGGGTTGTGCAGGTCCGTCGCGATCGTGGCCCAGCTGAGCTTGGCGAGCAACCCCGCGTCGTAGCTCGCCCCAGAGATCATGTACTTGTTGCCGAAGTCGATGAAGGGTATCGCGCCCCCCGAAGCGCCGTCATATTTGGATTCCAGCGCAGTCTCCGCCGCGTTCGGGGTCTGCAGGGGCACGTAGCCCATCGGGGCAGTGGAGTCCGGCACGTTCGTCGTCAGCTCGACCGGCTTGAACGTCAGGTACTTGCTGGTGTACGTGACGTTGGCGAACGTCCAGGTGGGTGTGTTGGGGTCGACGTCGGTGCTCGAGGAGTGGACGGTGGCGAGCCCGGTGAAGGTGCCGAACCGGCTCAGGGCCACGATCATCGCCCAGCGCTCGGCCCCGCAGTACGGGCAGTACTCCGCTCCTATGTAGAGCATCTCGGGCTTGCCGCCGCTGGTCAGCGCGCTCCCGCTGATCGTCGTGGGCTTAGCGGTGACCGCTCCGCCGCCTTCTCCTACCGAGTCGAGCACGCTCGCGGGCACGCTGGTGACCTTGGCGACCACGCTGGCCAGGGCCGAGCCGGTGGGGCCGTTCGCCGACGAGGTGGTGACGGGCTTCGGGGAGCTCGAGTTCGCCTTGATTACGATGAAGGCCACGACGACGATGATGACGGCCAGGATGCTGCCCCCAGCGATGAAGATGCGCCTGCGCTGCTCGGCCCGCTTGGCCGCGGCACGCTGCGCGGCGATCTTTTCCCTGCGGTTGACCTCAACCTTGGTTCTGCTTGCCTTGCCCATTGCTCGCTTCGTCCAACCCTTGCCTCAGCCAGCCCGTGGTCAGGCCGCACGTCGCTGGTTCCAGTCCTGCGCCGGCGCACAGGGGTAGTCGTCGTCCCGGTACCGCGCTCTATGTTAGGTGTTCAACCTTACCGTCGCGCCCGCCCGCGCGGTCCGGTTCGTGAGCGGCTTCGAACACGCCGAGGTGCCGGCCCTCACGGCAGGTAGTGAGGGGGGTGCCGTGAGGGCCGGCGGCTCCGGGGCATGCGGTGCCCGGAGGTTTCGGTCGGCGATGCCTGGCCAGCGCCGGTAATGTGCAGGTACGAACGACCGGTAAGCGGGCGGGGGGCGGGACAGGTAGCGTAGAGAAACGCGGCTAACCGCATCTGCTGATCCCCCAGGAGTCCGACCCACTATTAAGCGGCGTTCTCTATACGATCTAGATTTTTTCTGGATGAGCAGAACAAATCACTGTAGCCTTAACGAAGACGCTCCGCCCGGGGGGTGGGCGCAACCTTGGGGTGGGTCTAGCGAGCGGAAGGTCGGCGATGCCGAGGTGTTGCGCGTCGGCGTACTTGGTCCGGTAACAGCATGGTATGGCGACCAGGAGTTGTCCGTGGGGCAACCCAGGCAGCAAGCTGTCCTGGCCATTCTGGCGATGCGGGCCAATCGGGTGATTTCCCGGGGCGAACTGGTCGATGCGGTCTGGGGCCACGATCCGCCCGCCAGCGCCGAGGGCGGGATCTACACCTATGTGGCAGGCCTTCGCCGCATCATCGAACCTGACCGGTCCCTGCGCGGGCCAGGCCGGGTCCTGGTCTCCTCCGGGGCCGGCTACGTCCTTCACCTGGTGCCAGGTCAGCCGGACGCCGTCTCCTTCGAGCAGCATCTGGGCCGGGCCCGTCAGCTGCGCAAGGGTGGCGACGCGGCCGGCGCGGCGGCCGAACTCAACTCCGCGCTCGCGCTGTGGCGAGGCATCGCGTTCGCCGGAGTGCCCGGGCCTTTCGTCGAGACCGAGCGGGTGCGGCTGGGCGAGCTGCGGTCCGCCGCCGCTGAAGAGCAAGCCGACGTGCTGCTTTCGCTAGGCCGGCATGAGGAAGTCGTGCCTGACCTGACGGCGATGGTGGCGGATCACCCGCTGCGGGAGCGGATGCGCGGACTGCTGATGATCGCGCTTTACCGCAGCGGCAGGAACGCGGAGGCACTGCGGGTATTCCAGGAGGGCAGGCGCGTGCTCGCCGAGGAACTCGGCATCGATCCAGGCGCTGACCTGTCCCGCATTCACCAGCAGGTGCTAACCGCCGATCCCGCGCTCGACGCGGCTGACGCCGCGACGGCACCAGACGGAGCCGCAAATCCGGTCATTACCATCGTTGAGCCGGATGACGGCTACCGGCGGCCACGTCATGAGGTCGCGGGCATGGGCGTACCGGCTCAGCTGCCGCTCGACGCGCAGGGCTTTTCCGGTCGCCGCGACGAGCTCGGCATCCTGCAGGACACGCTGGCCACCCGGTCGGCCGGGCCAGATGAAACGGTGCCGATCGTCATCATCTCGGGAACGGCCGGTATCGGGAAGACCGCGCTTGCCGTCCGCTTCGGCCGCCAGGTGGCGAAGCGCTTCGGCGACGGGCAGCTGTACATCAACCTGCGCGGCCTGGATCCGGCGACGCCGCCGATCGAACCAGCCGAGGCGCTGCGGTTCTTCCTTGACGCCCTGGGCGTGCCGCCGCACCGGATCCCGGCAGGCACCGAAGGCCGCGCGGCGCTTTACCGCAGTCTGCTCGACGGCAAGCGGATGTTGATCGTGCTCGACAACGCGCGCGATGTCGTCCAGGTGCGTCCGCTGCTGCCCGGCGCGCCCGGATCCCTGGTCGTGGTGACCAGCCGCAACGAGCTGACCGGGCTGGTGGCCGCCGAGGGAGCGGTGCCGGTCACCCTGGACGTGCTCGGCGAGGATGAGGCGCGGGAGATGCTGGCTCGAAGGCTCGGCCAGGATCGGACCGCGGCCGAGCCCGAGGCGGCGGACGAGATCATCTCCTCGTGCGCGCGGCTTCCGCTGGCTCTCGGCATTGCCATCGGGCGCGCCGCGGCCCGGCCTAAGCGCTCGCTAGCTGAGCTGGCCGCCGAACTGCGAGATGCCAGGGGCAGGCTCGACGTGCTGGAGGCCGACGCCGCCACCAACGTGCGGGCTGTCTTCTCCTGGTCCTACGACCAGCTCAGCGAGACCGCGGCCCGGATGTTCCGCCTGCTCGGCCTGCATCCGGGCCCCGACATCTCACTGTCGGCGGCGGCGAGCCTGGCCGGGATGACCCGGGCGCAGGCGGGCGCCGCGTTCCGCGAGCTGACCAGTGCCCATATGGTCGCCGAATACCTGCCCGCTAGGTTCACCTTCCATGACCTGCTCCGCGCCTACGCGGCCGACCAGGCGGAACGGCACGACTCCGCCGACGAGCGGCGGGCCGCCGTGCACCGGGTTCTCGACCACTACCTGCACACGGCGATGGCCGCCTCGCAGCGGTTCAGCCCGTTCCGGTCGGCGCTGCGGCTGACCTCGCCGCAGCCGGGCGTGCTGCCCGCTGACGTGGCCGACAAGGACCAGGCTATGGCCTGGTTCGACGCCGAAGTGGCGGTCCTGCTCGCACTGATCGGCTACGGCGATGCCGATGGATTCGACGTCCACGTCTGGCAGATCTCCTGGACCCTCGGCCCGTTCTTCCACCGGCGCGGCCGGTGGCGGGACTACGCCGTCGCTGGCGAAACCGCGCTGGCGGCGGCGCGGCGCCTGGATGACAGCCTGGCCCTCGCGCACGCCCACTACCTGCTTGGTCACGCACAAGCGCAGGTGGGCGACTACGATGCGGCCGACCCGAACGTCCGGCAGGCACTAGAGAAATTCCGGAAGCTCGGCGACCGGGCCAACGAGGCCGTGGTGCTCAATGGCCTGGCGGGCATGCTGGAAAAGCAGGACCGCTACCCGGAGGCACTGGCCGTCGCGCTGGACGCGCTCCGGATGCTCAAGGCCGTCGGGCACTGGTGGACGCAGGCGACCCTGGAGAATGGGGTCGGCTGGCTCTATGCCCACCTCGGCCAGTATGACCAGGCCGTGATCCACTGCCAGCGAGCCCTGAGCCTGCACCGGGACTCCGGTCACCGGGGCGGCACCGCGGACACGCTCGACAGCCTCGGCTATGTGTACCTGCACTTGGGCGATTTCGTTCAGGCCAAGGCCCACTACACCAAGGCCATTGAGGCCTACCGCGAGATAGGCGCTCCCTTCGGCGTGGGTAACTCGCTGGCCGGGCTCGGCGATGCCCTTCTCGCCGAGGGTGCCCCCAGCGCCGCCGGCGCGGCCTGGCGGGAGGCCGTGGCGATCCTCGACCGCCTGCCGCACCCGCTCGCGGACGAGGTGCGGGTCCGCCTCCGCGATCTTGAATCCCGCGCGGACCAGCACAATGCGGGTCACGACCATGCGGGCCAGGATGATGCAGAACAGGACGATGCGGGCGCAAGCAAGGCGGAATCACCAGGCAAGGCGGAACTATCAGGCCACTCGGAACCATCAGGCCGCGCGGAACCGGGACGCCTGACCGGCGCGGCCACCACGGCTCGTTAGCAGTCCGGTCCGGCTGCCACCAGGCCGGTCGTCCGCGCCCGCTGCAACCCCGGCAAAACACCAGGTCAGACCGAAGAATCGCGTAACGAACTGAGCGTAACTTCCGGTATAAAGGAAGCGAGCTGCGGGGATCCCGTCCCCGCATCCCACAAGGGCGGGGCCGATGCCCGCGAATCACGAAAGGTGGATGCTGGTGACCATGAGGGCACTGCTGCTCGAGAACATCCATCCCGACGCGTCGCTGCGACTGGCCAAGGAGGGCTACCAGGTCGAGACCCTGCCGAGCGCGCTCGGCGAGGACGAGCTCATCGAGGCCATCGGCGGCGTGAGCCTGCTGGGCATCAGGTCGCGGACGCTGGTCACCGAGCGCGTCCTGGCGGCCGCGCCCCAGCTGGCCGCGGTCGGCGCGTTCTGCATCGGGGTCAACCAGATCGACCTGGCCGCCGCGACCAAGCGCGGCGTCGGGGTGTTCAACGCGCCGTTCTCCAACACCCGGAGCGTCGTCGAGCTCGCGCTGGCCGAGATCATCGCGATGGCGCGGCGGTTGCCAGAGAAGAACACGCAGATGCACGCGGGGACGTGGGACAAGTCAGCGACCGGGAGCCATGAGGTGCGCGGCCGTCGGCTCGGCATTGTCGGCTACGGCAACATCGGCAGTCAGCTGTCCGTGCTTGCGGAGAACCTGGGCATGTCCGTCTACTTCTACGACGTGGCGGACAAGCTGGCCATCGGCAATGCGCGGCGGTGCTCCACGCTGCAAGCGCTGCTCGCGTCGGTCGATGCCGTCACCCTGCACGTGGACGGGCGGGCCGGCAACCGCGGCTTCTTCGGCGCTGCCGAGTTCGCCGCGATGCAGCCGCGTTCGCTGTTCCTCAACCTGTCCCGCGGCTTCGTCGTGGACCACGCGGCGCTGCGCCGCAACATCGAGTCCGGGCACATTGCCGGGGCCGCCATCGACGTCTTCCCGGCCGAGCCCAAGGGTCGTGGCGATGAATTCGTCTCGGAGCTGCGCGGGCTGCCGAACGTCATCCTCACCCCGCACATCGGCGGCTCGACCGAGGAGGCGCAGCAAGATATCGGCGAGTTCGTCGCGGGCAAGCTCGCCGATTACATGGCCTCCGGGGCCACCTCGCTCAGCGTGAACCTGCCGGGGGTCACGCTGCCCGTGACCAGCGGCACGCACCGGCTGGTGCACCTGCACCAGAACGTGCCGGGCGTGCTGGCCTCGATCAACCGGGTGCTCGCCGATCATGGCGTCAACGTCGAAGGTCAGCTGCTGCGGACCAAGGACGACGTCGGCTATGTGCTGACCGATATCGGCTCCGAGTACAGCGAGGCCGCGCTGGCCGAGCTCCGCGCGATGCCGGTCACCATCAGCCTGCGGACCCTGCGCTCACCCTGAGCCCAGGCCACACCTCGCTCATCCCTACGGAAGCGGCTCGTCGGCGTACTTCACGCAAGACATCATGATCCGTAACACGCAAACGATGTCTATGCCTCGCCTGTATCTGGCATACTCGGCCGGTGGCGACTGTTCAATGGGGTGACGTTGCGACCTGGGTAGGCGGCATTGCGACCGCTGTAGCTCTACTCCTTACCTACGCCCTATTGCGTGTGACCCGTCGCGAGCAAAGAACCGCTCAAGTCGAGAAACGCGAGGCCCAGGCGCGTCTCGTATCAGCATGGACGAACCAAATTCAGCAGGATCCCGGCAGCTCGAAGTACTCTGTCACTATCACGCTGCAGAACTCTAGCCACGAACCGGTCTACGGACTTAGAGTGGCGGTCGGCGCCGAATGGTCTGGACCGGACATAGCGTACGTCGAGCTTGACCTGGACTATCTAGTGCCACCGAAGTACAGCCAGGAGAAGGAAATTGTGCTCCAATTTGCCCGGACCACGGCTGGCACGGCTAGCACGGCTGGGTCATCGCTGCCGGTCGAGCTACTCTTCACCGATGCCGCAGGAAAACACTGGCACCGCGACCGGTACGGTAGCCTCATCCAAATCACCGAGAGATTGCCGCCAGCTGGCACCAAGTATTTCTTCAAGCCTACTGCCAGTACCGGCTTAAAATCACGCAGCTTCAGCTGCTAAAAATGCTCTTCAGCCGCTCAAATTCTTGTGCCGCGGACATCACTTCCTCATCAGTGCGAATACCAGACACGAATTTCGTAAGCTGAGAACACTCCGTTTCCAGATTCCGGCTCATGGCTTCCAGAGCCTCTAGCTCTTTTGCGGAATCCTCAGCTCTCTTCCCTTCACGCGCCGCATCCGAAACGTCATTTCGCAGCGTGCGCGAACGCTGATCCAGTCCCAGCAGGATATCCTCTTTCCAAGAGCGCACACTGGTCAGCATTTCCGACTTCATAGCCCTCAGTTCACGCGGAACATCGTTGTTCGTTCGTCCAAGGGCCACCTCTACCACTTCACGCACTACCGCCAGGTTAATAGTCTTATCCTTGAGCAGCAAGTCGTCGACGTCAAATCGATCGAACACGGTTCTCACGGAGGTAAGACGCCTACCCGTAAGGGCGATCCGGCGTATCGAGGGATAACGGTCTCTCATAATTTCGAGAAGCGCCCCGCCGAGCCCGTCTGAACCTATCCCGAGAAGATTCAGGTCCACAATCGCGACGTCATACATCGCACCGCCGCCCAGCAACGCCAGCGCATCATCGTACGACTCCGCTTGGTCGACATCGTACTCCGGCAACGCCCGGCGGATGAGCTCCAGCCATTCCCTCTCGTCGTCTATCAGCAATATGCTCGTCATTTGACCCACGCCTAGACAGATGTAACCTAATCGCGCATGACAGTTGGCCGGGTAGCGGACGTTGACACAGACGCCCGCGTCTATCAGCCCGCCTGAAACTCGTCCCGTTGGCTCCCCTCCACTCGGAATACCGCGCCCCTGACGCCATGGCTCGCCAGTTCCTTGACCGGGACGCTGTCGCTCAGGATACCGCTATCTGCAGATATGGCGTTGATGCCCTTATCAAATACCTCGGCGGCACCAAAGCAAATGAGCATGCCTGCGCCAATCGCCCTGCTCCAGTAGTTACCGTAGACGAGCTTATTCTGATTATCAATACGTGCCTGCTCCGTGCCGATCCTATTGACCAGAGGCAGATACTCGCCGAATAGCTTGTCAAGAAGGCCGTAGAAGTCCCTGGCGCTCCCTCTGAAATCAATCGCGTCGGTGACCCGGCGATCCCAGACCATCGGATCGGCCGCGCCGCGAATCGAATTACGAGCGTCCACCAGCTGAGAAGTCCGCGCGTTCCTATAAGCCTCGAGGCCACCAGTGAGCAGCCGCCTGATGTCGGAAGGCCCGGCACTACCCTTACCGATGGTATCGAAAGCGCCATACTTCTTCATGGCGTCACGAGCTATGGGCAGGACATCCTGACCACTCCGGCCCGTCACCACGACGATGCTAGTGTCATCACCCGTGTCGCGGATCTTCTGCATTACGCGCAGTCCGTCTACATTATGATCATCTGATATATCCAGGCCAACGTCCACAAAAGCTACCGCAAATTGCGTCGAATCGATCAGGCGCTCCGCGCCGGTGAGATCTTCGGCGACCTTGATAGTTTGTCCCGGCTGTTGAGAACTCACGGCACGTTCATATATCTTGCGCCATTGCTCTTCATCTTCGACTATGAGAACATTCTTGTCAGATCCCACGCTTTCTTCCCTCCAATCTATGCCCAGCGCCTAGACCTCAGCACTCGATCGATTTATCGGTATCTTGACGACAACGTCGGTCCCGGATCCGATGGTGCTCCGGACTGTGATATCGCCACGAGCGCGCCGCACGAAATTACGCACCCACCAAAGCCCGAGTCCGAGCCCCTTCCCCTTCTCGCGTTTGGTCGTGAAGTTCAGTTCGAACATACGCTTCTGCACATCAGGCGGAATTCCTTGACCTGTATCGCTTATTGATAGCTGCAGGTAGCCTGTCAGGAGTTTCTTATCAAACACCATCGAAGTACAGACGGACAGCCGCCCGCCCGCTGGCATCGCATCGAGGCCATTCTGCAGAAGATTCTGGACGACAATATCAAAGCAGTACAAAGGTAGCCGCGGTATATTGTCGGCGAGCTTCAGATCTAGCACGATGCGCTGCGGACGCTCGATCTGGCTAATAGCCCTCCTGATGCATTCATTAACGTCAACACTTGTGCCTTCGCGGCCGAGCTGCAAGGTAATCTCATCCGGCATTCTCAAGGTGCGCTCAGCGAGCTCACGCAACGCGTCAAGAGATTCTTTCAGAGAATCTTCGTCCAAGCTTCCGTTACCCTGCATATCCTGCAATTCCATGATCCGGAAACGCATCGCTCCTACGGTATTATTGAGTCGATGAATCATATGACTCGTCTGGTCGCCGATGGCCAGAAGCAAGTCATCAGCGCTGCGCAATTCCAAGGCCTCGGTGACATCGCCGCGGAGCCTGGCAAAGGCGAGGAGAGTCCTGACTTTCTCCGCGAAACTCTCCAGCAATACCTGATAGAAGCCGTAGAAGGCATCCGACTCATCGCTTTCGACGTTCAGGATCCCTATGACCAGTTCCTCTTCACCGAATAGAATCGGAACAGCAATCTCGCTGCGAATTGAGTCGCCGAGCAGCCGGACATATTCCCCTTCGTTGTTGACGTCTCCGATTATGACCGTCCTTCGCTCCCGGACGGCCCGGCCGCTTATAGACTTGCCAATCGGCAAAATCAACCCTACATCCAAAGGGTTCGTGCTATGCATGATCTCAAGCTCATCTTCGCCGCGAACGAACATAATCTGCGCGCCCGTATGTTGAACATGTTCGAGCCGCCTGAGCTCCGCCATGACTTTTTCCAGCGCTGCCTGAATAGCGTGCTCTGAGTACTGTACTACATTATGCGGGTCATCATCACCCGCGAACATCAGGCGGTCGACATCCGCGAGGAGTATGTCGCTGGCCAGTGTTTGAGTTCGCTGCAGTGCTATCGAAATCTGAGCAGCGATAGCGCGCACGATTCGTTCATGCACTGTTTTAAAGGCATTCACATGCCTGCTCTCGGCATTCAAGACGCCGACGATAGTATCGCGTATCCTGATCGGGGTAGCGAGGAGGCTGCGCATGCCCGGGCCTCGGTAACCTCGCAGCGGCGCATATCTCGTCTTAAGCTCGCTGACCATGAGATCTGGGACGTTGACCAATGCATCAGTCTCAAGGCTGTAGCCGGTCAAAGATTCGGAGATCGGGACGCGTTGCCCTATTACGGACTTCAAGCTGGAGTACATTGGCTCCAGGAAGGTGCTTCTGCGCAGCAATATCGTAGTATGGCTGGCTTCGAGTAGCTTCTTAGTATTCTGAACGATGAAGTTGAAGATCTCGTGAGGTGATAGCTCCGGCTCCAGCAGCTGCAGGTCGATGCTGTGAAGCAGATCAAGTTCCCGTTCGCGCAGGGAAAGCTCCCCATGGAGCTCATCGAGGAGGCGCTCCCATTCTTCCACGGCGAGACCACTTCCCAAAGTTGCGGGCGAGAGGACGAACTGGAGACAGATTATAGCGCGGGTCGTGCGGGCACTGCACGCTTGCCGAGCCGTCAATCAGTGCCGCCTAGGGCGGACTTGGCCTCGAGGGCAGTAACGCCTGGCTGAGGTGATGCTGGTGGTGCCTGCGAGCCGGGAGACCATGACGGCTATCTATGTTCGTGAGGTCGTGCACGTTCGTCTTGAGTTTGATGCGTTACGGGGCACGCTGCTGGGTAATTATCAACTGACGGGTGATGGTCGCCAAGCGATGCCAAGTTATGGGGGGGTTATGGGGCTTGGTCCGCCGCAGTGAGCGGGACCAGGAGCCGGTTGCGGGCCTTGGTGTCTGAGCGGCGAAGCGCACGCCGTCGGCGGTTAGCCATCAACCACACGCCAGGCAACGTAGCCCCAGGCAGGTCCACAGACCTGCCTCGCGGGCGCATCACCTCGAACCGCCGAAAGTATACTTGACGTTGCGGGCGCGGAGGGAAGCTGGTGAGGATCATTGGCGCGGATTCTACATGTGGACGACGACGAGTCGTGGCGTCAGATCATCAAGAGAAGACTCGGCGATCACCACATAGATTCAGCCGAATCGCTGCAGCAGGCGATCGGTCTGCTGCAGACAGAATCACCCTATGACGTTGCGCTGGTCGATCTTAATCTGGCGACCGATAGTGACCAGCAGGGCGGTGACCTGCTCGACTTGATAAAAATTCGGTATCCTTCTACGCGTCGCATACTTGTCACAGGAAGCCCGCCCGCCGGCTCGGTGCGAAAGAATCTCTTTGAGCGTTATGACGTCGACGAGATTATTATCAAACGCGACATGGATCTGCCGGACCTTCGAAGAGTGGTCGAAGAGGCGGTTGCCCGGGGACTGGCTGGGCCTTCGCAGTCACTCAGGCTTAATCGATCGGCTTTGAGACAACGGTTCCGGGACTGGCAGAAGGTTCAGTCGGATCGGCTGAAGAATGAGATACGAGTGGCTGACGAGCGCGTGCATGATGCAGAGAAGGCAAGCGGGCAGAGTCGGCAGCGGGCCCAGCTGGCCATGGAAGCGGTAACGCAAAAGGAGATTGAGTTCCAGCTGACATGTGTCCGGTTGCGCAGGCTACTTGAGGATATCGATGATGAGGACCAATTTAATGCCGCGCTAGAGGCATTGGATGCCGCCGAAGATCATTTCGCTGAGAAACTGGCTGGACATCACACAATCCATACCATGCGGGAACCGGCCGCGGGCGGCAGCCTGTCACTCCCTGAGCCTGACCCGGCAGAGGTGCGGTCATCGAAGGGGACTAAAGCCGCTGACTACGCGATCGGTGATATCTTCGACGATCGTTTCGAGATCCTGGACCTGCTCGGGCAGGGCGGGCTTTCGAACGTCTATCGCGTACTCGACGAGGTCGAGGGCGAGGAGCGAGCACTCAAGCTCTTCTATAGCGCGGCCGGCTATCAGGCGGTGCGGCGCGAGATCGGCGCGCTGCGAAAGATTCATCATCCCAACGTGGTGGAGGTCTTCTGGGCAGGCAGGACCAGCGCCGGCGAGTGGTATCTCATCACCGAGTTCATTGACGGGGAGTCACTCCATGACTTCGCGGTGGGGAAGAGGCACCTTCGCGACCGGGAGGCAGTCGATGTGGCACTGGACCTGCTGGCTGCGCTCGTCGCTTTTCATCCTGACTCGGCCCGCCTCGAGCAACTGGATGCTCAGCGCCGCCGTGGCGATCTATCGGAAGCCGAGTTGAACGAGTGGACTGAACTGAAGGACAAAGGGCTGGTTCACCGCGACATCAAACCGCTCAACGTGATGCTCACCCGCAGCGGAGCGAAACTGCTTGACTTCAACATCGCCTCCAGGGTCGGCGACCCCGTGTATACCCATTCAGGCACACCGCCCTATCAACCACCCGACGCCGGCCTCACTCGCTGGGATGTCTCCACCGACCTATTCGCCGTCGGCGTGCTGCTCTATCAGCTAATCTGCAACGGCCACCACCCATATCCGAATGCGATGCCCATAGCCGACGAGCAAGTGATCGACCCGAGAACGATCCGCTCCGATCTCGGCCCCGACCTTGCAGAGTTTCTTATCAAGGCATGCGCTCCGACCCGGGCTGATCGCTTCTCCACAGCTGCTGAAATGCAGCTCGCCCTGCGCAATATCCGCTCTTACCTCTGAGCTGCTCTCTCTGGCATCATCGATACGTGACCAGCCCTCTCGAACGCCTCGCACAAACTGCGTACGAAGCCCACTGCGCTGCCCTCCCCACACCTATGCCGCCATGGGAAAGCATCACCAAGCAGGAGCAGGAAGCCTGGACGGCCGCCGTGTCCGTCGTCGCCGGACAAGCCGGCCATACCCTCACCGAGGCGCCTGACACCCGGCCCTTGGTCATCCAGGTCGGAGACCAGCGCCGTACCTTCCACACCGACTTCACGGCCGGCCGTGAAGGCAACCTCGCCATTGACGACGACTTCACCTCCAGTCACCACGCTCGCTTTCAGACTGTTCGTGGCCTGTGGTACGTCGAAGACCTCGGTTCAACCAACGGCACCTCGCTCAACGGGCGCCGCATCCATGCGGCCCAGTTGCTGAAGAAGCGCGACAAGATCAGGATCGGTCACACGGTCATGACCGTGGTGTCGGCGTAAACCCTGATCAGCCCCCAGCGGACCCTGCGCTCACCCTGAGCCGACCTGTGGCTGGTTTGTCGCTGGCGGCCGTGTCGCTGGTGGCCGTGTCGATGGCGACGAGGAAGTCGCCGCGTGCTGCCGCCGCCAGCTGCGGCCCGGCTACCTGAACCATCCAGGTGCGGAGCGCCACCTGGTCCGCGGCGAGCAGGCTCGGCATGTGCGGATAGCCGCGGACCAGCGCCGCCACCCGGGCCTGATATCCGGGCATCTGCCCGGCCGCGTCCCTGAACGGTGCAACCTGCGGCAACACTTAGAGCAGCCTAATGTTACTCAAAGTGCATGGATGAGACAGCCGACCCGGAATCGCTAGAGCGGCGTCACGTACGCACCGCTGATTCCGCCGTCGACCAGGAACGTCGAGGCGGTGATGAACGAGGCGTCGTCGCTGGCCAGGAAGGCGACCGCCGCCGCGATCTCGTCGGCCTCGGCGAACCGGCCCATCGGCACGTGCACCAGCCTGCGCGCGGCCCGCTCCGGGTCGGCCGCGAACAGCTCGCGCAGCAGCGGCGTGTTCACCGGGCCCGGACACAGCGCGTTGACCCGGATCCCCTCGCGCGCGAACTGCACGCCGAGCTCCCGGGACAGCGCGAGCACGCCGCCCTTGGACGCGGTGTAGGAGATCTGCGAGGTGGCCGAGCCCATCACCGCGACGAACGAGGCGGTGTTCACGATGGCGCCCCGGCCCTGCGGCCGCATGTAGCCGATCGCTTCCTTGCAGCACAGGTAGACCGAGGTCAGGTTGACCTCCTGGACCCGCCGCCAGGCCTCCAGGCCGGTGGAAAGGATGGAGTCGTCCTCCGGCGGTGAGATGCCGGCGTTGTTGAACGCGACGTCGACCGAACCGTAGGTATCGTGCGCCACGGCGAACACCGTCGCTACATCATCCGGAACGGACACGTCTGCGTGCACGAACAGCCCGCTCGTCTCCGCCGCGGCCTTTTCCCCGGCGACGTCGTCGATGTCGACGGCCACCACGTGAGCGCCATCCGCCGCGAACCGCCGCGCCGCGGCCAGCCCGATCCCGCTGCCCGCGCCGGTGATGACGACGGTCCTGCCGGAAAATCTCATATGTTCACTCTTCCGTGGAGATGAAGACGTTCTTGGTCTCGGTGAACGCGTCCGGGGCATCGGGGCCGAGCTCGCGGCCCAGGCCGGACTGCTTGAACCCGCCGAACGGGGTCCAGTAGCGCACCGAGGAGTGCGAGTTCACCGACAGGTTGCCGCTGTCCACCGCGCGGGCCACCCGGATCGCGCGGCCCACGTCGCGGGTCCAGATCGAGCCGGACAGGCCGTAGGGCGTGTCGTTGGCGATGGCGACCGCGTCCGCCTCGTCGGTAAACGGCGTCACGGTCACCACCGGGCCGAACACCTCCTCAAGGTAGGCCGGGTCGTCGGACCGCACCGGGGCCAGCACGGTCGGCGGGTACCAGAACCCAGGCCCGGACGGCGCATGGCCGCGGAACGCCACCGGCGCCCCGGAAGGCACGTAGGACGCGACATGCGCCCGGTGTGCCGCCGAGATCAGCGGGCCCATCTCGGTCTGCGCCGAGGCGGGATCACCGACCGCCACCCCCTTGACGGCGGGCTCGAGCAGTTCCATGAACTTGTCGAGTACGCAGGACTGCACCAGGATCCGGGACCGGGCGCAGCAGTCCTGCCCCGCGTTGTCGAACACCGCGTACGGCGCGGTCGCCGCGGCCCGCTCCAGGTCGGCGTCGGCGAACACGATGTTGGCGCTCTTGCCGCCGAGTTCCAGGGTGAGCCGCTTGATCTGGCGCGCGCAGCCGGCCATGATCTGCTGGCCCACCTCGGTCGACCCGGTGAACACGATCTTGCGCACGGCAGGGTGGTCGACCAGCCGCTGCCCGACCACGCTGCCCTTGCCCGGCAGCACACCCAACACCCCCTCGGGCAGGCCAGCCGCCAAAGCGAGCTCGCCGATCCGCATCGCGGTCAGCGGGGTGGCCTCCGCGGGCTTGGCCACGACGGCACAGCCGGCGGCCAGCGCGGGCGCCATGCCCCAGGACAGGATCGGCATCGGGAAGTTCCACGGCACGATCAGGCCGACCACGCCGACCGGCTCGCGGAAGGTGACGTTCAGCCCGCCGGGCACCGGGATCTGCTGACCGGTCAGCCTTTCCGGCGCGGCCGAGTAGTACAGCAGCACGTCGCGGACGTGCCCGGCCTCCCAGCGTGCCTGCCCGATGGGATGCCCGGAACCCGCCACCTCCAGGTCGGCCAGCTCGTCGACGTGGGCGTCCACCTCGGCAGCGAACGCGCGCAGCAGCCGGGCCCGGTCCCCGGGCGCGACGTCGCGCCAGGCCGCCTGGGCCGCGGCCGCCGCCGCGATCGCCTCGTCGGCCTGCTCTGCCGAGACCTGGGTCACCGTGGTGACCGGCTCCTCGGTGGCGGGATTGAGCACGGTAAAGACAGACATGGCCGAGCCGTTCCCCCTACTGTGTCTTCATTACAGGCGCTCGAAGCCGCGCTGCAGCTCCCAGTCGGTCACCGCGGCATCGTAGGCGGCCAGCTCGACCCGGGCGTAGTTGGCGTAGTGCTCCACCACCTCCGCGCCGAACGACCTGCGGGCCAGCTCGCTCTTCTCCCAGAGCTCCAGCGCGTCACGCAGGGTATGCGGGACCGTAACCGACGTGTCGGCGTAGGCGTTGCCCGTCACCGGCGGCTCTAGCGGCAGCTCACGCTCGATGCCGTCAAGCCCGGCGGCGATCATCGCCGCCACGGCCAGGTAGGGGTTCACGTCGCCGCCGGGTGTGCGGTTTTCCACCCGCAGCGAGGGACCGTGCCCGACCAGCCGCAGCGCGCAGGTGCGGTTGTCCGGGCCCCAGCGCACCGAGGTCGGCGCGAAGCTGCCCGGCACGTAGCGCTTGTAGGAGTTGATGTTCGGCGCGTAGCACAAGGTCAGCTCGCGCAGCGCGGCCAGCTGACCCGCCAGGAAATGCTCGCCTAGGGGCGACAGGCCGTACGGACTGTCCCCGGCCATCACCGCGGCGCCATCGGAGGCGCCGCGTACCGAGAGATGGATGTGGCAGGAGTTGCCCTCGCGGGCGTTCGGCTTGGCCATGAAGGTGATGCTCATGCCTTCGGAGTCGGCGATCTCCTTGGCGCCGGTTTTGTAGATCGAGTGGTTGTCGCAGGTGGCGGAGGCCTCGGTGTAGCGGAACGCGATCTCGTGCTGGCCGAGGTTGCACTCGCCCTTGGCCGACTCGACGTACAGCCCGGCTCCGGCCATCTCGTTGCGGATCCGCCGCAGCAGCGGCTCGATCCGGGCGGTGCCGAGGATCGAGTAATCCACGTTGTACTGGTTGGCCGGAGTCAGATCCCGGTACCCGCGCGCCGCCGCCTGCTCGTAGGAGTCCCGGTAGACGATGAACTCGAGCTCGGTCCCGGCCAGCGCCACCAGGCCGCGCTCGGCCAGCCGCGCGGTCTGGGCCGCCAGGATCTGCCGCGGCGAGGCCACCACCGGATCGCCGTCCAGCCAGGTCAGGTCTGCGAGGACCAGGACCGAGCCGGGCTGCCACGGCAGGCGGCGCAGCGTGGCCATGTCGGGCACGAGCACGAAGTCGCCGTAACCGCGGTCCCACGACGACATCGCGTACCCATCCACGGTGTTCATCTCCACGTCGACCGCGAGCAGGTAGTTGCAGCCCTCGGAGAAGTGCTCGGCCACCTCTTCCAGGAAAAACTCCGCCGACAGGCGCTTGCCCTGCAGCCGTCCCTGCATGTCGGTGAAGGCGAGTACGACGGTATCGACCTGGTCCTCTGCGACCTCGACCCGGAGCTGCTCCAGGGTCAGCATGCCCCGGCGCGCGTCGCCGCCGTCTTGGCTTCCGAAGCCCGCCATCAGACCGACAGCTCTTGCTCGATCGCGGCCAGTTCCTCCGCCGATCCCTGGACCTTCGGGCCCTTGAACCAGTTCTTCGCCGAGACCAGCCAGTAGATGGTGGCAAAGCCGATCACCACGGCGACGGCGATACATGCGTAGTTGAACGTGAGCCAGCTGATGGGGCCGAACTGCGGCAGCATGAACAGGAAGAAAATGATCACCACCCAGACCACGGCCGTCCAGCCGATCACGTAGCTCCACCGGCCCAGGTGCCACGGGCCACGCTTGAAATTCTGGCCCTGCCGCAGTCGCAGGAAGGTGGGCAGCACGTACGCGATGTACAGGCCGATGACCGCGATCGAGGTCACCGCGCCGTAGGCGGCGGCGTTCCACAGGTACGGCAGCCCGAGGATCAGCGCGCCGCCGGCGGCCAGCCAGATCGCGTTGGTGGGCGTCCTGGTCCGCTTGTTCACCTTGTGCCACAGCGACGATCCCGGCAGCGCGCCGTCGCGGGAGAACGCGTAGATCATCCGGGAGTTCGCGGTGACCGAGGACATCCCGCAGAACAGCTGGGCGCCGATCACCACCAGCAGCAGCAGCTCAGCGCCGGTCCGGCCAATCGCGTCGATAAAGATCTGGCCCGGCGCCGCGGTGCCCGCCAGCGCCTCGTTCGCGTAGTTCCCCCTCTGGATCGCGAACGTGACGCCAATCAGCAGGATCCAGCCGGCGATCAGCGAGATCACGATCGACATGACGATGCCGCGCGGGCCGCTGCGCGCCGCGTTGTGCGTCTCCTCGGTCATGTGGGCCGACGCGTCGTACCCGGTGAAGGTGTACTGGGCCATCAGCAGCCCGACCGGCAGGATGTACCACCAGCCGATGTGGAACCCGGACAGGTTCTGCAGGTTGCTGAAGACAAACCCGGCCGAGGCATGGTGCGCGCCCGCCTTCAGGCCGAAGATCAGCGCGCCGACGATGATCAGCACGCCGGTGATGTGCCACCAGACGCTGACGTCGTTCAGCAGCGAGACCAGCTTGATGCCGAACTGGTTCAGCAGGCCGTGCACGGCCAGCACGACGACGTAGATCACGATCGTGTGCCAGCGGGTAGCCGTGTCGAAGTTGAACCACAGGCTGAACAGGAAGTTGATGAACACCGCCGCGCCGAAGTCGATGCCCGCGGTGACCGCTACCTGGCCGAGGAAGTTGAACCAGCCGGTGAACCAGGACCAGGCCGGGCCGTTCCTCGGGGCCAGCTTGGCCGACCAGTAGTAGAGCCCGCCCGCCGTCGGGAAGCTGGAGCAGACCTCGGCCATGGACAGGCCCACGAGCAGGGTCATGATCCCGACGACCGGCCAGCCCCACACGATGATGGCCGGGCCGCCCTCGTCCATGCCGAAGTAGTACAGGGTCAGGCAGCCGGACAGGATCGAGATGATCGTGAACGACACGGCGAAGTTCGAGAACCCGGACATCCGCCTCATGAGCTCCTGCGCGTAGCCAAGCTCATGCAGGCGGCGCTCGTCCTCGCCCGCCGTCGGCACCGCAGCTATGTCATCGGCCATGCGATCTCCCTAGGCGAAAGCACATATGGCTGGAAGTGATCCATTGAATGAAGGTATTGACCCACCGCGCCAGGGAGCGTGTCAAGAGGGGAGGATGAGCGGCCGCCGCGGCTGCCGCTGGGTCGTTACAGCTCTGCTACGAGCTCGTTACCAGCCCGTTCCCAGGGCCCGGCCGCGGACCCCGGGGAACCCGGGACTTCAGGATTCGCCGAGGAAGCCGCGAAGCAGCGCCGCGGTCCCGGCCACGTGCTCTTCCATGGCGTGCCGGGCCCGCTCGGGATCACCGGCCAGGATAGCCCGCACGATGCTCGCGTGCTGGAGGTTCGCGTGCTCGAGGTTGGTCTCGAGCATGGGGATGGCGTTGAGCAGGTCGACCAGACGCACCCGGGCCTCGACCACGCTCGCGGTCAGCAGCGGCGAGCCGGCCGCGTCCGCGATGGCCAGGTGCAGCCGGGTGTCGGCCTGCCGGTAGCCGCGGACACCGCAGGCGCGGGTCGCGGCCAGGGATTCGGCCAGGTGTTCGCGCTGCTGCATGCTCAGGCTGGCCCGGGCCGCCATCTCCGCCGCGCCGCTCTCCACCACCCGGCGGAACATCAGTGCGTCATCGAGCTGGCCGCCCATATCTCGCGCGGTCCTGGTGAGCTCGTCGTGCACCATCGGCTCGGGCGGCCGGATGACGAACGTGCCGCCGAACCGGCCTCGCTTGGTCTCGACGTACCCGGCGGCGGCCAGTTCGCGCAGCGCCTCCCGCAGCGTGATGCGGCTGATCCCGAGCCTGCGGGTGAGCTCCCGCTCCGGCGGGAGCCGGTCGCCCGGTGCGTAAACACCGAGCTTGACCCCCTCGAGCAGTCGCTCGACGGTCTCCTCGAAGGCGTTTCCCGTCCGCACCGCGCGGAAGACCGCGGCGGTGATGGCGGGCGAGCCTACGGGCACGGTCGTGTCTCCTGATCGCCGACGCTGCTTCGGCGCAGCACTTTGGCAGAAAGACTAGGCCATGGGCGCAAGTGCCGTCGTCCGCGCGGCCGCCCGCTCCGACGCCGCGCTGGCCAGGGCGGTGAACAGGCGCGCGTCGCTGCCCTGCTCAGGATGCCACTGGACCCCCAGCACGAAACCGGAAAGGCCACCCAGCTCAGACTGGCCGACCTCGACCGCCTCGATCGTGCCGTCCTGCTCCCAGGCCACCGCCTTCAGCCCTTCGCCCAGCAGGTCAACGGCCTGGTGGTGGCGGGTGGGCACGTCGAAGTAGCCGTCCTCGGGCAGGATCTGAGCCAGCACGCTGTCCGGGCTGACCCGGACCTTGTGCAGCCCGAATCCGTTCGGCGGTCCGCTGTGCCGCCCGTGCCCGACCAGGTCGGGTATGTGCTGATTCAAGGTGCCGCCCCGGCAGACATTCAGGATCTGCATACCGCGGCAGATGGCGAGCAGCGGCACCCCGAGCCGCAGCGCCTGGCTGGTGACGGCGACGTCCCACGCGTCCCGCAGCGTCACGGGGGCCTGCGTCTCCGGCTGCCGGGACGCGCCGTACCGAGCCGGGTCGATGTCCGGCCCGCCCGAGACGACCAGGCCGTCCAGGCCCGCGACGGTGGCGGCGGCTTCCTCGTCGTCTCCGCCGGGTGGCAGCAGGACCGGCCGTCCGCCGCCGCGTCGTACCGCATCTACATAGACCCAGGGCAGCATGGCCGCCCGGGCTGACCAATTACGCCAGGAGGCCTGATCCTCATATGTGGTTATGCCAATAGCCGGCGTCATAGTTCCCCTTTGAACCGCTCTTCCGATAGCCCCCGCTACCCAAGAAAATCTCGATCATTCTGAACGAGCCGTGGTTCGGCGTCACCGTCTGTGTTCTAGCATCACGTAGCCGACGCGGGTGACTGGCGGCGACCCCTGAGAACCAGGTTATCAGTGTTTCATTCGGTGTTCTGGAACATAATTCAAGTCACGTCATGTGATGACATGATCATCGATCGTATAACATCGATCGGTCCCTCCGTGGCTGAACGACAAAAACGGTAACGCGCCGTGGTTTTGGGCCCACTTAGCCCGTTCTGCCGTTTTTTGTGTACAGTGTTGTCCGGCTCGCCTCCGGCCCGCCTTTAAGGCGTCGCCTTCCCTCGTCGCTCGTTC
>Ga0302325_10009674_pt1 | contig 21012 bp, 30 predicted proteins | sample Palsa_T0_2_FD_201948 | JGI IMG/M metagenome (GOLD analysis project Ga0302325, IMG submission 201948) | Peat permafrost microbial communities from Stordalen Mire near Abisko, Sweden - Palsa_T0_2 | ecosystem: Environmental > Terrestrial > Soil > Palsa > Peat permafrost | place: Sweden: Abisko...
AGGTATATTCTTTTGTCATCCATTCTCCTAGTGACTTTAATACGGGGATAGCATCTTTTTGACGGATGGCCTTGATCTGCTCGATCTTCAATTGCTGCTCCATGCACGATTCCTCTATGGCATTCTTTTTGAATAGTTTTTCTCAAAGAGAAGTTGACAATATCCAGTTCGAAAACATTGATGACTATGGTCGATTTGACAGCGTGGTGAAAAAGAATAAGATGAATTCCTTAGATTTGTTCGTGTGCCCCACTGACCAATTCAGCAAGATCTCGTGTGTATTGTATGCAAAAAAAGGATACGATGAATCGGGAAGGTTAAAAGCATTCGAACTGGGAGATGATTTGAATGCAGGCAAAGTCGACTATACTGTCGAATACAAAAAATTGTCTGATACTTTATACGAATCAGTTGTTAAATTTTCCGCCCACTCTGCTGCAATACCGACAGATTTATATATTGACACAGTAGTACGAGGGCATTCCGAGAGGTTTTGCCTCTACATGAAAGACAAGGATAGTAATATTGTTGTAAAATCACTATATGCAATTGACCGAGATGGTCTTGTTAAGATCAATAGATATGACCTTGCCGGAAATTTACAGCAGATTTACTATCCGTCAGGAAACAAAAAGCCGAAAGAAGAATGGGCAGATTCTCTTACAAATAAGTATAGCAGCACTGTAGTTTACAATGCGATCTATGACGACAGTAGCTTCCAGTCTACTGTAGTATACGACAAAAATCGCAGAATTAAGGAGACTTCCTATCGCAATACGACGTTTTCCAGCGGATCCAGGAATGAATCCAAGCAGATTTTCATCTACGATTCGCGAGATCAGCTGGTCATGAAGCTTCATGTCGATGAAAATAATCATCTCAATTCTGAGGATAGATATACCTATAAGAATGGGAAATTAGTTCGCTACACGAATCATATAAATCTCAGCGATAGCCTCCTGAATGAAGATCGACGCTTTGACGACGCAGGAAGAATCATTTTTGTCGAATCACATCAAGCTTCCTCCCAGTATACGACCGTATGGAAGTATTTTTACAACAGCGGCGGACTTAGCACAAGGAATGACTATTATATCAATGATAAATTGAAATCCACTCGATTTTATTTTTATAAATAATGACAGAGGCCGCCGTTATGCGTCTGAAACCAAGGGCATCAGCTAGGGGAATTTCATCGTTTTGATGGTGCTGCTTAATTTGCTTCTATTGAAACGTGGCGCAACTGTATATTTGTTTGTAATGGCCAACCATGATCCTAAGTCGCCATCAGCCTCAAATTTGCTATACGATATTGTGAAGCAGTGAAATGGATACGTTCGGCACGAGTTTAAAATAGTTCGTATCTTGAATAATCGGACTGATTAATGAATGACACAAGCCAATTTGTTATCGATGTTGTAGATTACATGCCAGCAGAGAGCGAATGGATGATTCAGGCCCCGGGAGAGGAATTCTTGGATGCCATTAGAGAAATACCCCATTTAATTGACAAAGTATATATTAGACTAACATTGAAGGAAAAATATAGAAAAAACTTCGCTGCGCTCTCTGCCGGAGACATTTATGAATTTATTCAGCACGCAAGAGTTATTTTCGGAGGCCGGCTAATTTTCGAGGCATACGATAGTTTTAATACTGGTATAGTATCGAAAAATTTTGATATTACTGAAACGCCGTTGATAGGGCATGTTGGGCAAGACATTTTAATGGTATCTTCTGAATGGTGAAATAATTTTATTCCAACGAGATTGCGTCAACTAGCAGTTTTTTACGGAGGCGGCGGGAAAAGTTAGAAATAATTTATGCAGAAGATCATACTCTTTATCAGTCTTATTTTTAGTTGTCTTCATCTATTTTGTCAGAGGAGCGATTCTCTGGTTGCCAACAGATGGGTCAATTATTTGCGACCCAGGGGCGTCGGTGACAATGACACTCATGATTTGGTAGATAAACAATGTGTTACGAAGGAAGGAGATACACTCGTTCGAAGGTTTTTCGTTAGTGATGAATTGAATCAAGTATTAAAAGAACAAAGTTTACTACACAACAAGCAAAATGGATTAGAGATAACCTATTATTCAAATGGTGGCATAAAAGAGATAAGCTACTATTTAAACGGTAGATTATGGGACGTAATTTCAAGGGCTGATTCAAATGGAAAGCTTCAGAACCCTGGTGACGTTCACAACGGTAGCGGAACCAGGTTTTTCTTCGATCATTATGGGTTGGAGCCTAATTGCTACGAAACTTATAAAGACGGAGTACCGGAAGGGCCATTTTATTGGAGAAATACAGCTATATCATATTTAAAAGGGGAATTGACTTATAAGCCAAGTGTCGTAAAATTCATAGCGGCAAAAAAAGTGACGTATACCAATCCGAAAGGGAAAACTACTACAGCCATTATGGATACAGGATCTTATCGGGCAATATTTCTAGCCGATCGTGCCGATCCATATCTGAAAGTGCTGAATGCCAGTGACGATTCACTGCCCGAACCACCAAAAGATTACAAATATATTGATATAAATTTTGATGATGCTGCGATTGTTCCAAGAGGAACCTGGCAAGAAATAAATGTCAAGAACGGGAAGCCGCTGACTACCGTTGAGTTCGATGATAATGGAAATCCGATAAAGGTAATACAGTATGATGATAAGGGAAATCTTGTCTCACAAAAGTCCCTGCCTTCTTATAGCACGCGAATGTGGTAGCAATAGCCAGGGTTGATCTTTTTTAGGGTGACGCAAGAGAGGCTAAAAGTCGTGGGAAATAAAATTATTTGATGAATCCTTATTTTTTTCTATTCTACTGCTCATTTGTAATGAATCGAAAGTTGGCTAGCAAAAGCATGAGGGGGAACATTCCGGACTCGGCGGTGTATTTCATTAATGGAATGGTACTTTTATTTGTGGGTGCAATTTCATATTATATCGGCGGCCCACCCCCGAGAAAGCAATTTGTATTTGTCGTAGTTTTGGCAATATTATATGGAATTGCCACCTTCAATAATTTCATTTTCATGAAAAAGGACAGATATAAAAATATCGTGGAATATTACGATAGTAAGTATTCAAGTCGACCCCCATGGTTCACCTATTTCATTATTCCAGCCTGTTATATACTCATCATTTATTTGTTTAGTCTTGTTCACGACCATTATACTTAATTCGATTGAATAAACGGACTTAAGTGAGTGCTATTTGGATGTAGGACCAACCAAAATGATGCTTATCTTAGTGGGATGTCGCAGCTGTTTATCGATTTGACTTTCGAGAAGAAAGATTTCCGGGAAAGGCCCCTGGAAAAGGGGGAATATGAAAATTGCCAATTCATGCATTGCGACTTTTCGGGTGTTGATTTGGGCGGTATCTTGTTTGTTGACTGCAAATTTAGCCATTGTAATCTTAGCCTGGTCCAATTGGGCAGGACCTGTTTTCGGGATGTTTCGTTTACCGAGTGCAGGATGTGGGGACTGCATTTTGAGCATGCCGACCCCTTCGGGTTTAGCGTGGCGCTTGCGCAGTGTTCGCTCAACCATTCCAGCTTTTACCAGATGAAGTTGAAAAAGATGGTGTTTGCCGGGTGTAGTTTGCAGGAAGTGGATTTTGCCGAAGCCGATCTTAGCGGCGCGGCCTTTGATGATTGTGATCTGGCCGGCGCGGTATTTGATCGGACGATATTGGAAAAGGCGGATTTTCGCAGCGCGGTGAATTATTCGATCGATCCTGCAAACAATAAAATAAAGAAGGCGAAGTTTTCGACGGATGGGATCGCGGGGTTGTTGTATAAATATGATATCGAGATCTCTTAATTGGTCGCTTTTACGCCCTTGATCAGGAGCCAGAGCGCGACGGATAGTTCGCCAATGAAACTGGGTAAGAGGATGACCGGGAATAGAGGATTCCGGAATTCGGGCATGAGGAAACCGGTGAAGCTGTTGATCAGGCCGCAGATGAGGTTGACGAGGTCGGCGGCAAAGCCGAGGCGGAAGCGCATTTCGGATGTCCGGATATTGTTTAGGGTGGCGACCGCGTCGTTGGATACGGTGAGTGCTTCCCGCACGAAGACCTCGGCGAAGAGGCCGAGGGCGATGACGAGGAGGTATAGTAATCCGGCCAGTCTCGCCCAATTTTTTGTCGGGATCATGTGCAGTGGGGGTTTGTAGATCAATATACTGTATTATCTTGGCATTCGTAAAACCTACACACTGTGAAATATCCATTCCTGTTTGCGGCCCTATTGGCTTTGAATATTGCTTCTGTTTCTGCTTTGGGGCAGACGGGCCGGACGGCCGATATCAACTTTATTACCTGGAAGCTGCAGACGGTCTATGCCGGTTATGGGGATAAGGTGGACGAGGACGATTTTCAGCAGGTGATACAGCAGGTGCGAGGGAGCAAAGCGACGGACGATTTTTTTGTGCTCAGCCGGCTGACGGGGTATTTCAAGGACGATCATGTCGCGCTTTTTACCAAGGTGCAGTTTGGGGTTTCCGACAGCGCCGAGGCGGCGAATAACCTCGCCTTGATCCGGCAGGCAAAGCCGATGCAGGCGATGCTGGATGACCCCGGCTCCGGTTACTGGGTGGACGACCAGGGCTATCAGATCCTTTATATCCGGCAGACGGGGCCGAACCGCTGGGAGGGCGATATCGTCGAGACCAGGGACCCTGTTCCCAGGGGGCTGAAGGTGCTGGTGTTGTACCGGCAGAAAGACGGTAGCTGGCTCGCCGACTATACCGATGTCGGCAGCAGCGAGCGGGTCATCGTGCCCGTGAATTTTAAGAGCGCCGGCGTGCTTGTTGGCCGGTCGTTCTTCAAGTACCGGCAGCTCAGGCAGTACCAGCCGGGGATGCTGGCGGGTATGGCGGCGTTTAGTTTCGAGCCGTCGGCGGTCCGGCTGGATAGTCAGACCCTGGTGATCCACATGCCGTATTTTGAACAGAGCTATGTGGCCTTTTATGATAGCCTTGTCAAGGCAAATGCCGAAGCGTTACAGCAGGTCTCCACGCTGATCCTGGATATCCGGAACAATCCCGGCGGCAGTCTGCGGTGTCTGGCTCCTTTGATGCCCTATGTGTGTACGGGCAGTATGGAGGGCGCCAATGTTGATCTACTGTGCAGCGCCGATGTGATAGCGGATGCGCAGCGGGAGCTTGCTGCTTCCGTTAGGCTGGGAGATACCGTGAGGATAGGATGGCAGCGTCGTTATGTCGATAGCCTTGTCCGCCACCAGGGACATTTCTGGTTGCATCCGGGGGTGGAAGAGCCCTGCACGGCGGTGGCCAATTCTATCAATGAGGTGGCTATCCTCATGGACCATGGGACCCGCAGCGCTGCGGAATTGGCGGTCCTTTACCTCCGGCAGAGCGCCAAGGTGCGGCTTTTTGGGGAGGCTTCGGGTGGGGCGGTGGATTATTCGGATCTGCTTTCGTATGACCTTCCTCAGTCCCATTTTAAGTTGTGGGTGGCGAGCAGCAAGCGGGAGCAGCCGGCCTGGGAGCCGGCCTATGATGCGACGGGCATTCGGCCGTATGTGGAGATACCCGATACGGAGACTGATTGGATCGGGTTTGTGAGGAAGTATTATAGTCGTTGATGCGGGATGTGCGGCGGGGTTAAGGTCAGGGGATTACAGCATATCAATACCTTCTTTTTGCTGGCGGAATCCATCGATGCCGTACAGGAATTGCCTGGCATCGACCCCAAGCCATTGCAATAGCTCTACAATTTGATAGTATTTCTGGGTCGCATCCCAAAGCCAATTGTTTCCTTTGGTTTTTCTATAATGAGTGTCTATAGCGTTCCGCAATGCAACTTCGAACAGACCTAGGATCGCGAATATTTCGTTGGAGAGGCGGATATTTGATCTATATAGGGTCATCGCCTTGCGGGAATCGTTACCGCAGGCCGTACAATATTTGACCATTCTCGGATTGGACATAAGTCTCTCGAAATCAGAATATAACATTTGGCCCTCCTTAAGTAAAATCTTATCTATTCATTGTTTTTATTCGTAGATTTGTAGCGAATTCCAGGTTGCCGCTGGCCAGAAACTGGTTATGCTTCCGGGTTTACTTTCTTAAAGGGGTCCTTTCCAGGGCCCCTTTTTTTGTTATGGTTTATTGCTATGCTGTTTCATGCCAGATCTCATCCACGAGGAAGGCAGGATTGCAATTCATGCGTTAACCCAGCGCTGCCGCTAGTGATCGCCAGCGTTTGATTTAGGAACTGCAAAGGAGAAGTACAAAAATAACAAATAGAATATTTCGGATAAAATGTTCTTTCGAACACCGTTTTAGGTGTTTGTGCCCAAGGGGTGAGGGAATCAATGAAAGGGTGGAACCTAACCCGCCGGGAGAGGGCGGGCTAGGTTGGGGTTTAACGATTTTCGAGCCAACTGAGGAAGGTGCTCACCTTTTCTTTGGAGACGAGGGGTTTGTCGGGGGCGGCGGCGCTGAGGCGCACGAGCAATTTTCGGCCGTAATAGTGTTCCACTTCTTTGACGGCGGAGATATTGATGAGGCATTGCCGGTTCAGACGAAAGAACTGCCTTTCATTCAATTGGTGTTGGATCCGGTCCAGGGAATAGTTAAGCGTATATTCCTGCTTGTCGAAGCACATCATGATCGACGACTGGTACTTGACAAAAAAAAATGCGATGTTGTCGGTGGCGACGATGGAATATTTGCTGTTCTTGTAGACGAGGAAGCTTTTCTTTCCATCGACTGGGATGCTTTCCTGGCGCGGACTTGTTAGCATGGTCTGCTTTTTGTTTAACGGTTTCATGGCTTTCTGGTTTGGTTATTCGCACAAAGATCAACTATCGTCAACCCACAAAAAAGACGGCTTTTACAGAATTCATTACAAATTTCACCTCTCCTCCCCGCCGTATAAGTGAGACACCTTAGGAGGATATTCGCCGGTAGGTGGCGGGGCTGGTATTTGTTTTTTTCTTGAAGTAATTGCTGAAATGGGTCGGTTCCGCAAAACCAAGCCGGGACGCGATCTGCTTGATAGGGGTGGAGGAGTTTTGCAACAGGAACTTTGCTTCCGCAATCGTCTTCTCGGTTATCCAGGAACTCACGGTCCGGCCGGTTTTCGTTTTGATGACGTTGTTTAGATAATTGGGATGGAGGCCTTGCAGACTGGCGTAGTTGCGTACCCGGTAGACCTTGTCGACTTTCTCCTGCAGGAGCTGGCGATAGTGCATCTCCAGGTCTTTTTTGAAGGTGTTGACGATCTTCGAACTGGTATCGCCCTCGGCAACGGGGTTATAGTCCAGCCAGAATGCCTCTTTGATCTTGATCAGGAGTACAACAAACAGGTGGCCAATCAACTTGATGCGGGAGGGCGAAGCCGTGTTATAAGCCTTGTGGATCTGCCCGTAAAGTTGTTCGAAGTCCGTGTATTGATCGGCGTTGAGGACGCGGGGCGGGACGGATTCCGCCAAGAGAAAAGGAAAATCGTCGAAGATGGAGGCATGGACGTGTCGTTCCAGGAATGATTCGCTAAGCGTAAGCATGTAGAGATCCTTTACTTCTTCGAGGATGAATTGCCGGATATGGCCGGGGTTATTAAAGTAGACGGTACCGGGTTGGAGGGTGAACCGATTGTCGTTGGAAGCCCAGGTGCCTTTGCAATCTTTGGCGAAGACGAAAGTATAGAAGTTGGCCCGATACGATGGAGAGACGTAAGGCAAGGGGAGTGGAAAGTCTCCCAGGTTGAGAATGGAGAATTCGTCTTCATTAAAAATGCAATCAGGGGGCAATCCCAGGTATGTATACAATTTAAGCGGATGGTCAAAAATCAAGAGCTGCTTCTTTTTGTGCATCGATTCGTTTTTTTGTCTGATAAAGTCTGATAATCAGTAGGCACGACTCGAATGATCACGGCGGCTGCGGATGTCCTGGTTTATGATCAACATTTCCGGGGGGAGGATGCTGCAAAGTTACATAGTATTCCCAATTTGGGACGATTTTTTGACAAATTTCGCCAGCATGCTGAGAGTATATGGATGTAATATAAGATATAACCTATATAATTATACTTTAATGTATCGGTTCCCAGCCGGCCTCCTCCTTGCCGGGTAATTTTAGTTTTGCTGCCGCAAAATTATTTTTTTGTTGGTGTGCGGCGACGTAAAATGGGGTTAAAGCATCCCAATTACCGGATGAACGCGGCAAATCGCGTGAGTAGGCGGGAAGAAACGCCTTCGAATGTTAAAATGGCCGGTTGGGGAACGGTATAGCCCGGTTACGCGGTTTGTCGTTGGCACTATGACGTTAGACCTTCTACATTTGCCAGGAACTATCTGTTATCACGTGCTTAAACATCTGAATATGGCCCCCAACCGAAAGGCCGCTATTGCACCGCTGTGGTCCAGGGAGGAAGGCTTTGATTGGCGGACGATCCCGACGGTTGTGCTTTCCGCCGGAAGCGCTATCGAATCAGCCGGCACCAGACAGGAGATCGTGGATCATGTTGCCCGATTGATACAAGACCTCGTTGGACTCTCGTACGGTGTCATGGGGGCGGCGATCGACGAGCCGGCGATTCGGGCGCTTGGGTTATTGTCCGCGCAGGTGGATCTGGGGTTTAGCCGGATCCTTTTGAAGGATCGGCCCATCGAGGATTTGGCTTCGCCTTTGCGGCGGGGGGATCGGGTTGAGCCGCGGAAGGATCGGGATCAGTCGCGGGGCAATCGGGTTGGACCGCGGGGGGCTGGGGTTGAGTCGCGGGGGGGACGTTTTGATTCGGGCGGGTTGGTGGGCGGTGGTCCTGCGATGAAGTCCGTTTATCGATTGGTGGCAGCCGTGGCGCCCAGTCCGAGCACAGTACTGATCCTAGGGGAGACGGGTACGGGGAAGGAGTTGATCGCCCGGGCGATCCATGAACAATCACCGCGTCAGGGAAAGCCGATGATCAAAGTCAACTGTGCCGCTTTGCCGGCGGAGTTGATCGAGAGTGAGCTTTTTGGGCATGAGCGGGGGAGCTTTACCGGCGCCGTGGACCGGCGGATCGGCAAGTTCGAGCAGGCCGATGGCGGCACGCTTTTCCTGGATGAGATCGGGGAGATGCCGATCGGGTTGCAGGTGCGGCTGTTGCGGGCGTTGCAGGAAAGGGAAATAGAGCGGATCGGTGGGAAGGGATCTATCAAGGTGGATGTGCGGGTGATCGCGGCTACGAATCGCGACCTGGAGACCGAGATGGCGGAGGGACGGTTCAGGCGCGATCTGTATTACCGGTTGAATATATTCCCGATCACGCTGCCGCCGCTGCGGTCGCGGGTGGAGGATATCCCTGCGCTGGCGGCGTTCTTTGTGGAGCGGTATGCGAGGGAGGGGGGCAAGGCAGTCTATGGGGTCAGTCATTCCCTGTTGGACGATATGAAGCAGTACCCCTGGCCGGGGAATGTTCGGGAGCTTGAGCACCTGATCGAGCGGAGTGTGCTGTTGAGCAGTTCTGAGGTGATCCGGGAGCTGCCGCTGCCGGGGCGGCGGGTTGGTGCTGCCGGTGAGTCGGCGGGCGGGTTGGAGTCCCGCGCCGTGTTGGGGCTTGGGTCAGGAGCTTTGTTGGGGCCGGGGTCGGGTATTCCAGCGGCCACGGCGGGGCCGGGGTTTGGACTGGGAGCTGTGTCGGGGCCGGGGGCCACGGCGGGGTCGGGGCTTGAAGGGGAGTCCCCGGAGTTCAAAACGATCGACGATATGGAGCGGGATCATATTTCCGCCACGCTGGAGCACTGCCGGTGGAGGGTAGGGGGAAGTAAGGGGGCGGCTAATCTATTGGGTGTGCCGCCGAGTACTTTGTTTTCGAAGATGAAGAAGTTGAATATTGTGAGGAAGTTTGATCAGGGTTAGGTGGCGGGGCTTTTTGGCGACCGCCCCGGCGGGCGGCGGCCGCGGCGTTTCGTGGTTTGGCGCGGCTTTTAGTCGCGGTTGGCATTGGCTGCATCGATCAATTCTCCCAGGATGTCGATGTCGGCGCTGGTGAGGATGCTTTTTCTGTTGAGGTGGGCGGTCCATTCCTTGTCGCTTTTGATGAGGGTGCCCTGGAGCCATTGGTCGATCAGCACCTGGTAGCCGGCGGAGGCGCCCTGGGGTTCGGTGAGTTTGACCTGCATTTTTCCCTCGCCGACCGTCGCGGTGAACTCGAGTTGTTTCATGGGGGCAAGGTCGGTGAGCCTTTGTTGAAAGTCAAGGGACGGAGCGGGTGTTTCCTGGGGAGGATTTGGGGGTTTGTTAGGCGGGTTTGGGGGGTAAATAGTACAAAAAAACTCGAAAAAGAATATCGACCTTTGGGGTATAATCGTAGTTTATGCTATACACTGATTATATTGAATCCAACGCAGGTGTTATGCTGGGGAAGCCCGTCATCAAAGGAACCAGGCTAACGGTGGCTTTGATCCTGAAGAAATTATCGGAAGGGGCCACTCAACAAGAACTCTTAACGGCATATCCCGCTCTTTCCATCGCGGCAATTAATGCGGTGCTAGCCTACGCTTCAGATGTTATTTCAAACGAAACGGTAATCACTGTTGCATGAGAAAATAAGGGCTCGGCAGTTTCGGTATTCCCGAAACGATATTTTTTGCGGTGTGGATTTGGAATGAAGTGATGCTTATCACGTCTTATTGACGCATTTGCGCATTTGAAGGGAAGAAAGTATCTTGGATTGGACTATGAAAAGAAACAGACGTTCCAGGGAAGGCGAAACCTATCTTATTGTGCTGCGACGATTTAGTTTGATCGAATTTGCGGGGGTTGTGGCCTATTTTGTCGTCCTTTTTTTGCTTTCTCACCTGCAGTACTACCATTTTAGACTGCGATCGGTTATTTATCCGCTGATGTGGTTTAGCGTTGCTTTCGTCCTTTACAAGGTGCTTTTTGAGCGTTCACGGGAAAGGCGCGGGGTCCTCCAACTTGGTGGAATCATCGGCTTCTTTGTGCTGCTCTACTATTTGATCCCGCTGACCGGTTTTTGTCGTTATACCGATTATGGGTGGTTCTACGTGAACGAAAAAGACCCGACGATCACCATTGCTTCGAGGGGGTATTCGTGTTTCATGACCGACACAGATCTTGAATATGTGTTGGAGCGAAAAATTACGGCGCATCTCAAATGGATCTCCGATTTGGATGTAAAACATATCGATCCGGCTACTTGGCGAAGGCTGGCCAATTAGAAGGCGACGCTCCTTTGAAGTAGCTTGCAAATTGGCTGGCAAAGAAGTATTTTGTGAAACGAAAACCCACTGGCTATTTTATGATCCGACTTGCATGTGCAATGGTATTTGGTGGCCTGCTCACTTCCTGCAGCAGAAATCCGAAATCCGATTTCAAAGTGGGGAAACTGGATACGACGGCAGTAAAAGCCATGATTGGCAAAAGCATTGTAAATAGTGTCGATACGATTTCCGGAAAAACCTATTATGTGAATAAGGCTGATGGTCTGGCTACCAAGATAATTAGGAATAAGACGGGACAGATCGTAGCAATTGCTCAAAGCAGGAAGGGAGTTAAAATATTCATATCCGAATATTATCCCAACGGCCAACAAATGGGAGATATTCCGTTGACTACTGACGGTAAAATGACCGGGGTGGCAACATTTTATTATGCGAATGGAAAAGTAAGGTGTACCGGTAGGCTGCAGGACGGTGTTTCGGTGGGGGAATGGAGATATTATGATGAGGACGGCAATCTTGTAAAGAAGGATATACCGTAGAATAAATGGTACATTGAAAATCTGATCTTTTTCTAAAAATCAGCAAGTTGAGCGCGTGAATACCGAACAATTTTATAAACGAGGTTACAACATCCTCGAGGAAGTCTTCTCCCTCCAGGAAGTAGACTCGCTTACCCAGCTCATCGGCCATGCTGGCTCCTCCCGACCAACCTTCCGCAAAACTGATGACCTTTTCGCCATCCGGCAGTTCCTTAAAGAAGTACCGCAAATCCAGGCCGCCGTTTTCAACACCAACCTCAGGACCCTGATCAGGGACCATTTCGGCGCCGATTACTTCGTCGTCAAATCCATCTATTTCGACAAACCGGAAACTTCCAATTGGTTCGTCGCCTGGCACCAGGACCTGACCATCTCGGTTGACAAAAAGCTCGATTGCCCTGGCTTTTCTAACTGGACGACCAAGCACGATCAATTTGCTGTGCAACCACCGCTTCCTCTGCTCGAAAAGATGCTTACCATTCGCATTCACCTCGACGACACGGACGAGCACAACGGCGCGTTGCGCGTGATCCCCGGATCCCACCAAAAGGGCATCTATCGGCATACGCCCGGCGATGCAGAAACCACCTGCCGAGTGAGAAAGGGCGGCGTCATGCTTATGCGCCCGCTGCTGCAACACGCTTCCAACCGGACGACCAATGCCAGTAGAAGACGAGTAATCCACATCGAATTCAGCAATATGTCGCTCCCGGCCGGGCTCGAGTGGGCGGAGAAAATGGGGAAATGAATCAGACAGTTAGCAACATGGCCTGCAACGGTTTGGCCGATTTGGTTGTCAGACAGCGGTAAACCGTTTGCGATGAAAAAAGCGATAAAACCCGGGCCCTGCTTTGCGGTGTTCCTGGTGTTGTTTTTGGTATGCTGCAAAAAGCACTCGCCGGGGTCTGACCAGGCGACCGGCGGCTGCATATCGGACGGGACGGTTACCCTTACTTCGAGCGACTCCCTTGTCACAACTTCGGCACTCAATGTGATCGACAACCTGTTCCGGCTAAATAATCTGAGCACCGCTAATCAGCAATTCTTTTCGATCGACAGCAACTATTTTCAACCGCCGGGGTTCACGACCGACGTCGACCAGGTCGATATCCTCTCTTATCGCTGGTATAACAATCTCCCGGTATTCAGGTGGAATGACAATATTACGTTTTATAACGGCATATTTCAACCGCAGGCATCTATCGTCTTCACCGGTGAATCGCCCGGAACGGATGCGACCTTCCATCAAAGCCTGGCATCCCTGCAGTCCATCTGGCTAAATAATTTTATGCGCGTGGGCACCTATGGGCCCCTGCAAAATGACACTGTACCTGTCCATCCGAATGCTTCCTACCGCGACTCCTGCCTTATCGCCAAACGCGGCTATATCGATGCTGGTTATTTCTCGGCAACGTTCACCTACATGGGGCAGCTGGTGAAGGCGTGGACGGTGACACCGCCGAACGGCGTGTATCCGATGGTCATTATCGCAGACAGCACAGGCGCTGCGTGGCCTGCAAACGTTTATATCCCTTGATAGTACAGGGGCGTGGCATAGCAGGTATGTGCTGGCTTTCCGTGACTTTTTTGTATTTTGTTTCAAATGGAACAAGAATACAGAATATCCACGGACACGCAAATATTTTACGGCCTGCTGGCTGTCGGAATGTTCGCCTTTTCTATTTACCTGGTCGCTATTTACAATCCTGCTGCCGGGGTGGGCGTTTTGCTAATCCCATTGTCTCTTGCTGCGGGCTCAATCCTGATCTTTATCAACCTGTACAGGCGGAGAATAATCATTGACGGGGAAAGTATCCGATGTATCAGTCTTTTTTCCTCCAAGGAATTGCCACTGAAAGGGATCAAAGGTTACCGGGTAGGGCAAAAGACCATCGAGCTGGAAGCGAATTCGCCAGCCGGCGCGAAAATAGTGATCGGAAATTACACTGACCTGGACGATAGCGACCAACTGGCCAATTGGGCAAGGGAGAATTTCAAGGACCTGAGCGCGATGGATCTTGCGACGGTGAGGGACAAGGCCCTGCAAGATCCGAATTTTGGTTCGACGGAAGGAGAGAGGGAAGCCCTGCTGAAAAAAAAGAAGGGCCAGGCCGCGGTCTACAATGGCGCGGGTCTGTTCCTTGGGTTTTGCATGATCTTTTTACCCCTGCTGCCGCTTGCGATCATTGGGTTGGCAACTCCCCTGGCGGGTATTGCGCTCATGGCATTTAGCAAGGGTGCGATCAAATATCCACCCGATTCCCGACAAAGCGTATACGGATTCATTTTACTCGGGTTTCCGCTGCCATGTTTTACCCTCCTGATCATGTCGATGGACCCGTTTACTGTCGTTGCCGTCAAGCAGCTTTGGCTCCCCGGTATAGGGGTTGCGGTTATCGTGTTTTTTTTGCTGTATAGGTTTGGCATCAACAGGACGATGGGCGCCATTAAGATGCAGGTTATATTTATGGCTATACCGGCATTGTTATACGGTTTTGGGGCGGTTCGGATGGCGAATGTCGTATTTGATCGATCGGCGCCCCGGGTGTATAGGGCGGTGGTGTATGATCGTAGAGTTGCCCAAGGGAAAGGCGTCTCTTATTACCTGACCCTTGCACCCTGGGGCCCGAGACGCGGATATCAGGAATCCGAGGTGAGCAGATCGGTGTACAGGAGTGTTGAAACCGATGATACGGTGGCGGTGACGGAAAGGGCGGGGTGGTTGCACATCGGGTGGTTTACCGTTGCTCCCCGGCTTAAGTAAGAAAGGTGGCAACAGTATTCGGTCTTTTGCCTATTTTACCGCCTATGACATTTCTTATTAAAAGGCTACTTGTTGTTGTCGTCTGTTGGATCGGCGCGGTCTGCGTTCGGGCCCAGACTACGATCGTCGTACGGGAAGGGGAGCAATGGTATGGCGGAGCGGTCAATGACGGCCAGCTGGAGCCGTTCAGCGACGGATACGCGCTCGACATGCATGGCAATACCCGCGGCAACCAGGCGGCTCCACTGTTGCTTTCCACCAAAGGCAGGATCATCTGGAGCGAGGCGCCTTTTGCATTTCGGTTCGAGCGAGGGAGGCTGCTTGTTTCGGCGGCCTCCGGGTTGGTGATCGACTCTTCGGGTGGGAACCTGCGGGGCGCTTACCTGGCCGCGTCGAAACGGTTCTTTCCGGCTTCCGGTAAATTGCCGGACACGTTGCTTTTTGGCCGGCCCCAATACAATACCTGGATAGAGTTGGTGTATAATCAGAATGAACGGGATATTTTGCGGTATGCCAGGGCCATCGTGGCGAATGGTTTTCCCACGGGTGTGCTGATGATAGACGATAACTGGGCCGATTATTATGGACGGTTCGATTTCCGGCGGGACCGGTTTAGCGATGCGGCGGCGATGATCGACACGTTGCATCGGTTGGGGTTCAAGGTTATGTTGTGGATCAGTCCGTTCGTGTCGCCGGATACGGAGGTCTTCAGGGAACTGCTGGGCAAGCGGCTTTTGTTGTTCTCCGCGGGCGGAGACAGCACGGTGGTATGGGCCAAAGCGTCGACACCGCTCATCGTCCCCTGGTGGAACGGGTATAGCGCGGTGCTGGACTTTACGAATCCGGCCGCTGGCGCATGGTTCGCGGGAAGGTTGGCGTATATGCAGGAAAGGTATCATGTCGACGGGTTTAAGTTTGATGCGGGCGACGCCGATTTTTATCCTGCCGATGCGGTTTCGTTTTCGCCCGCGTCGCCGAATGAGCAAAGCCGGTTTTGGGGCGAGATCGGACTGTCATTCCCGCTGAATGAATACCGGGCGATGTGGAAAATGGGGGGTGAGCCGCTTGTAGAACGGTTGCGGGATAAACAGCATAGCTGGGCAGATCTGCAGAAGCTGATCCCGGATATTACGGTGGCGGGTTTGCTGGGGTATCCTTTTGCCTGTCCGGATATGATCGGTGGTGGCGAGTGGGGTTCTTTCCGGGATGGGGGCCAGCTTGACGAGGAGTTGATCGTTCGGTCGGCGGAATGTTCCGCCCTGATGCCGATGATGCAATTTTCGGTGGCGCCCTGGCGGGTGCTGAGCGATAGCAACCTGCGGATCGTGCAGCGCGTCGTGGCGATGCGTGCGGCGTACACGCCTTATATCCTTGCACTGGCGCGTGCGGCGGCTGTGACGGGTGAGCCCATCGTGCGGACGCTCGAGTATACATTTCCAAATCAGGGTTTTGCCGGGGAAAAGGGGGAGTTTATGCTGGGGGATAGATATTTGGTGGCGCCGGTGCTGACGAAGGATGGTTCAAAGACGGTCATGCTGCCTCGTGGCCGGTGGCGGGATGATGAGGGGCGGGTGGTCAAGGGGCCATGTAAAATTGTGGTTCGGGTGGCGCTGGGGCGGTTGCCGGTGTATGAGCGGATGGATTAAGTGGGTTGGATGTTGGCGCTGGTGTTTCCTGGGGTGGATTTGGGGGTTTGTTGGGCGCGTTTTGGGCCCATACGTTTGCAAAGTAAAAGGCTGGGCCTGCGCGAATTCAAAATAGATAACTATAACTACGCCGTCGACATGGATCAGGCCGCGCAAAATGGTGCGCTGGTATTGTATGCGTCCAACGCTGGCGGCGCGAGCACCAGGACGTTCGGCTTGCTGCGGGTCGACAGCTTGTTGGATGTAAGGTGGACAAAGCCTCTTGCCGATAACAATACCATCCGGCTGAGCAGCATAAAAAGGATAAACGATAACACGTACATCTTATCCGGGAACTATGCTGCCGGAAGCACCAGCGGTTTTTATCTGAGCGAGATCGATAGTTCGGGCAACCTAATCTGGATGAACGCTTACAAAGAGTTTCGCGCCCAATTACCCGATATCGTCCGGGTATGCCGGTATGCTCTATAACGGCAATACGTATCTCGTGTATGCCACCTACCCAGGCAGCAGCAACTATATTTATTTATTCGAGCATACATTTTCCGCCACCAGCAGCCCCTACTTTACCAACGGACTGATCCAAGGCGGGTTTAATGACGGCAGCAATTTCGTTGTGTACTCGTACTCCAACCAATATTCGGAGCTCAGCCAGCTGATGCCGGACGGCACGCCGGGTTGGAACTATACTGTCGATCCTACCATCAGTCTATCGTGTACGAGCTCATTGAGCGGCGTCGGCCGGTCCTGTAAGGAGGCTGTCTATACCACCGGTAATGAGATCATGGTTTTGGCAGATGGGCAGAATGGCGGCAACACCCAATCGCCTTATTTGGTTAAATTGACGCCGGATGGGAAGGTGAAATAGCATTGTTGATTGGCGGCATAAGGCGATAAAGATAATATTCCTTTTTGTTTATGAGGCGGCTCTGATGTTGACGTTACTGGCGACGAGAAGCAAGCCATTTGCCTTTTTGCCTGGCCGACATCTCGAATTGTTTTGTAGCTTGCGGGAAGTGGGTCGAGAATGTCTACATATCATTCATCTCCAAAACCGAACGGACCGGTGGGAACTGCTACAAGGTCAATTGCGGGAGCAGCAGGTCACCGATTTTCGTGTCTGGGATGGGATCCGTGATCCGGTATGTCCGGAGCGAGGGATATCGAAAGCGCATAAACAAATTGTGGCCTGGGCAAAGTCCTGCCGGCTTCCGCAAGTGCTGATCGCCGAAGACGATGTCTGGTTCTCAGCCCCTGGAGCATTAGATTTTTTTTTAGGGCAGCAACCGACGTATTTCGATGTGTTTCTTGGTGGAATTGTTTGGGGAATGATCAAACCTGACAATACGGTCGAAGACTTTGCGGGGAGCACCTTGTATATTGCAAAGGACAAGTTTTACAACACTATTTTGGAGCTGCCGGAAGATAAAGACTTTGACCGGGCGATGGCAGGCCTGGGGAAATTTGTCGTTTGTAACCCAATGGTCGCTTGGCAACAGGCCGGGTATAGCGATCATCATCACCGGGATGTTAATTTTGATGGGGTCATCCGTCAGCACAAATGGTTTACCGGATGAAGTCATCTATATCGTCCAAAATAAAATAGGAGCCAGGCGGCGAATAAGACCCGGAGTGCCCGTCGATCCATTCTCGGATATTCCGATTTGCCCGTAGTGTTTGAAACTGGATAGTCAAAAAGCTTCGGACAGTTTCATCGGCGGTCTTCATTTCGTCCCAGATGGCTCTTCGGTTCTCCAATACAAAAACAATATCTTCAAAATCGGTGCTTGTTCTACCGTCTCCCCTACCTCGGCTGTTAAAGGCCTCCAGTTTGGCCGCTACAAAATAGGGCGCTGTAAAGATCTTGATGGGATGCTGGTCGTCGATGGAATACTCGATGGCGGTTCGGTAACCCTCTTTATACCACCGGTTTGAGAAGCCGAGAATCTCCTCGTCAAGCGGCATGACATCGACAACGAATCCTTTGAGCAAATAGCGGCCAACGAATTTGGCCGTTGTGTCATTTTTAAAGCCCATTTCGCGAAGCTGCTCTTCGATCTGGACAAATTTTGCCCGAGTTGCAATCTCCAACAGGATATCGACATCGTCGGTTGATCGCACTTCCGTTGCGATACGGTCGGCGTAGAGCGAGATTGTCGCTCCGCCTACAAAAACCACCTGGTCCCGCAACTTTCCCAAAGCGTTGCTTACTGCCCTGATGCGAGTAATATTTGTGCTGTGGCTCATAGTATTTGTTTTTTTAATTCGACGATCGCCACTTTCATTTCCCGAACCCTTCCTACCCGTATCACATCGATCAGCGCCAGCATCAAATAAAGGCTCGGATCCAGCCCGGCGGCTTTTACCACTTCCTTGTATAAGGGCTTTATTGCCAGACCGCGAACTTCGCCGCGGGGGTCTGGCCAGACGTAATTCATTTCACTGGGAAACTGCTGCTTCATATAGGGGTGCGAGTGGGCGGTATACATGCCGTTGACGATAGTTCCGGGATTCGCAGGAAAAACGTAGCGGAGTCCATACTCGATAAATTCCATCAGCGATTGCCGGTAAACCGTTTTGCTTTTTGCGTAATCGATGAGTCCTGCCTGATCGCTTCGGTTTAAAGAGATGGAGATTTCGGCAGGGCTCAAAAAAAGCTCTGCGGCTAAATCCTTATTTTGCCAGGGCCGCCCGGCTTTGGCAATGATTTTCAGCAAAATAGCTATATCCTGCGGCCTCATGCCATTGTGTTCTCCTATCATCGGTCAAAGATAGGAAAATATCAATTCATTATTTATGATTTGTGAATCGTAAATTATAAATCGATGATAGCGTATCAAAAGGATCATTTTCAATCTGTTGCGATATCGTTATCTGGACTTCTGCAACCGGGAGGCTCGGATGCAAGCGGTGGTTCCGGGTTTAGAGGTTGTCCCATTGGCCATCAACAACAAGGACGGTGCGCGGAATGTGGACATCATCTGCTACGACGCGGGGGGTGCGGCGCGAATAGGTGATTTCTTCGGTTCTGTTGTATTTGCCTGGAAATTTATCAGGTATATCGAAAACATTTGCTTTTTTGGTGTTTTTGTACTGTATATGTTATAAGCTACCAGATGCTGCCACTTCTGGCGAGGTTTTTCGCCCGGTCATCGCTTCCTGAGGGCTTTCAATACGGCCTTTTCCTTTTCCGCCATCTTCTCCACTGCGATCGTGAACGCTATGGGGCTTATTTCCCGGAGATGTTTAGCCAGGTAGGCGTGCGCTTCTTTGGGGTATACATTTCTGCATTCCCGTAAGGCCCAACCGACCCCCTTTTGTACGTAGTATTCTTTGTCCGCGAGCAAGGGGGTGATCAATGCCCCGAGCTTTGAAAAAGGGAGGTGGGTTTTCTTTGTCCGGCTATAGTAGAGCAACGAAACGACGGACTGGCGGCGCTTCCACAGGTTATCATCCTTATTCCACTCCTTGAGGACCGGGTAAACTTTGCCTGGGGCGACGACCAGGATCTTGGTGTAGACCTTGGCGAGGGCGTCGCAGAGGCCCCAGTCATCTACGCTGTCCTGCCAGTGGACGATCACCGGCCACATGGCTTTCAACTGCTCGTCGCTTTTCAGGTGCCGTTCCAAAAAGAAAGTGGCGTGCACCCTGACCCAGAAGTCGCGGGTGTTTTGCCAGATATGGTCCCAGACCGCCAGCTGCTCCCCGAAGGAAAGGCCGGAAAAAGTATAGGGGTCCCTGGCCGCCTTGCGGTGCGCCGGTACGCGACCCGGAATTGCGGCCAGCCGTTTTGAAACCTCCTGCAGGTGATGGTCGTGATGTGTCGTCATCGTGATACTAATATACCATTTCTACACGTGTAGCATTTCGGGTAGTATTTTACGGATCGTGCGTCAGAATGTTGCCGCGATGCCCCCGTTGAAGAAGGGCCCGGTGGCCAATTCTGCATAGACCCCTAGGTGTGGCCATAAAAAATAGCGGGCCCCGGCAAAGATGGACAGCCCGCCGCTGTTGGAGGTACCGGAAGGAAAGGTATCGCTGGAATAGTGTGTACGTTGCTCCGAGATCATTATGCCTGTATAGGGATCCAGGTTCGGCACCTTTAGCCCCGTGAAATGGTAGGCGCCCCGCAGCCCATATTCCCAGTAGGTCCATTTCTCCAGGGTAGCCTTAGATTCCCCAGGGTAAAGTATATCATACCGATAAGACGCTTCCCCGAGAAGGACCCCCAGGCTGATCACGCCCGGGCCGGCCTTCCAGAGCCCTCGCTCGTAGCGGACGCTGTATTCCGGGGTAGTAGTGTGATAGAGGATGTTGTTGGCGCCCGTGCCGGAAACGCCGCTAAAACCAAGCCCTGCGCTTATGACGTTTGTGCCCGTGGTAAACGCTGGGGTTTGTGCGGAAACGGACGAAGGATGGAAAAGTGCGAGCATCAGCACGAAAGCACAGCTGAAATAATAGGAGGTATAATTTTTCATGTGAAAGGGTTTAAATGGAGCATTATCGAATGTCCCAGTTAAGTTAAACCATTTCCTGCGGTCCCACCAGCACCCCCCATTCTGTTTAACAAATTATTACGTCCTGTGTGCTTTACCAGGGGCTTGGCTGCGTTTCACCGGTAGCAATAAGCCGGCGTAAATTGCCATTGACGAGCAGGACCCATGCGTTCGAACAGCCGTTATAACATTCGAAGGCCGGCACCAGGCCTCTGTGCGTAAACCTGACTTCGGTTTTTCCGTCTTTTGGCGCGATGTCAAAGACGATCTCTGTACCGTTCCATTCGGTTTTGTTTTTGGCAAAGTGGAGCCGGGCGTCTACTATACGCCAAACGACTTGCTTGCCGGGGGTGAAG
>Ga0302325_10009675_pt1 | contig 21010 bp, 22 predicted proteins | sample Palsa_T0_2_FD_201948 | JGI IMG/M metagenome (GOLD analysis project Ga0302325, IMG submission 201948) | Peat permafrost microbial communities from Stordalen Mire near Abisko, Sweden - Palsa_T0_2 | ecosystem: Environmental > Terrestrial > Soil > Palsa > Peat permafrost | place: Sweden: Abisko...
ACAACTCCTCGGCCAGCGCCAGGTTGTGCTCGTTCCAGACGACGAGGTTGTAGAGCTCGACCACCTCGCGGGCAGTGCGGGTCGGGGGGTTCATCGGGATACCGTTCGTTCGCGGATCATTCGGCAGTGCGGCTTTCCGCCTCCTCAGCAACACTGCGCAGGAAGCGTTCGGTGACCCGCTGCACCCGCCGGGAGAACACATGGCCGACGTGGCCGCCGTCGTACCAGTACAACTGGCCGCCCCAGCGGTCCTGCAACGCAATCGTGGGCTCGCGCATCGCCATCCGGTCATGCCATGCACCAACGATGAGCCGCCGGTCGGGCGGCGGTGCGGGGTCCACGGCCAGCGGATCGATCGCCGAGGTCAGCCTCGAAACCACTGGGGATCCCAGCAATTCCCGGTATCCGTCGTTCGAAGAGCCCCAACGCCCCAGATGTCGCGCGATCATGCCGTTCAATCCAAGGATGGGGGTGTACAGGCCGACCGCATCTATCCACCGCTCCAGGTGCGACACCAGTGCTGCCACCGGGGTCCCCATCGAAATCCCCGACACCACAACGGCGCTGGCTTGCGGCTGCACCCATTGGACGACGGCGCGCACCTCCGACACCGAGCGCATCATGCCGGCGACGTTGCCGAGCGGATCCATGTCCGGGTACGCCGGCCATTCGCGGCGCCGACAGCCGTGGCCGGGTTGCACCGGCATCGCGACGTTGAAACCCAACTGGTGATGGATTCGTCCGATTCGAGACAACAACAGGTCTTCGGTGCCGCCCTGGCCGGCGCCGTGCACCCAGATCAGCCACGGCCTCGGACCGCCCGGGTGCCGGCACAGATGCACCACCGCCCGCGCCGGGCCACCCAGGCCCTCGGCCGCCAAGGTCTTCGGCAGCGCCGGATCATGCTCGAACGTCAGCCGCTCGTACGCCAGCCCGGCTATGCGCTTGCGTTCTATCATCGCTGCCTGCAACGGTTCTGGGTCTGCGTGCGCCCCATCGATGCCCAGCGCCGACAGCTCCTCGGCTGCCGCGGCGCACGCATCCGGCGTCCTTACCGTTTTCGGAGTCTCGCCTAATAGTGAAAATCCGGACAGCACAAGCTCATCCAGCATGACCTCGCCGAACTGACGCACCCCGCGCGGCGAGAGCGGAGCCCACCCGGTCGACTCGTTGAGGCCGGCTACCGTACGCGGTACCACCAAGCCTAGTTCTCGGGCGATATCGAAACCGCGAGTTGCCAACGACATGCCGCCCGCCTAGGCCAACTTGAAGCCGGTGTATCCGGCGGCCGCGATCTCATCGCAGCGGCGCCGGTATTCGGGGATTCCGCCGGTATAGCCCATGTACATCCGTTTCTTGCCGGGGACATTGCCACCGTTGTACCAGGAGTTGCATGACGGGTGAACCAATACGGTCGCCGCGACAAGCGAGGTGGCGTGGTCGATCCACTCCTGCTGCGCGGTGGCCTCGGCCTCAATGGTGCGGATGTCGTTGGCGCGCAGGTATGCAATGCAGTCGCTGATCCACTCGACGTGCTGCTCCAGCGCGGGGACGAAGTTGGTGGCCGGGCTCGGACCGCCCGGTCCCTGAACCGTGAACAGGTTCGGGAAACCGGCCACCGCCAAGCCCAGATAAGACAGCGGACCCTCGCTGGCCCAGAACTCGGCCAGCGACATCGCGTCGCGACCGCGGACATCGATACGGCTGAGCGCGCCGGTCATCGCATCAAATCCGGTGGCGTAGACGATGACGTCCAGTACGTGCAACTCGTGCTCGGTGCGGATGCCGGTCATTGTCACCTCGCGAATCGGCGACTGACGTAGGTCAACCAGGGTGACGTTATCCCGGTTGAAGGTTTCGTAATAGCCCTGATCAATGATCGGTCGCTTGCACGCAAAAGGATGCACGGGCACCAACGAAGCCGCCGTTTCCGGATCTTTGACGATCCGGGCCACCGCCTCGCCGTACAGTTTGGCGGCCATCCGGTTGGCTTCGATGTCGAAGAAGATATCGCTCCAGTTCAGCGCACCCAATACGCCGTTCTCCTCGATGGCGCGCAATTGGTCTTCACGCGATGCCGACTTCAACGGCGGGCTGCCGAGCATCTCAAGCAGCACAGAGAAGGCGCTCAGCCGCGCCGCGCCGATCGGGTGTTCACGCTGGGCCGCCCGGATCTCTGGATAACGGGCCTTCATCTCGTCCAACTCGCCGGGCTCGAAGCGACGTACCCGCCACGGCAGGGTGTACGTAGGTGAGCGCTGAAATACCGAGAGCTGCAGAGCCTCCCGGGCCACGACCGGGATGAGCTGAACACCGCTCGAGCCCGTGCCGATGACGCCGACCCGCTTTCCGGTCAGGTCGAAGCCCTCCTTCGGCCATCTGCTGGTGAACAACGACGTTCCGGCGAAGCCGGCCATCCCGGGAATGTTGGGTTCTAGCGGCACCGACAAGATGCCGGAAGCGGCGACCACAAACGGGGCGGTGAGCGACTCACCCCCCTCGGTTCGCACCATCCATGTCGCAGTCTCCTCGTCGAAGGCCATCGCGACGACCTTGGTGTTGAACGCGATATCGCGGCGAAGGTCAAGCCGGTCGGCGACAAAGTTCAGGTAAGCCTCGATCTCGGGCTGGGCCGGCATCGTCTCCGTCCACACCCACTCCTGCTGGATCTCTTCGGAGAAGCTGTATGAGTACTCAATGCTTTCGATGTCACAACGCGCACCGGGATAGCGGTTGTACAGCCATGTGCCGCCGACGTTTTCGGCCATTTCCAGCACGCGGGAGCGCAGTCCGAGCTGCCGCAGCCGATGCAGCGCATACAGGCCGGAGAACCCCGCGCCGATAACCAGCACGTCGAAAGATGCCTCGGGCTTAGTCACCATCGTCACTGCTGATCTTCAGGATGGTGCGGGTCAGATGCAGGGTTTTGATCCGCCAGCTGCCGTCCTGTTTTTCGTATGTCTCGCGGTAGTGGCCGGCGCCGTGTAATTCGTTGCCGTTGCCGAAGATGATCCAGTCCTCCATTGCCCAAATGCCGGTGGCGGTCTCGGGTGAGGTGAGGGTGATCTCCGGAGTGTGGCAGTGGTGCATGGTGGCTGCATTCTCCAGACCGCCCAGCACCATCGGAACGAAGTTGTTGACGCCCTCGACCGGCGGGGCCGTCATCGGGTCCGCACCGCGGGTGGACACCGCCATGTCCAGCGTCACCACCACATCGGCGGTGAAGACATTGCGCCACGACTTGGCGTCCTTGGCGTCCAGAAACCGGCAGTAGCGCGCCTTCAACTGCCGAATCGCCTCGAGCTCGTCAGCCACTCTGCTACGCCTCCTCGACCTGAAACCAATACTGTAACGTACTTAGTATCTCTGTCACGCGTACGGGAGGAACCGGTGTGAAAGTACCCTTCACCTGGAAAGTCACCGGCTGGTTCATGGTCGGCTGGTCACCGGAATTCCCGGTCGGAGAGGTACGACCGCTGCACTACTTCGGTGAGGATCTGGTCGCCTACCGCGACGAGCAGGGTGAGCTGCATGTCCTGGAAGCGCACTGCAAACACCTCGGTGCGCACATCGGCCGCGGCGGCACCGTCGTCGGCGACTGCGTCCAGTGCCCCTTCCACGGCTGGCGCTGGGGACCCGACGGCACCAATCGCTACATCCCCTATCAGCCGGACCGGCCCAACCGCGCACTGCGGTTGCGGGTATTTCCGGTCCGCGAGCAATACGACTGCGTGTTCATCTGGCATCAGCCGGACGGCAAGGAGCCGCAGTGGGAGATGCCGGACATCTTTCACAAATTCCCTCAATTCGAGACCGATCCGACCGCCTACTACCGCGCCTACCCCGAGTTCTCCCGGCGCGCCGAGCGCGAACCGGTGCATCCGCAGATTGTGGCCGAGAATGCCCCCGACAGTGCGCATTTCGAGTACGTGCACCACGCCACGGTGACGCCCAAAGTGCTGGACTGGAAGATCGTCGACCGCGAATGGCAATTCATCGCGGGTTGGCCGGACGCGGCTAGCGACAACCCCGACGACCTCGCATTGCGTTTCCACAGTCACTTATTCGGCCTCGGCGGAGCGATCAGCGTCTTCGAGGGCGCCCAGAACCATCGGCTGATTTTCACCTGCACGCCGGTCGACGACGAGTGTTCGGACCTGTTCTACTCGATCTGGTGGCCGCGAATCCCGGGTGATGACTCCGACGTGCCGCACGGCAAGCTGCGCGAGCTCATCGAAAAGCAGTTCTTGTCCACGGTCTTCGACGATCTGCAAATCTGGCGGTACCAGAAATACGTGGAGCATCCGGCGCTCTCGAAGGTCGACGCGAAAGGGTATATGGCGCTGCGAAAGTGGGCGGCTCAGTTCTACGAAGTCTCGGCATGACGCCGCTCGCTGAACTCGTAGCACCCGCGCACACCGCGATCGTCACCCAGGAGTGCCAGGGCGCCGTCGTCGGCCCGAACGCCGGGCTGGCGTTACTTGCCGAGGAAGCGCGCCGCGTTGCGCTGCCCAACATCACCAGGCTGCTGCCGGCGGCTCGGGCGGCCGGCGTACGAGTCGTGCACTGCGTGGTGCAGCGACGACCCGACGGGCTCGGCTCCAACCACAATGCCAAGATCTTCGCCATCGGGCGCGGCGAAGTGAACATTCTTCCGGGCACGCCCGGCGCAGCCGTGCTACCCGAATTAGGCCCTGAACCAACCGATCTCGTCCTGAGCAGGTGGCAGGGTGTGGGGCCGATGGGGGGAACCGATCTCGATGCCGTGCTGCGCAACCTGGGTGTATCCACCATTGTGGTGGTCGGGGTTTCGCTGAATATCGCGATCCCCAACGTAGTGATGGACGCGGTCAACGCCGCCTACCGGGTCGTCGTCCCCCGGGACGCGGTGGCCGGCATACCCGCCGACTACGGCGACGCGATGATCGCGAACACGCTGTCGCTGTTGGCAACCATCACCAGCACCGATGATCTGCTCCAGACGTGGGGCAAATCTGATGAGGGGACCTTGTGACCGACGCCGCCGACACCGCGCCCGCAGCCCGGGGTGGATTCCCAGAAGTCAGGCCGGTTGACGACGCACCCCCGGAACTGGGCCGGTTCGTCGCCGGGTTGCGCCGCCTGCAGGACCTGACCATGTCCACCAACCCCGGCAATACCTCGTGGGCCGCCGCGGCAACACACCTCGAGAGCGCGTGCGCGCTGTTGGACGGTCATCAGGTCCCGGAAACCGAGGTGGTGGCCGGCCGCGTGCTCAGCCTGCCCGGATTGGCACATCCGCTGATGCCGCCGTGGACGGTGACCGACTCCGGGGTCGACGGTGTCAGCATGGCCGGGCACTTCACCGAGTCCCACGTCGGCGGCAATCGGGCAGTCCACGGCGGCATGATTCCGCTGTTGTACGACTGGCTGTTCGGGATGGTGGTGACCTCCGGGGGTATCCGGCCGACGCGTACCGCATTTCTGCACGTCGACTACCGCAAGATCACCCCAATCGACGAGCCGCTGGAGGCCCGCGGGGTAATTACCGAGATCGACCGCAGGAAGGTTTTCATCACCGCTACCATGACGGCGGCCGACGGCACAGTGCTCAGCGAAGCCAACGGCCTGATGGTTCGTTTGCTTCCGCACCAGCCATGAGGGGCCCGATGTCCGACACGGCAGCCCAATTCACCGTCCCCGCCGTCGTCGCAGCCGTCGCGGGGACGATTCCCGACCGTGAATTGATCATTCAGGGCGAGCGGCGCTACAGCTATGCGGAGATCAGCGACCGATCGAACCGTCTGGCCGCATACCTGCACTCACGTGGGTTGGGTTGCCACACTGAGCGATCGGTACTTGCCGGCCACGAGGTAGGGCAGGATCTCATCGGCCTGTACGCCTACAACGGAAACGAATTCGTCGAAGCGTTAGTCGGCGCCTTCGCCGCGCGGGTCGCACCGTTCAACGTCAACTTCCGCTACGTCAAGAGCGAGTTGCAGTATCTGCTCGCCGACTCCGGTGCGACCGCGTTGATCTACCACGCCGCGTTCGCGCCGCGGGTAGCCGAAGTGCTGCCGGATCTTCCACAGTTGCGGGTGCTGATCCAAATCGCCGACGATTCCGGCAACGAGTTGCTCTACGGCGCCGTGGACTACGAGACCGCCATCAACTCGGCTCCGGCACTGCCGCCGGTTCAGCACTCGCCTGACGACTTATACGTCCTCTACACGGGTGGCACGACCGGGATGCCGAAAGGTGTGCTGTGGCGTCAGCACGACATCTTCATGACGTCTTTCGGCGGGCGAAATCTGATGACCGGCGAGCCTACCGGCTCGCTCGACGAGATCGTGGCGCGGCTGGCCGATGGCGCTGGCACCAAGCTGATGATCCTGCCACCACTGATTCACGGTGCAGCGCAGTGGAGTGTCATGACGGCGATCACGACCGGGCAGACGGTCGTCTTCCCTTCGGTCGTCGATCATTTAGACGCTGACGACGTTGTGCGCACGATCGAACGAGAGAAAGTGATGGCCGTGACCGTGGTCGGCGACGCGGTGGCGCGGCCGCTGCTCGGCGCTATCGAGAAGGGCATCGCCGATGTGTCGTCGTTGGCCGTGGTGGCCAACGGCGGGGCGCTGCTGACGCCATACATCAAGCAGCGCTTGATCGACGTTCTGCCGAACGCCATCGTTGTTGACGGCGTCGGATCCTCGGAGACCGGCGCACAGATGCACCACATGTCGACGTCAGCAGCGGTGTCGACGGGCACCTTCAATGCCGGACCGGATACTTTCGTCGCGTCCGAAGACCTCGGGTCGATCCTGCAACCGGGTCATGACGGGATGGGCTGGCTCGCGCAGCGCGGCTACGTTCCGCTGGGCTACAACGGCGACGCCGTCAAGACCGCAGCCACCTTCCCGGTGATCGACGGGGTGCGGTACGCGGTACCCGGTGATCGAGCATGCCATCGCGCCGACGGCCGTATCGAATTGCTTGGCCGCGATTCGGTGACGATCAACTCCGGAGGCGAAAAGATTTTCGCCGAGGAAGTCGAAACGGCCATCGCATCGCATCCGGCGGTGGTCGACGTGGTCGTCACCGGACGACCCAGCGAGCGATGGGGGCAGGAAGTCGTCGCCGTCGTCGCGCTCGCCGACAACACGAACGCCGATCCGGCCGAGTTGATCGCACACGCCGGAGAGTCGTTGGCGCGCTACAAACTTCCGAAGGCGATCGTCTTCCGTTCCGCCATCGAGCGCAGCCCATCCGGCAAGGCCGACTATCGGTGGGCGCGCGAGCAGGCGGTCAACGAGTAGCGTCGGTATCCGGGACCAGACGTGAGGAGACCTCGGTGAGCGATGGGAACGATTTCAACGAACGCAATATCGCCGAGTTTCGCGCCAATCACGGTCGCGTCGGTGGCCAGTTCGAGGGTGCACCGCTCGTTCTCCTGCACACCGTCGGTGCGAAAAGCGGGAAGCTGCGGACCAACATCATGATGTATCTCGCCGATGGCGACCGCTACCTCATTTTCGCCTCGAAGGCCGGCGCCGACGAGAGCCCCGCCTGGTATTGGAACCTCAAAGCCAACCCCGACGCCCGCATAGAGGTCGGCGACGACACCGTCTACGTGCACGCCACCGAGCTGCAGGGCGCCGAACGGGACGAGAAGTACGCGCTTCAAGCCGAGCGGTATCCGGGATTCGCTGATTACCAGCACAAGACGTCTCGGACCATCCCGGTGCTCGCGCTGACGCCTACCAGCCGGGCGTAGCCATGGGTGCTGACGACGTGCGAGCCGCACTGCTGCGCCACTGGGCCGCCTCCGACGACAACGACTTTGCGACCGAGCACCAAATCTACCGAGCTGATGCAGTTCTCGATTATCCGCAATCGGGCGAACGCATCCGAAGTCGAGCCAACATTCAGGCGTCGCGCGAAGCCCAGCCGAACAGAAAACACTTCACCGTGCGGCGCATGCTCGGCGGCGACAGTCTTTGGGTCAGCGAGCTCGTCATGACCTATGACGCGCAACCGTATTACGTCGTCAGCATCATGGAATTCGAAGGCGACGAGGTGGTCCACGAGACGCAGTACTTCAGCGACCCATTCGAGCCGGGGCCCTCTCGCGCGCAATGGGTCGAGCGGATGGATTGAGACTGGAAAGAGGCAACCCCGATGACCGCAGATTTGCCTGACCAGGCGCTGCAACTGCGTTCGATGGTGACGGCGCAGGGCACGCTCGAGCTCTCACTGCACGACGTCGCACTCCCATCCCCCGCGGCTGATGAGGTGTTGGTCCGCGTAGAAGCCTCGCCGATCAACCCGTCCGACTTGGGCGTGCTCATTGCCGGCGCGGACATGTCTACCGCCACGGTAGCGGGCACGCCGGAGCACCCAATCGTCACTGCAAAGTTGGGAGAGGGCGCACTGGAAGGGCTTTCGGCGCGAGTCGATGCATCGCTTCCAGTTGGTAATGAGGGCGCGGGCACCGTCGTGGCTGCCGGGTCGTCCTCAGCGGCGCAGGCCCTCGTCGGGAAAACAGTGGGGATCGCCGGTGGCGCAATGTACAGCCAGTACCGAGCGGTTGACGCGTCCGCGTGTCTAGTCTTGCCCGAGGGGGCGACGGCGAAGGATGGGGCGTCGTCTTTCGTCAATCCTTTGACTGCTCTCGGAATGCTGGAGACCATGCGCCACGAAGGTCATTCAGCACTCGTGCACACGGCTGCGGCGTCGAATCTCGGTCAGATGCTCGTCAAGCTCTGCATCGCCGACGGGGTTTCTCTGGTCAACATCGTCCGCAAGCCCGACCAAGAGGAGCTGCTGAAGTCGCTTGGCGCAGTTCATGTCTGCAACTCAGAGTCGCCGTCGTTCTCGGCGGACCTCGTTGAGGCGCTCAAAGCGACGTCCGCGACGGTCGCGTTCGATGCCACGGGTGGTGGCACGCTCGCGAGTCAAATCCTCAGCGGCATGGAGAAAGCGGCCAACGCGAACGCGACGGAGTACTCACGCTACGGGTCAAGCGTTCACAAGCAGGTCTACATCTACGGCGGACTCGATACCCGTCCGACCACCCTAACCAGGGACTTCGGCATGGCCTGGGGTGTTGGGGGGTGGCTGCTGACGCCGTTCCTGCAGAGTGCCGGCGCCGAGACGATCGGCCGGCTCAGGGCCCGCGTGGCCGCGGAACTCACCACGACATTCGCGAGCAGCTACACCCGGGAGGTGTCACTCGCCGGCATGCTCAAACCCGACGCGTTTCATGCCTATGTGAAGCGAGCGACCGGGGAGAAGTTCCTCGTCACTCCGCAGGCACATCCGTAATCCGATAGCTGAACAAGCGTCTCGGTGAGTCAATCAAGCGTTCGGTGCTGGATCGGCTAATTCCGCGATCGCGTTGCTGACCTCTATCTCGGGATCGAGTCGTGCTGCGCATCGCAGCGACGTGACGAGTAGGTCGATGATCACCTCTACCATCGCTTCGGGATCGAAGGGACGGCCGTTCTTCAGCCAGTAGGTAGTGGCTTCGTCGAGAGCGCCCGCACACGATCGCAGCATCAACCGCAGGGCCGGCCGGGCGACATCGAGGCCGAGCAACCGACACGTCCATTCGATGGTGTTCCAGCGTGACTGATCGAAGATCTCCCACGCCTCGGGATCACCGCCGCTGCCGCCGAGGACCAATCGCAGGGCCAGACCGTCGTGCCCGCTGAAGTACGCCAGATGGGCGCGCAACATTTCTCGAAACTGCTCACCGGGCGAGCCGTCGCCGGGCGGCGGTGTGCTGGCGGCGTTGAGTCTGTCGGCCGCGTCGCGCAGCGCCTCGAGGTAGATGCCGCGCTTGCTGCCGAAATAGTGGAACAGCAGTCCTTGGGCGACGCCTGCGGTATCGGTGATGTCGTTGGTCGCGACGTCGTCGAAATGACGGGCAGAGAAATGCTCGACAGCGGCTTCGAGAAGCGTGCGCCGCGTCAGTTCAGCCTGCGCCTGTCGTTGCGTCGAGGGCCGTGACATTTGTCGAGGCAGTTTGGCGTTGGCAACCACCTGTAGATCGTGCGTCAGCGCAACCGCCGAGCACAACTCAACGAACGATATTCGTCGAGTTTCACTCATTGACTACTGCTCAACCAGTGCATAGGTTGCTTATACCGCTACCTGACCTGAGGAGACCCTCATGCCCGAAGAAAAGGCGTATGTCGTCGTGCAAATCGTGGTCAACGACCAAGACGGCTACTACCAGTACGGAACTGCCGGCCACCAGGAAATCTTCGATAAGTTCAGTGCGAAGCTTGTCGGCGTCGACGACGAAGTGGAAGTGGTCGAGGGTGATTGGCCCTTCACGCGGACAGTAGTCATCGAGTTTCCGAGCAAGACGCTCGCGCGGGCCTGGTATCACTCCGATGAATATCAGGCAGTGGTCGGCCTACGCCACAACTCCGCAACATCGAACTTGGTAATCGTGTCCGGATATCCCGGATGAGAGCTTCGTCCAGCCCGACCGCTCGTATCAAACGTGGAGAACGGCGTCGTCATAGCATCGCTCGGCCCACTTGATGTGCCTTCAAATCCAAGCGATTTCGCCGTAGCTCGGTAGTTGTCACGATGCTCGCTTGATCTGAACCAGCTCAACGTCACCAAGAGTCGCAGCACCCCTCAACAAGTCGCGCCGTCGGCACGCTCAGCATCACAAGGCCAGGCGAGGCTGCCGATTCCATCCGCTGACCGCCGTCATCGGTGGTGGCGCCAGCGCCGCCTTCGACTGGTCGAGTGCGTTGGGTACGGCCGACGGTTGAGCCCAACCGCGCGATGATGGTGGCGTTGGCCACCCGCCGAGTGGTTGGCGGCAGGCGAGTATCGGACACCTTCCATTGGAACTAGCGGCCACTGCCGAAGGACCGCACTGCGGCCGAAGCCGCGCATTCGCGCCGTCTGTCCCCGTGTTGGTTGTTTAATGAGCCGTGACATACCGGCGAGCAAACCGTGCTGCTCTTGCTCCCGCGCGCGCTCGGTCGGTCCTTGCGACCTCGACGGTGATGGCCTACACGACGGGTGCGCTCTTTTTCGTCAACGGAACTTTGGGCGTCGTTCTCGCCACGCGAATGCCCTCCGGGCCTGGCAGCGTGCGTGTTGTCTACTGCATTGCTGGGGCCGCGGTGCTCATTGGGGTCAGCCTGGTGTTGTGGGGCCGCCAACTTCGTCCCGTACACCATCACGCGCTGGTGGCCACGGGCACGATCATGCTCACGATCGCGATCTACGAGTCGACGATTCCGATCGCTGCTGTTGCTTTGTCGAGCTTGTATATCTCTGTCGCCATTGATGTTTGCGTGTTCTTTAGCTGGACGCTGGCGGCAGCTCACATGCTGTTCGCGGTTACTTGTTGCATGACGGTGTTGGCGTTGCGCCCCGAGACGCCATGGTGGAGCGGACTGGTTGCATCGGGTACGACCGTCGGCGTTGGGATCGTAGTGGGACTCCTGAGCCGGTTCGCCTCGGACGCCAATGTCGACGTGCTGACCGGGCTGCCGAACCGCGGAGGATTCGACCGTGCTCTTGCCGATGAGATCGCCGTTGCCACACGTCACGGGTCAGGCCCGGCGCTAATTGTGTTGAACCTCGACCGCTTTCACGCGATCAATGACATACACGGCTACCGTGCCGGCGATGAGGCATTGCAGCACATCGTCAAATCGTGGTTGCCGCTGCTGGGGCGTGACGACACCCTGGCGCGGCCAGACGGTGACAGGTTCGCCGTGCTGCTGCCGAACACGACCGAGCAGCGCGCCCTTGCCCTCACAGATCAGCTGAGGGCGACAATTTCGATGGGCTGCTCCGCCGGAGTCACGTCATGGCAGTCGGGAGATTCGGCGTCGTTACTAGTAAGTCGTGCCGAGGTCGCGTTATACCGGGCCAAACTGACCGGCGGCAACCGCACGGTGCTCGAATCATCTGGCCGTGCCCCTTTGGCGATCGAGTTGGCGGAGGCCATCGCCAACGACGCAGTAGAGGTGCTGTATCAGCCGATCGTCAACCTGGCCGAGAGCGGAACTGTGGTTGGGATTGAAGCACTCATTCGTTGGGTACCGCCCAGCCGATTGGACGTGACAACCGAGGAAGTGGTTCGGGTCGCCGAGGAATCGGGGCTGATCGTTGAATTGGATAGATACGTGCTGCGGCGTGCCTGCTTGGACGCGCACACCATGCAAAGCGCGAAAGGCGACGGTCCCCTGACGGTCCACGTCAACGTCTCGGGCCTCGAGCTGGCCAGGGCCGGCTACGTTGAAGGAGCCGACAGGGTGCTGGCAGACACCGGATGGTCGGCGGGCCAACTAGTGCTCGAGGTCACGGAGAGCGTGCTCGACTTGGACACCCCCACAGCAACCGCGGCTCTGCATGAACTTCGTGCCCGTGGCATCCGCATCGCCATCGATGATTTCGGCACCGGCTACTCCTCACTAAGCAGAATCCAGACCCTGCCGCCGGACCTTCTCAAACTCGACCGATCGTTCATTGCAACAATCACCGCCGGTTCGCCGACTCCGCCGCTACTGCGGGCCATAGCGTTACTCAGCAACGCGCTCGGTCTGCCGGTAATCGCCGAAGGGGTCGAGGATGCATATCAGGCAGCAACCGTGAAGTCCCTGGGATACTCGTTTGCGCAAGGCTTTTACTACGGTCGACCACAATCACGCGCGGCGATCGTGGCCAGTCTGGCAGGCACACCGACGGTCGGTGAAGTGGACGACGAAAAGCCGTGAGTTTGCTGGCGTACCGCTGGTCACGACTGTGGGCGCCGTTGACGTTGGTCTCGGCTAGATCCGCCCCGGTGTCTTTGTCCCAGGCGAGCTAGACGGTGCATAGGAGCGAATCACGTTCCGCACCATGGGATCTCCAGGAATCCTTGCATTGAAGGTCTCAGCGGCAGCAGTTCGGATCGAGCACAGTACATAAGGCGGCCAGGGATTCGCGTCGGGGGCGGTGGTAGACGTTCATGCCACGTCGCTCGGATTCCACCAGTCCCGCCCGTCGCAACTGCGCCAGATGATGACTCACGGTGGACTCGCCCAGGCCAACCGCGGCGGCCAGGTCGCAGTTGCAGACCTCGCCGTCCTCGGAGCTGAACAGCAGTGAGACCAGTTTGACCCGAATCGGATCAGCTAATGCCTTGAGCCGCAGCGCGATCTCTAACGCCGTGTCATCGTCGACAGGACCGGCGGCCATCGGCGAACAGCACACGGGGGCCGAAACATCCATCACGGGCAACGCCTTGGGCATGCTCACCATTCTGCCACACCTTGTTGACATATATCGAAGAGGTGGCAGGATCGGGTCATCACAACTTCGACATAAGCCACAGAGGTAGGGAGAGCTGTCATGACCCGCGCTCAACTCGCCCTCAACGTCGATGACCTCGACGAGGCGATCAGCTTCTACTCCAAGCTGTTCAACACACCGCCCGCCAAGATCAAACCGGGCTACGCCAACTTCGCGGTCGCCGAGCCGCCGCTGAAGCTCGTTCTCCTCGAAAACCTAGGGCACGGGGGGACTCTCAACCATCTTGGCGTAGAGGTCGAGTCCAGTGCGGTAGTGCATGCCGAGATCGCTCGCTTGAACGACGAGGGCATGTTCACCGACGAGGAGATCGGAACGACATGTTGTTTCGCCACCCAGGACAAGGTGTGGGTGACCGGACCGGACGGCGAGCGGTGGGAGGTGTACACGGTGCTGGCTGATGCAGAGACCTTCGGCTCCGGGCCTGAGGACGCCGACGACCCCGAGGATGACGGCTGCGCGTGTTGTAGAGCTACCAGCGATGGCGAAAGTGGTGGCACGGCGGGCGCACAAACGTGAGCCAGGGAGTGCGGCAGGACGATCATCCCGCTGTCGTTGAGAAGCTCTCGCTCCTGGACCGGCTGCTACCAGTCTGGATCGGCGCAGCAATGGTGACCGGACTGCTGCTAGGACGACTCGTCCCCGGCCTGGACGATGCGCTCAACCACGTTCAACTGGACGGCATTTCGCTGCCCATCGCATTCGGCTTGCTCGTCATGATGTACCCGGTACTGGCGAAGGTCCGCTATGACCGACTCGACGCCGTCACCGGCGACCGCAAACTACTGCTTGCCTCGCTGCTGTTGAACTGGGCGCTTGGTCCCGCCGTCATGTTCGCCCTCGCCTGGCTGCTGCTGCCCGATCTGCCCGCGTACCGCACCGGCCTGATCATCGTCGGTCTGGCGCGCTGCATCGCCATGGTCATCATCTGGAACGACCTCGCCTGCGGGGACCGCGAAGCCGCAGCCGTCCTGGTCGCCCTCAACTCACTGTTCCAGGTCGCCATGTTCGCCGTCCTGGGCTGGTTCTACCTGTCGGTCCTTCCCGGCTGGTTGGGCCTGCAACAGACCACCATCCACACCTCGCCGTGGCAGATCGCCAAATCGGTAATCATCTTCCTCGGCATACCGCTGCTGGCCGGCTACCTGTCCCGACGCCTCGGCGAGAAGGCTAAAGGCCGCCGGTGGTATGAAGGAGCGTTCTTGCCCAGAATCGCATCGTGGGCGCTGTACGGCTTGCTTTTCACGATCGTCATTCTGTTCGCGCTGCAAGGTGACGAGATCACCCGCCGCCCCTTCGACGTTGCCCGCATCGCGCTGCCGCTGCTGGCCTACTTCGCCATCATGTGGAGCGGCGGCTACCTGCTCGGGTGGGCAGTGAGACTCGGATACCCGCGCACCACCACGCTGGCGTTCACCGCCGCTGGCAACAACTTTGAGCTGGCCATCGCTGTCGCCATCGCCACCTATGGCGCAACATCCGGGCAAGCACTCGCCGGTGTGGTCGGACCCCTGATCGAGGTGCCGGTCCTCGTGGGCCTGGTCTACGTCTCACTGGCAATTCGACGCCATACAGCGTCCGCTCAATGAACGGAGCGCCCAATGACCATTACACCCGAGCCTGATGCGACCAAACCTGCTGTGTTGTTCCTCTGCACCCACAACGCGGGCCGATCACAGATGGCCATGGGGTTCTTCAAACACCTTGCAGGCGAACGCGCCAACGTCTATTCAGGCGGCTCAGAACCAGCCGACGAGATCAACCCCGCTGCCATCGCCGCAATGGCCGAAAAAGGCATCGACATCACCGCCGAACAACCCAAGCAGTGGACGATAGACATACTCGAAGCCGTCGACGTGGTGATCATCATGGGATGCGGTGACTCCTGCCCGATCCTGCCCGGACGCCGATACGAGGACTGGGATCTACCAGACCCAGCAGGTCAAACAGTCGAAGCGATCCGACCGATCCGCGACCAGATCGAAGAGCGGGTACAGATGCTCCTCGTCCAACTAGGAGTCGACAAGTAGCGCGGGCGGTGACCTCTCATCACCACCCGCGCCTGTGTCGCTTGGCTAGCTCAGACGCTCGATGATGGTGGCGTTGGCCATGCCGCCGCCCTCACACATCGTCTGCAACCCGTAGCGTCCGCCACGCTGTTCTAGCGCGTTGACCAGCGTCGTCATGATGCGGGCACCGCTGGCACCCAGCGGGTGGCCGATCGCGATAGCGCCGCCATTGACGTTGGTCCGCTCGAGGATGCCAGTCTGATCCCTATCCACATCCTTCGCCCAGGCCAGCACGACCGGCGCGAAGGCCTCGTTGACCTCGAACAGGTCGATGTCGGCGAGAGTCAGACCGGACCGTTGTAGCACCTTCTCGGTGGCCGGGATAACGCCGGTGAGCATGTAGAGCGGATCGGAGCCCACCACTGTGGTGGTGTGAATCCGGGCCAACGGACGCAGGCCCAGCTTCTTGGCCAATTCGCCCGACGTGATCATGACCGCGGCGCTGCCATCCGACAGCGGCGAGGAGTTACCCGGCGTGATCAGCCAATTAATCTGCGGGAAGCGCTCTTTCATCGCTTCGCTGTAGAACGCGGGCTGCAAAGTGGCCAGCGTTTCCACCGTGGTGGCCGGCCGGATGATCTCGTCGGTCTCTAGACCGGCGATCGGGATCAGCTCGTTGTCGAACAACCCGTCCTTGGTGGCGCGTGCGGCCTTCTCGTGGCTGTTCGCGGAGAACTCGTCGAGCTCGCGGCGCGAGAACCCCCACTTTGCGGCGATCAGTTCGGCGCTGATGCCCTGTGGCACCAGACCTTCGGGATAGCGGCTCATCATGTCTTCGCCGAACGGGTTGCTGCCCGGCAGCACCGAGCTGCCCATCGGGACGCGGCTCATGGATTCCACACCGGCGGCTACGACCACGTCGTAGGCGCCGGCGATGACACCCTGGGCGGCGAAACTGATGGCCTGCTGACTACTGCCACATTGCCGGTCGACCGTGGTGCCCGGCACCGACTCCGGGAACCCCGCACCCAACAAGGCATTGCGTGCGATGTTGACGGCTTGATCGCCTACCTGCGTCACCGCGCCGGCGATCACGTCGTCGACTTGCGCTGGATCCACGCCGGTGCGCGCCACCAGCTCACGCAGGCTGTGTGCCAGCAGGTCAGCCGGCAGCACGTCGTGCAGCGCGCCGCTGGCCTTGCCCTTGCCGATCGGGGTGCGGACGGCACCGACGATGACGGCATCCCGGCCTTGGTATCCGGTCATAACTCCTCCTTGAGTCCGAGGCTAGATATACCTAGCCATACTCAGATAAACACCTAGGTATACTGAATGCAACCCAGAGGGGAAGGTGATCTGCGTGACACTCCTGCAAGGCCCGCTGGCCGACCGCGACGCCTGGTCGGCAGTCGGTGAGTGCTCGATCGAGAAGACCATGTCGGTCCTCGGCACCAAGTCCGCGATGCTGATCATGCGCGAGGCCTACTACGGCACCACCCGATTCGACGACTTCGCCCACCGGGTAGGGATCACGAAGGCCGCTGCCGCCGCGCGACTCGCCGAATTGGTCGACCTGGGGCTGCTGAGTCGGCAGCCCTATCGCGAGCCGGGACAGCGCACCCGCGACGAGTACGTACCGACCGAGGCCGGCATCGATTTCATGCCCGTGGTGTGGGCGATGTTCGAATGGGGCCGCCGTCACCTGCCGAGCCGCCACCGATTGCGGCTCACCCATCTGGACTGCGGCGCCGACGCATCGGTGGAAATCCGCTGCGCCGCAGGCCATCTGATCCCGCCGGAGGAACTCGGAGTCGAGTTGGTCAAGCGAAGTCCCAAGCGCGCGCCTGAGTAACGATTCACCGTCTTGCGGCTATGGCAACCGCCACGTTGGTGTACTCTACTGTAAGAATTACAGTACGATCATGCGGCGGGACGCCGGTCCGCTCGACGAAGCTGGAGAGCAGCAGTGGCAGGTCAACTTCAGGACACCGCCGTCAACGACGACAAACCCGCCGACTTCATCCGCGATCCGTATCCGTACTTCGCCCAGAAGCGCAATAGCGCCGGCGTGTTCCACGGAACGGTCGTGGACTACTCCAAAACCCCCGAATCCCTGCGGCCCAAGACCTCCTTCGCCGCCATGTCTTTCGATGCAGTCAACAAAGCCTTTCGTGACAGCCAAACGTTCAGCTCGACCTACTACGACAACACGATCGGACTGTTCATCGGGCCCAGCATCTTGGCGATGGAGGGCAAGAAACACCGTGATCACCGCAACCTGGTGTCCGCGGCGTTCAAGTCCAAAGCGCTGGCGCGCTGGGAACCCGCCGTTGTGCGGCCGATATGCAACGCGCTTATCGATGAGTTCGTCGACGCCGGCGAAGCCGATCTCGTCAAGGATTTCACGTTCGAGTTCCCCACCCGCGTCATCGCCAAGCTGTTGGGCCTGCCGGCCGACGACCTGCCCGAGTTCCGCCGTCGCGCCGTGCAGTTGATCAACTACACCGTCAAGTACGAGCGCGCCTTCGAAGCATCGGCTGCGTTGAAGGACTATTTCCTCGGGCTGATCGAGGAACGCAGAGCCGAGCCCACCGAGGACATCATCGGCGATCTGGTCACCGCGGACATCGACGGCGAAAAACTCAGCGACGAAGCCATCTACTCGTTTCTGCGATTGCTGCTACCCGCCGGCCTGGAGACCACCTACCGCTCATCGGGCAACCTGTTGTACCTGCTGCTCACTCATCCTGAGCAGTTCGATGCGGTCCAAGCCGATCAGAAATTGATCGCGCCGGCGATCGAAGAGGGGCTGCGCTTCGAGACTCCACTGACGACGGTGCAGCGGTTCACCACCGAAGACACCGTGCTGGATGGAATCGACATTCCGGCTCGGTCGGCTGTCGACTTGTGCATCGGCTCGGCCAACCGCGACCAGTACCGCTGGGACCGCTCCGAGGAATTCGACATCTTTCGCGAGCAGACGCCGCACATCTCCTTCGCCGCCGGCGAACACACCTGCCTAGGCCTTCATCTGGCACGCATGGAAACCCGGGTCGCGCTGGAATGTCTACTGAGCCGAACAGCCAACGTCAGTCTCCTCACCAATGATGATCCACACATCCACGGCCAGCCTTTCCGTTCTCCGACCGCACTGCCCGTGACATTCGACACCCGGGAGCCGGGGACGAACGCATGAACGACGTAGCCATCATTGGTGTGGGTCTGCACCCGTTCGGTCGTTTTGAGGGCAAGTCCGCGATGCAGATGGCCTCCGATGCCATCCAGCTCGCGCTCAGCGATGCTGGTGTCGAGTGGAAAGACATCCAATTCGCGGTCGGCGGCAGCTGGACGGTGGCCAACCCGGACGCGATTGTCGGCATGGTGGGTCTCACCGGCATCCCGTTCACCGATGTGTTCAATGCCTGTGCTACCGCGGCCAGCGCCACCAAATTGTGCGCTGACGGTATCCGGTTGGGCGACTACGACATCGGCATCGCGGTCGGAATGGACAAGCACCCGCGCGGCGCCTTCACCGAAGACCCCGCGCTGGTTGGGATGCCCAGCTGGTATGCCGAGAACGGTCAATACCTGACTACCCAGTTCTTCGGGATGAAGGCCAACCGCTACCTCCACGAACACGGCATCTCAACCGAAACGCTCGCCAAGGTGGCCGCCAAGAACTTTCGCAACGGCGTGTTGAACCCCAACGCCTTTCGACGCAAGCCGATCTCCGAAGATGCCATCCTGGCCTCGCCGGTACTGAATTATCCACTGACCCAGTACATGTTCTGCGCACCCGACGAAGGTGCCGCTGCAGTGGTGATGTGCCGCGCCGACATCGCGCACCGGTTCACCCCCAAGCCGATCTACGTGCGGGCGGTCGAAATCCGCACCCGCCGCTACGGCGCCTACGAGGTCAACACCACGTACGCGCCCGTCGATGAGGATGTCTCGCCGACCGTCTACGCCGCGAAAGCCGCGTTCGAGAAAGCAGGCGTGGCACCCCACGACGTCGACGTCATTCAATTGCAAGACACCGATGCCGGCGCGGAGCTGATTCACATGGCCGAGGCGGGCTTCTGCGCCGACGGCGACCAGGAGAAGTTGCTGGCCGACGGCGCCACCGAAATCGGCGGCACGATGCCGGTCAACACTGACGGCGGACTGATCGCCAACGGCGAACCGATCGGTGCATCAGGTTTGCGGCAGATGCACGAACTGGTCCGGCAGTTGCGTCGCGAGGCCGGTGAACGCCAGGTTCCGGGCACTCCGCGGATCGGGTTCGCCCAGGTGTACGGCGCGCCCGGAACCGCGGCCGCGACCATCCTCAGCACCTGAAGTGCTCGCCGAGCGTGCGACTACGGTGACGACGCGCCGATGACGAGCGCCGTCATGACACGTTCGACGAAAGGTCAGCCCACTTTCTTCGACGCCGGCGCCGAATAGTTCGGCTTGCCCAATCCGAGCGCGTATTGCGCAATCATGTTGCGGAACACCTCCAGGGTGCCGCCGTAGATCCCGACCAGCGGCGCAAACCGGTACACGTAATTCGCCGCGCCGTCGTCGGCGGCGCCGTCGGTGCCGATTGGCAGTGCCGATGCGGTCCCGAGAATGTCCATCAGCTCAGGTGAGACGTCGCGCATGGTCTGCGCGATCGCCACCCGACCGAAGATGCCCGGCGTGCTCAGCGCCACCTCCATCCGCGCGGCGCTGCGACCCAACCGGTACGCCACTGATTCGTCGTCAATGAGGCGGCGCCCGTTGGGATCCCGCTGCGTGACTTTAGCTGCCGCCTTATCGACGGCATCGGCCATGAAACCGGCCTGGTGCATCATGATCGCCACGTCCTGCAGCCCATCGGTTGCGGCGGCAACCGCGCCGTGCTCGGTGTTGAGCGGCTCCCGCAGAACTGTCCAGCCCGCGTTGACCTCGCCGAGCCGGTACTTGTCGTCGACGCGTACGTCGCTGTAGTAGACGATGTTGGTACGGTCGCCGTCGACGGTGCGGATACCTTGGATGTCGATGCCGGGGGAATCGAGCGGCACCAAAAACATGGTCAGGCTCTTGTGCTTTGGCGCGTCGGGATCGGTGTTGGTGATCAGGAAGACGTACTGACACTTGTGCGCGCCGGTGGTGAACATTTTCGAGCCGTTGACTATCCAGCCGGCACCGTCGCGCACCGCGCGGGTCTTACAGGTGGCGATATCGGAGCCGCCTTCAGGTTCGGTATAGCCCAGGCACAGCCGGACGTGCCCACTGAAAACCTTCGGCATCACCTCGTCCCGCAATTCCTTCGAGCCGAACTTCGCCACCGAGCGCGCCACCATCGCAGTGGTCCCCCAGGTCACCCAGGGCACGTGCGCCCGGCGCTTCTCCAGTTCCCAGACGCGACGGCGAACCCTGGAGAAGCCGCCCTCGCTTGCCGGCTTCCACTCGCCTGCGAGGTAGCCCGCCGCACCCAGCGCCAGATGCACTCCTTCGTCGAAGTTGTCGCCGGTTTCCCGGTCCCGCCGCAGGACGTCGTCGGTCACGAGGACCTTCAGGAAGTCGCGAGCCTTATCGCGAAAGGCCTGATCGTCGTCGGACAGTGTGACTCGGGAGAAATCCACCTATGCGTCCTTTCCTCAACGGCTTTCGCGTGCGCATACAAGCTCGGCGACATACCTGGCGCTGGCGCCGGGGTCTCC
>Ga0302325_10009676_pt1 | contig 21009 bp, 18 predicted proteins | sample Palsa_T0_2_FD_201948 | JGI IMG/M metagenome (GOLD analysis project Ga0302325, IMG submission 201948) | Peat permafrost microbial communities from Stordalen Mire near Abisko, Sweden - Palsa_T0_2 | ecosystem: Environmental > Terrestrial > Soil > Palsa > Peat permafrost | place: Sweden: Abisko...
ACTGCCGCAGCAGTCCTGGGGGCGGCAGAAAGCCTTGTTCTAGCCTCTGCTCTGCCCAGTCCGATCGTGCTTGCGGACGACTTCGGTGAGGGCCTCGATGCTGCGACCGCCGAGCACCTTGCCGCCGTTCTCCGTAATCGAGCCGGTCAGCTCTGGCTCACGACAAGGCGCCCTGAGACAGCCCGAGCGTTTTGGCCCGAAGAGGTGGTGCGGCTCTCTCGCTACGGGGGTATCCGAACACATCACGCTCTGACGCCCGTGACCGACAGGAAGCAGATTGCCGTCCGTAGGTTGCTCCACACCCAGCTCCTGCCGGCCCTCACCGCACCTACGGTTGCCCTCGCCGAAGGTCCACACGATCTCGCTGGATACCTCGCAGTCGACCGCCGACGCGACCCGGAGAAGCTGCCGCTGTCAGCCTACGGGATCCGTCTCGTCTCGGCTGACAACGGCTCCGGTGGGGGCACAACCCAAATTCCCCGTGTCGCAAAGCTTGCCCGGGAACTCGGCTTCCGCGTGATTGGAGTAATCGACAACGATCCCGACAGTGACCCAATAGCGATCTTGGCCGCTTGTGACGCGGTCGTGCAACTACCTAAGGGGATGGCCATAGAGCGTGCGATCGTCGCCGGCGTGCCGGTCAAGAAACTCAGAGCGGCTGCAGCCGCTTTCCTGGCTTACGGGGTACCCGATCCGACAGATGGGAAAGAGGATGAAGAAGTCGCCGAGGCTTTGGTGAAGCCGCTCCACAGCCACGGCCTTCACGAGCAGTTCGTCGAGGCGCTGGCAAGCGACAATCAGATCCCACCAGTTGTATCAGCAACGCTGGACGCCATCGCCGATGCTGCCTCAGCAGACAACCCGGTGATCGTTACCATCGCGCCGCCCGATCCTCCGGACGAGGATGAAGAGGACGCGCCCGCCGACGGGACCCGGCCAGCGTGACCTATTCGCCACAGGGCACGCAACGGGATGTCATCAATAGCCATGCTTCTGTCCTCGTTGTTCTCGGCGGCGCTGGGACAGGAAAGACCGTCACAGCCGCGGCCGCCGCCGCAGCGCATCTTGCCGAGGCCGACCAGGAGCGAGACCAGCTTCGTCGAGAGCAGATTCGTTCGGGGAAGCCCGTCAGCACGCCGCCTCGGGCCCGTGTCCTCTTCCTGTCCTTCTCCCGTACCGCCGTCTCGCAGGTCATCGATCGGGCTGGCGGCGTTGTCGGCCGACTACTGGATCGGATCAACGTCGCGACATTCCACGGGTTCGCTTGGAGAATCATCACCGACTTCGGACCCAGGTACGGGCTCCCGCCGCCCTTGACCATCCTTTCCGTAGCGGAGACCCGAGTCGCGGGAGGCCAGCCGGGAATGGTCTACGACAACCTGATACCCGCTGCGAGCGACATCCTGACGCGACCAACCGTGTCTAGCTTCTATGCCCGGCGGTACTCACTGGTGATCTGCGACGAGTTCCAAGACACCGACGACGAAGAGTGGCAGTTCTTGCAGTCGATCGCCCCCGGCTCCCGCCGCATCCTCCTGGGCGATGCCCACCAGTGCATCTACGCCGAGATGAAGGGCATCGATCCCGACACGCGGATCAATGGAGCGCTGGCGTTGCCTGGTGCTGAGCGGATAGACCTACCGCCTGCCAGCCACCGTGACCCGTCTGGAGTCTTGCCGGCGGCAGCGGAGGCGGCTCGAGAGCGACGCTTTGACGACCCCGCAATCGCAACCGCCGTCGAGCAAGGCCGCCTCGTCGTCACTCGGACCAAGGAGGAGGATATGCACGCGACAATCATCGACATCGTGCGTACTGAACAGGCCGAGCGACGATCCGTGAGCGTCTTCACCCACACGAATGCGGCCACCGCAGCCGTGTCCGACGCTCTTACAGACGCTGGCCTACAACATGAACAGGTGGGCATGGGCGAGGCCTATGCCGAAGCGTTGAGCGCGCAGCTCGCACTCATCCGATTCGCAATCGAAGGAGTGTCGCCCCGTCGCCCGCTCGCGGTATATGTGGCAGCTAACTACCGGGCAAGGGTCGCCATCGTGAGCCAAATCATGGAGGGCTCGAACGCTGCCTTCGAGAGAGCGTTCGAAAGGGTGCTGCATGACCTTGAAACGACGAGAGATCCTGCGCTTGACTTGGACACTCTTGGCAAGTTGGTCACAGGCGCCTACGGACGCCTTGGAACCCAACGTGGCCAGCAGACCTGGCTCGAGGCTGCTCGCCGGACCCGCATGGCGCTGAGCCGGATCAAGGCTGGCACTCCATTCGCCTCCGTAGCAGCAGATATTGAGCGAGCGCGTCACAACTCGCTTGTTGGTGACGGCGGACTTCGGCCACGCCGTCTTCAGGTCATGAACCTTCACCAGACGAAAGGGCGCGAGGCGGACGCAACCATCCTCTTGCTCCAGCCTGACGAGTTTCACGGTCGGGAACGAACGCCGTTCCCGAAGCTGTCCCGCTTGATGTACGTGGTCCTCACGAGAGCCCGCAAGAGAGCGCACCTCGTGGTGCCCCCCGAGGTGCACGCGCTGTGGGAACCGCTGATCGAGATCTGCGAGGCTCACAGTCGGTAGTTGGTTCGCCGGAGGTGACAACGTCTCAGATGTACGTATCGTTTTACTGACAGCTGACATCGGTCCGGGTCGCGCTGGGGCAGAGTGCGCAATCCGTAATCCGGCAGGCTACGGAGTCGTGGGACCGCACCTCTCGCGTGACACACAAGCTGGAGGCCTCGGCCTGCCTACGGTTCCGTCCGCCACCACGGGAGATCGCGAACTCGGCTCCATTCTTCGTAGCGTCGAAGCATCGCAACCACTTGTGCATGGTGCTCCTCCTCGCTCGTCGGTTCATGCCCGCCGGTTGCCATGTAGGTGGTGCGCCATCCGAGGGGATTACTCCCAACTGTGTTTATCGGCGCGAGATCGAATAGGTGCTCGGCTGTTAAGGAGAAGTGTGGAATCCGCCCCCCTGAGGGGCTGACGCGCCACTGCGGCCCGCACGCCGAAGATCGGTCAAGAGTGGCGGTAAAGGTCCAGGATGCCTCCACGACGTCCGCGAGTCGGCCCAACTTCTCTGTCTCTTCACTGGTAAGGCCGGCGGCCCGCGTCTTACATTCGCCTACGCCCAGCCCTCCATCGATCATCACGAAGAGGTCGTCGGCTTCACCCAACGGGTCTCGTTGATCGGGACGGTTCACCGTTATACCGGGGTAGCCGCCAAAGATAGGTCCAACTTCATTGAAGTTAGGGCGGAGGAGCTCAGTGAGGAAGCGATATGCGAGGGCGTGGACGATGGCGTCGCTCTTGACTAGTCGGAGGAGCAACTCACTTCCCCTGTAACGAAACTTGACGGTGTTGTAACCGAAGGGTCGGTCGATCATTGTTCCGCATCCCCGACAGGTGATCGGCGGAGACATCTCTGCTAGTGGTCGCCAGAATCGGGCTGTGCAATGGTGGCAGCGAATCTGTGTTCCACGCAGGACCAAGCCCATTTCGTCCGCCCATGCGAGCCAGGCTTCCGCAGCCGTAGTGTTGGCGAACACTCGGCGAACGTCTTCAAAGCTGATGTCGCCTTGCTCTTCCTCGCTTGGCGCACTGGCGCGTTGTTCTACGTTCGCTTCGATCTGTCCTAGCCTTTCCTCGATGCTCGCGTCGACGTCGTCGCGGATGTTCAGCACAGTGCGGAGTTGTCGCTTGAACCAGTTCATGCCATGACGCTCACCGAGGCGAGCAAGCAGTTCCTGCGAGCCGGGGTCCAAGAGCGGCCCTAATCCACCCAGGCGATCCGCCCTAGAGAGGAGGGTCTCGGCGAGCCGTCCTGGTTCGCTGGGACTGCAACGCAATCCTCGATCTCGCATGACGCCGTCGAGGACCGTAAACCCTGTGGGCCAGCGGAGAGTCGTGGTTTCGCGGGTTCCACCTATCTGCAGCACAGTACCGCCGCGGTATCGAGCCGATATATCTGCCGTAGCAAGTGTCCTCGATGGAGGCAGCCTCCCGCCTACGGGTGTGACGACTAGCTCCAGCGATCTGTGGGACTGCTCCACGGTCTCATTACCCAGGGCTGCGACTTCGCTGGGATGCACGCCCAACAGCTCGGCTCGGCCATTCTCGAACACTGCTACCTCGGACGAGCCGATGCCACAACCCCATGATGGTTGAAGTACCTGTGGCCAGCTGATAGCTGACCATTGGTTACCGGCGGACGAGGCCAGATCTCTAAGAGTGTCCATACTGACGCTCGCACTGACCAGGTAGCCCTTCGTCGGGCGGAGGCCCCAGCTGTGCATAGCGAACTCGCTCCACCAGCGGGACAGCGCGGCGGCGACGTCAGCCGTCACAGGAACGCCGAGGGGTAGCCCAGGGCGTAGACCGTGGACGGCTCGCAAGTGCCACAGGAGGCAGAGATCTTCGACGTTGCCGGGCTCGTACACGACGACCACGTTTGGGCCGCACTCGCGTGCGTCGTGAAATCGCAGAGGAAAGGTCGGTGGTTCGCCCTCGAACTGCGATCCCGTTGGCGCCGAGGCCCGTCCCAGGCGCACACAGCTGAGGCTCGCCGCCGTCATAGTCGTCATGTCCCGGAGGCTGGCGAGAAGATCGACAGCTCCGGGTTCTGCCGGCATCGAGGAGTCAATCGGAATGATGTCGGTGTAGGTGACGCCTTGGCGCAGCCCGGAAAGGCGAAGGTGCTGAGGGTCGAGTTCAGTCGGCAGCCGGCCCCATGCTGCGAGATAAGCGATGGCCCACGGGTGGCTTAGCTCGAAGTCGTTAGCAGTCCGAACCGTCCGGAATCCCTGTTCGGGCCGATCCATTCGCGCCAGTACGGCCAGGGGCATGTCACCCCAACCCGCACCTGCGACCCAGAATCCGCCGACATTTGGCTTCTGGGGGCTCTGAGGTACCGGCAGCCGGCCTCGCACGACGGTTCGAGCGACGTCTGTGGCCGCGACGATCGTGCGCCACGGCTCCGGGATGTCCACCGCTTCGTCGGGTACGGGTATGAGCAGGTGGTAAGCGCCCCCCCAAATGTTGCAAACGCTTTCGAGTGCTTTAACAGCATCGGGAATCGATGTCGGGTCAACCAAGTGTGCATCCCGAACAGTTGTCAGCCAACGCTGCATGCCGACAGTCCCTGTACGGGGGGCGTCACGCAAAAGCAGTGGGTCCAATCGGATACTCCTTCTAAATTGATCCCGACGGCGCGCGTGGTCGGAAGCGTAGAGAGGCTCTAGCGACCCTGACTCCAGGCTGGATCGTTTGATACCCCAGCCAGTTCCAGATCCTGTCGGTCGGCCAGCGAATAGGTGAAGACAGCGCTCTCATCTGACCGTCGCTTGCCGTTAGGCGTTATCTTTCCGATGGTCTTGGTGTCCCGGATTAACACGCCGTCAGGGTGAGGCACTATCGCTTGGATGGGAGCCTGGAGGACGGCAACGGCTCCCGGTAGCTGCCCTCCGGTGGCTGTCTGCCACATGTCTATCTGCCAGGGCACCCGGTCATTGACGGCGAAGTCATAGTCGCCGGAGGTCACACGGCTTGTTTCTCGGTGCATATCTGATGCTCTGGCGCGCTGACTGATCAGCTTCAGTGGCACGCCATCGGTGAGGGCCTCGCCCATCGGCACCGCTTTCAGGTCGTACTCGATGGCGTAACCAAACTCGGCAACGATCTGCTCGATCCGGTTGATCGGAATCCGGACACCGCCAGCCTCCCATCGGGCCACGGCCGGCTGCTGTACCTCAAGCCGATCGGCCAGCTCCTGCTGGGTCAGCCCAGCCCGCTCGCGCAGGAGCTTGAGGGCGACACCTACCTCTTCCGACTCCTTCATAACACGGCATGTTATCATTGTTCCGCCGCCAAGGAGGTTAGGTGCAACTCTTCATCAGCCATAGCAGTCGAGACCGAGAGTGGGAACTCGTCCAGAAGAGGGTCGAGGCCGCTGGCTTCAAGGCCTACCTCGCCGAGCACGACCTTCAACCAGGCAGACCCCTCAACGACAAGATTCAGGAAGAGATCGAGAGCAGCGACGCCGTGGTGGTCGTTCTCACGAGCAACGCCGCAGCGTCCGCGATCGTTCGCGATGAGATCGGCTATGCGCTCGGCAAAGGAAAACTGGTCGTCGCTTTGGTTACGCCTGACGTTGCTCGTGATCCAACCAAACTCGGGATGCTTAACGGCTTGGAATACATCCCCTTCGATATCGACAATCCGCAGGACGGACTACTGGCTCTCACGGATTGGGCGAACGATTTGTCTCGACAGAAGCAGCAAGCGCTGCAACAAGCACAGTTCCTTATGTTCGAGGCACAACAGACACAGCTGCAGTCTCAACAGGCTCGCCTGCAGGCGACGACAGTTGATCTGGCTAGAGCGCAGGCCCAAGCTGATGCAGCCACAATGGTGTTGGTGCTTGTCGGGGCGTTGCTGGTCGTGGTCGTGCTGTCCTCGGGCTCGAAGTAGCTCCGAGCAACCGCAGCGGCCACGATGAAGTCCCTTGCATCGGCCTCGAGTAGGCAGTAGTTACCCGCCGATCAGCTTTTGCATTCGCTGTGCCGCTACGTCGACCACAGGCCGGACCCGGTGGCGGTAGTGGCGGTAGAGGGTGCGCGGGTCGTCACCGATCAGATCAGCGACCTCCTCAATCCCCGCCCCGGCGTCCAGCAGCAAGCTGACCGCGCTGTGACGAAGCAAGTAGGGAAAGCTGTCCTCGATCCCGGCCTTGGCTGCGATCTTCGCGAACATCTTCCGCACGTTCGACGGATCGAGAGGCGTGCCGGTCTCGGTGGTGAACACCAGCCCGCGGTCGACCCACAGGTCACCGGCAGCGAGACGCTCACTCGCTTGACGCGCCTTGTGCGCCCTAAGGGCGGCCGCAGCCAGTCCAGGCAGAGCGATGGTCCGCTCCCCCGCGCTGGAGCGTTTCACGTCGCCCCGGTACAGGCTGCCATCGGGGCGGCGCTTCATCGATCCACTGACACTCAGTGTCGGCGGATGAGCGTCCAGGTCCAGGTCTGACCACAGCAACCCGGTCAGCTCACCAGGTCGCGGCCCGATCATGAGACCGACGAATCGACAGGAAGGTGGTCGAAGCGGCGATAGACGAGGTAGGGCTCGACGGCGACCAGGCCAACGCGGCACGCTCTGTGTTGGGCTCGGGGCGGCGCCTGGAAGCCTTGGTGGGCCCGGCTGGGACGGGGAAAACCACCACTATGGGGGCGGTGGCCCGAGCCTGGGCCGCCAGCGGCGGGCAGGTGCTAGGGGTGTCGATCGCCGAGAACGCCTCCCGGATTCTGGCCGCCACCGCCGAGGTCCGGGCCGTAAACGCGGCCAAACTGATCTTCGAACACACCGCCCGCAGCCCCCAAGAGAAGGCCAGCCAGCGGTGGCGCAAGTACGCCATCGCGCCCGAGTCGCTGGTCATCTTGGACGAGGCCGGCATGGCCTCCCGAGAAGTCGTCGACCAGCTAGAAGCCCTATGCGCAGCCGCGAATGCCAAATTGTTGCTAGTCGGTGACCCCGAACAGCTCGACAGCCCCCACGCGGCGGGAGCGTTCGAGCTGATCGCCCGCCGGGTCGGCGCCGTCGAGTTGGGCCAGGTCCGACGCTTCGACCAGGCCTGGGAGCGCGCCGCCGGGGTGCGTCTTCGGGCCGGGGATGCCACCGTGCTCCGCGAGTATGACCGGCGGGGACGGATCGTCGGCGGTATCGGTACGGAGATGGAAGACGCCGCGTTCGCGGCTGCGGTGGCGGACCGGGCCCGCGGCCGGCAGGTCTACCTGCTGGCCGACACCAACGAGGTGGCCGCCCGCCTGGCCGGCCGGATCCGCGACCACCTGGTCGCCGCCGGAGGAGTGGACGACACCCGGACCGTGACTCTGGACGACGGGAACCGGGTCGGCCTCGGCGACGAAGTGGTGACCCGGGACAACGACCGTTTCAACCGCACCGGCGATGGCCGCTTCGTGGCCAACCGCGACACCTGGACCGTCACCGCCATCAGCGATATCGGCGGTGTGCGAGTGGCCCGTCCCGACACCGGCGATACCGTCGAGCTCGAGCCCGGCTATGTGGCCGAGCAGGTCCAACTGTCCTACGCGGGGACCATCCATGCCGCCCAGGGCGGCACCCGCCACGTCTCTCATGTGGTCCTCTCCGGTCGCACCAGCCGCCACGGCGCCTATGTGGCTATGACCCGAGGCCAGGCGGAGAACCGTGCCTATGTGGTCTGCGCTCGCCCCGAAGGGGCCGACCACGACGGGCCGCTGGCTGACCCGCTCGCCGTCCTGGCCGACATCCTCGATCGCGACGACCCGCCCGAGCAGTCCGCCGCCCTGGCCGTCCAAGCCGACGAGATCGAACGAGCGGCCAGCCTGGCCACCTTGTTCCCGATATGGCAAGACCTCCTCGGCGAGCGCGGCGCCCACGAAGCGCAGACCGCGCTGGCCACCGCGTGCGGATCGCACATCGCGGCATCTGCACTGCGCTCCCCGGCGTGGCCCAGCCTGGCCGCGCTGCTTCGCCGATTGGACGCCGCTGGGATCGATGCTGCTTCGGCCTTGGCCGACGCCGCCCGGCGACACGACCTGGGGGACGCCGAGGACAGTGCTGCGGTATTGCACTGGAGGCTCTCTCAGGCGCATGTCGACGCAGCCGGGGAACACGGGGACACTTTTTCCGAGCGCAGCCCCAACGGCGCCGACGAATGGGCGGTAGCGGCTCGACAGGTGGCGGCCGCCATGGACGCCCGCGTGCAAACCCTCGCCGCCCGCGTCGACACAGAACGACCGGCCTGGGCTGCCTCCCTCGGAGCCGTCCCCGTCCACCCCGACCGCCGTCAGGAGTGGCTGGCACGAGCCCGGATCGTCGCCGGCTATCGGGAAGCGTTCCGGATCGACACCACCGACGACCCCCTCGGACCCCCACCCCCATTCGGACGGCCCGACGCCCACGCATGGTGGACCCGGGCCGCCGCTGTCCTCGACAACACCGAGGCCCCGACTCTCGCCTCCTTGCCTGCCGAACACCTTGAAGCCATTATCGACCAGGCCGCCGCCAACCTGGCCGCTGCCCCCGAACCGGTCGCCGACCAACTCCGCCGCACCGCATCTCGTTGCGAGATTCCCACACACGCGAGGGACTGGCGATCGCAGCCGGCGACGACCGAGTTGCGGGTCAGGCGCGATATGAAGCGCAACAGCTGGCCGGACGGCTCGATGAACTCGAAGTCGCTCAGGCACGCCGTGACCAGTGGACCACCGCAGCCGCACGCGCCCAGGCCCAAGCAGACGCCGCCCAAGGCGAACTCGACGCCCGCCGAGCCGAACGCAGCATCCGCTCTTACACCGACACCGACACCGACACCGCCACCCTGAGCTCGTGGTTACGCGACGCCCGCATCCGCGCCACCCGAGCCCGAGACACCGCGCAGAAATACGACCAGTGGGCCGAGCAAGCCGCGACCGATCTCAGGGACCTGCACACCGCGATCGGCCTTGCCATCGCCACCCCACCCAGCCTGGCCGCTGCCCGCCAACAAGTCCAGGCCGAACGAGCTGCCGCGGACAGGATGGCCGAGATCGAAGAAGCCCTCGATGACACACGGCTAGGACTACACGCCGTTCGCGGCCACGCTCGCCGCGACCTCGCCGCCGAACTCACCGAGCTCCAAAATCAGCATCCCGCCCTGCACGTCGGCGACCCGACCGTTCGGTGGAGCGCCCTCATCGGTGCCGCCGACACTGCCGATCAGCAACACCTCCAAGAACTACAGGCCCGACACGACCAAGCAGTCACCGATTGCTCCTGGTATCGCAACACCGCCGACCTCATGTGCAACGAAGCCGAGCAGGAAAGCGAGACCATCGCCGCCCTCAGAGCCGAACTGGCGGCCCGCACCAACACCCGAACTGACCCCGCCAGGTCAGCAGCAGCGACCAGTTGGGACCCGGTACCGGCCCAAAGCCCGGGAGTCGAACGAGCCGAACACATCATCCAACGGCATCTCATCGACACCCCTAACCCACCCCAGGACACCCCCGGGCCCGACGTGGTATAGCCGACAGGACGCCATCGACCGTCGGCTAGCAGCCAGCGACAGGAATCCCCGTCTAGTTCCGACTGGACCCTGGTCCGAGGCTCGGCAATCCGACACAAACCCCCCTTCCGGAGTTGAAATGACTGCGGGGGTGCCGATTGAAATCCTGCTTCGAGATACAGCACCTGGTCCATCTGCCTTGTACCGGCGATCGAGTCGGCTGGGCCCACTCCGGTAGCGTCGGCCGGATCGGCCGTCGATTAGGGTTCTTCAGTTGTCGCCTTTGGCGCCAACATCCCCATTGGTTGGGCGATCTCGGAGCGGGAATGGCGGCTCTGGACCTGGCCAGTTTTCGGAAAGCTCGAGCAAATCCCGGAGAGGCGCCGACGATGCGTCTTTACCAACGAACCCGCTTTCGTCGATCTTCGACACGGCCATGTAGGGAGGCTCGCACTGAAGGGGCTCGGCCGCCCATGGGTTGACCCAAAGGTGCGGCTCAAGTTTCGCTGCTCTCCACGCTTCGGGATTCTCGCAGGTGACGACTGCGGACAGCTGCTCTCGGCGAGGACCGTTCGGACCTATCCACACCCCGTTGGGCTTGCGGTATGGGGTGTGGTCGCCGGTGTTCGGATCTATGAGCAGCACCGCGTCGCCGTAAAGGGCGTCCATCACGTCCGTGTCGTCGACGAACATTCGGAATAGGCCCAGCGCCAGGATCAGGGGGCGACCCAGAGCCTTGCCGTACTTGCGAGCCTTGCCCTCTATAGCCTGGCGGACAGAGGTGGTGTCATCGATCGTGCGCGCTTCTGCACCGAAGGTGCCTAGCACGTGGTCGCCGTCAACATGACTGCTCTTCGCCATGGGGAAGAAGGTGAGCTGCCATCCAGCGTTGTTGTCTCTCCAGGTGTGGCCTTCGACACCGAAGGTGCCGCCCTGCTCGAACTGCTGGCGGACCTCGTCTGGTTCCAATTCGTCCAGCCAAGCTTGAAGGTCCTTGGCGAGGCGACTCACCGCCGGACTTTGCTTTGTTTCCTCGTCGACCTGGATGCGAAGCCAGAACTTCTCAGAGACGACACGATCGTTGATCTCGTCGTAGACACGTCTGCGTCGCTGTTCTCGGTCGGCGTCGATCTTGTCCTCGCTGAGGATCTTGGCCTCTACATAGAACGAGCAATCCTCGTTCTCGGCAAGGAAGTCGGGGTGGGTGCCGGTGTCGTCGAGGTCGGGGTGGCAGGTGACTGTGAAGCCAAGGCGTCGGAGCGCCTCGTGCACGAGCAGCTCCCACACTGCGCCTCGGAGCTGGTCGTCGTTGCCGCTTTGAAGCCGACCGGTGATGTCGGCCACTGCGTCAGGGCAAAAACGGGACACCATGTCTTCGATCTTTGCCCGGACCCGATCCCAGAACGCTCCCGCGACGCGGTCCATGAACGAGTATGTCGACTCGCCCTTACCTTTCGGACTGGTGTCGACGCGAGGCCCGTCACCGAATATGGCTCCCATTCCGTCTCCTCTACTTCGCCTGTCCATAGTGCCCGAGTCGTCGCGAGTGCCCAATCACGAGATCGCAGGCTGCTCAGCGATGCGGCTGCGTCTGCCGGAACTCTTTGATCGCGAGTCTCGTCTGGTCGGAATAATCGCTGAGCGGCCAGGCGCCTGGACATTTGCGACACAGCACGATGACATCAGCTGTTCCGGGCCGGTGGATGACTCGTAGGAGTTGGCTGCACTCGGAGCACATGACCATCGACTTTCCGGAGACCACCCATCCGGTACGAGCAACATTCTGTGGTCGGGTGATGGTCCGACCAATGGCACTCTTCACTGCCTCCTCGAATCCGAGTAGGGGGCACAGCGGCGCTGGGGAGGTGGTACTCGCGGCTGGGGTCAGGTTGGCTGGCCGCGGCCTGCCTGCTTTTCCTTTTCGGACGAATCCTTCTGGCTTGCCGCCGCTGTTCGCCTTCACTTCGCCAGCCTCGACGGCTGCCTTGGCTGCACGGGTGGCGTCGGCCGGGCTTAGTGTCTCGACCGCGCCGGTCATCTTGCGAACGATGAGCGGCCCCTTTACACGGGCCACCCGAGTGGTTGGTCCGGGAGATGAGGCTTCTGTCTTGACTGGTTGTGCGGTTCGGGTCTGGACGAGACCGCATTGACGGCACTCTCTCATCCAGTGCTTGGCGAACACGGGTTGCTTCCAGTCGGTCCAGGTGTGATGGTGGCGGCTCGCGGCGGAACCGATGGGCTCCAGAGGTTCTCCTCCGCCGGAGCGGACGCGTTCCCGGGAAGCAGCTCTCTCCCAGTTCATCTTCGCCAATTCGCACCCCTCAATCAGACCAACGAGAGGTTACCGACAGGTGAGACAGCCTCGAGGACCAGACCGACTTAGGCCCCGATCGCGCGACATCGCCGGGCGTTAGGAGCCTGGTGCAGTCGCTGGAGGGTGGAGCCGGCTCGAACGACTGAGGGCTCAGAATGGCTCCAGACAGCACGTTCCGAAGTTAACCGCTGACGCGAGATCGCCGGCCACTATTCCATCATCTGGTCCCAGGTCGGGTCGACGACCCTGCCGATCGGCACGATGGCGACAACGTGAGAGCGGGGCAAGATCCGGACTCGATCACGAGGCGGGCAAGCCGTTTCCACATGAGGGTCGTGCTGGGGCCGCCCGCCAGGTTCAGCGCCGACGCCGCGCTCTGAGCCCGGGCCCCGCTTGTGAAGGTATCTTCAACGATCAGGACTCGTCGACCCTTCACGCTCTTACTGCCGGAACCATCATCCTGATCCGCCGGTCACGCCGGCCGACTGATCAATCTCCCCCGCGGTCCTTCACACGATCGCATCGAATCTGAGGTCTAACTCCGACATGAGTTTCGTTTGGAAGTTCCTTCCCGAAGCTCAGGTCTAGAGCGCCCCAATAAATGCGTTGACAACGCCTTGGTTGTGGCTCATCATCACATCCCTATGGCACGCAACCTCACCGCCGCGAAAATGCTCCGAGGCTTGTCCTCGTTGAGCTTCGGCGCGTATTCGTGCCGACCCGGCCAACCGCTCGATCACGAGCGGCTAGCCGGCATCCGGGAATCTGCCAATACCGGCAGGCCCGCTCTGCGCTGGTAACTCCGACTTCACGTCGGGAGTTCCGGCGCCTGTGCCGGTACCGCGCACCACGTTCTGCGCGGCTTTCTTCGTCTTCTGACGCTCGAGCCATGGTGGCGCCGCGGTCTCCAAAACCGCCGGCCGGAGGTTCGACTCCTTCCGGGCGTGCGCGCCGGGCATCCAGCCCGGACAACCGCTATTTGACAACTGCAGAGACATCGTCATGGGGCCAGCGCCATCTGGCCCCAGATTGGGGTCGGTCGCGCCATGGGGCGCAGCTGGCTGTAGACCAGCCGTCTTCCGACATAGGGGGTTCGATTCCCTCCCGGCCCACCGATGCGCGTCACGCCTGACTGGTAGGGCACCGGGCCCTTACCCCGGATGAGACTGGGTTCGAGGCCCAGGGCGCGCACCATCTGCCGTCGTAGCTCAGCTAGTCGGAGCGCCGGTCTGTCAAGCCGGAGGTCACGGGTGCAACTCCCGTCGGCGGCGCACCCGCCCATCCGATCGGTGGGCGAACACTTGTCGACGTGACCCAATGGATCAGGGCGCCGGTCTACGAAACCGGAGGGTGCAGGTTCGACCCCTGCAGTCGACACCATCTCGCCGCAGCTCAGCAGGATCAAGAGCACCGCTCTCCGAAGGCGGGGGTCGCACGTTCGAGTCGTGCCGGCGAGGCCGTGCCCTTGTAGCTCAGCCAGGTAGAGCGCGTCCTTGGTAGGGACGAGGCCGTGGGTGCGACGCCCACCGAGGGCCCTAGTCATGGGAGTGACCCGGCTGGATGAGGAGCCTGTCCCGAAAACAGGTAGAGGTCGCGAGGCCTTTGGGTGTTCGAGTCGCCCCGCTCCCGTTATGTACATGACTTGCCGCGATGGTCCAGAGGTCAAGATGCCGGCCCTCATCTCGGAGAGCGGGGTTCGACTCCCCGTCGCGGTGCACCGATGCCAGGTAGTCGAGCGGTAAGACATCCGGCCGTTAACCGGAAGGCGGGGGTTCGAGACCGCCCCTGGCAGCGTCACAACGTGGCCGTCGTTCAACGGCCAGGATGCGAGCACGCCACGCTCGCGATGAGGGTTCGACTCCCTCCGGCCACACTGTCTTCCTATTTCTACTCAACCCGATACACCGATCACACGAAGGAGGGGGTGACATGCCCACCAACATCAACGACAAGCTCATCTCCTGGGCCAGCGACATCGACCCGGGCACCATCCGCCAAGCCGAGAAGACCGCCCTGCTGCCCATCGTCGAAGGACACGTCGCCCTCATGCCCGACGCCCACGTGGGTATCGGCGCCACCGTCGGCTCGGTCATCCCCACCTCGGGGGCGGTGATCCCCAGCGCAGTGGGCGTCGACATCGGCTGCGGCATGATCGCCGCCGAGCTCGACGTCACCGAGAGCCAGCTGCCCGACACCCTCGAACCGCTGCTGTCTCGGATCGAGAAGGCCATCCCGGCCGGCGTCGGCAAGGGCCACGACACCGCGGCCCACAACGCCGACCGGTGGCTGGCCGACCACAAGCCGGCCACCGACCTGTCCGGGGACCGGGTCACCAAGGCGGCCAAGCAGTTCGGCACCCTCGGCTCGGGTAACCACTTCCTCGAGCTGTGCGTCGACGAGCGGTCCCGGTGCTGGGTCGTGCTGCACTCAGGCAGCCGGGGTATTGGCAACCAGCTGGCCCAGGCGCATATCGCCAAGGCCCGCCAGCTGGCCAAGGACGCCATGCTCGGCTTGGAAGACCCCGATCTGGCCTGGTTCACCCAGGGCACCCCGGAGTTCGAGGCGTACATCGCCGACATGCTCTGGGCCCAGGACTACGCCCGGGCCAACCGGGAGCAGATGATGGACAACGCCATGCGGGAGGTCTTTGACCTCTTCGGATTTGGGGCCGAGACCCGCCGGGTGAACTGCCACCACAACTTCACCCAGCAGGAGACCCACGCCGGCCGGCAGCTGTGGATCACCCGCAAGGGGGCCATCAAGGCCGACCGGGGCGACCTCGGTGTCATTCCGGGTTCGATGGGCACCCGCAGCTACATCGTGGAGGGCAAGGGCAACCCGGCCAGCTGGATGAGCTGCTCGCACGGCGCCGGCCGCCGGCACAGCCGGACCCAGGCCAAGAAGCTGTTCACCGCCGGTGATCTGACCGCCCAGATGGCCGGCAAGGTGTGGCTGACGAGCCGGGCCGACGCCCTGGTGGACGAGATCCCATCCGCCTACAAGGACATTGACCAGGTCATGGCCGATCAGGCCGACCTGGTCGAGGTCCGGCACACCCTGCGTCAGCTGCTCAACTACAAGGGCACCTGACCAGAACATGGAGGGCCCCGCCCGCTCGCAGCACCGGAGCGGGCGGGTTGCCCCGCCCGATGCGCAGACCGGGGGATACTTCACTCTCAACCAGTGGCGCCCGCTTGGGCGTGTCACCCCCGGTCGCTTGGTCCTCGGGCGAGACACTCACGGTCCTGAAGCTCTGACGGTGGAGCGGCCGGTTGAAACCCGGCAGGGGGCGGTTCGAGCACGCCCGGGACCACCGCCACTCAGAACAAACAGGCGACGAAGGGCATGAGCCAGACGATGACGGCACCGCGCTGATATCGCGGGATCACGTGGTTCGACTCCACGATGCCCTACCAACCGACGAGTACTTCATCGGCAGACCGCCTCTATCAAAGGGAGGAAGCCGGGGGTTCGAGTCCCTCCTCGTCGACTGTGGCCGAAGTTGAAGTGGTCGACACGCCGGGCTGTGGCCCCGGAGGAAGCCGGTTCGAGTCCGGCCGGTCACCCCACGTAGCGGGGGATCTGGTGATCAGCGCGGGCTCATAATCCCTGCCCGGCGGGTTCGATTCCCGCCCCCGCCACCACGATTCGTCTCACCTGGGCCGGTGGCGCAACTGGAAGCGCAGCTCCCCTGCAAGGAGAAGGGTGCCGGTTCGACTCCGGCGCGGTCCACCCCGCTGACGTAGCCCAACCGGTAGAGGCCCGGCGCTCAGACCGCCGTCAGTGTCGGTTCGAACCCGACCGTCAGTACCAACAGATCAACTGGACGTGGCGCAACGGCAGCGCACCGGCGTCGGAAGCCGGGGGTTGGCAGTTCGAGTCTGTCCGTCCAGACCTATGCGAGGTGGTGGAACTGGTACCACGCCTGGCTCTGAACCAGGAGGTCCGCGTTCGAACCGTGGCCTCGCAGCCACCCGACGATGCCGCTGCAGTGGTCCTGTTGCTTGATAATCGAGTCGGCCTGATGCGCAGACGGGGGTTCCTTCGACTCCTAATCGGGATGTTGCGGGTTCGAGTCCCGCCGTCCGGGCTCCATTCACACCACCGGACGTAGCTCAAACGGATAGAGCACCTGCGTCCTCCGCCGCCTGGTTCCCAGGCCGACCAACTGTTGATCGGCCTGCTGCGCAGGTAGGGATTCCTTCGGATCGTGTGACCGTAAGGTCCGCGGGTTCGAATCCCGCCCCCGGCTCGCCCGGGTGTCGCTCAGTTTGGCCTAGAGCGCATGACACAGCGCCTCTGCCGCCTGGTCCCCAGGCCGATCAAACCCTTCCCGGTCAGCTGCGAAGGACGGGCCTACTTCCTTGGTGCGAAGGCCCCCGCGGCTTGCGGTTCAAATCCGCGTTGCCCGTCCACCCAGTCCCCTGACCGGACCCACCCGAATCCCTACAAAGAAAAGGAGACCAAACGGCATGACCAAGTTCTCGGGCACCAAGCGCCGTCCGCTGCGCCCCAACCTGACCGCACCGATCCGCACCCTCAACCGGCGCGCCCGCACCTATAAGGGCGGCGCCGCGTTCGTGCGCGACGCCGAGTCGGAGCTGTTCCTGCTCGCCGCCACCAACATGGTCGGCGAGGACACCTTCTACGAGCGCGCCACCGACCGCGACGCCCGCTACGTCGACCTGGTCCACCAGGCGACCGCCACTAACCCGGCGTTCATCGCCGGCGCCGACCCCGACGCCGGCCGCATCGGCCTGGCCCAGTACCTGCGCCAGAACATGCTCATGCGCTCGGCCGCCGTGGTCATGGCCGCCGAGTACGTCGCTGCTGGCGGCCCAAGTGGCCGTTCGGTAATCGCCCGGACCCTGCAGCGCGCCGACGAGCCGGCCGAGCTGATCGGCTACTGGATGGCCACCAAGGGCCGCAACCTGCCCATGCCGGTCAAGCGCGGTGTCGCCGACGCCGTCCGGCGCCTCTACACCGAGCGCGCCGCCCTGCGCTACGACGGCCTGTCGCGCCAGCTGCGCGTGGCTGATGTGATCGAGCTCACTCACCCGCAGCCCAAGGACGATCGCCAGTCGGCCCTGTTCCGCTACCTGCTCGACCGCCGTCACCATGACGATGCGGTCGCCGACACCGGCGTACTGCCGGTCCTGGTTGCCGCGGCTGGCCTTGACGCAGTCCCGCTCGACGAGCGCCGGGCGGTGCTGCGCGCCCGCGGCCCGGCCGCCCTGGCCGAGGCCGGTTTCTCGTGGGAGCGGCTGGCGGCCTGGCTGCCCGGCGGCATGGACGCCCAGGCCTGGGAGGCGGTCATCCCGTCGATGGGCGTCATGGCCCTGGTGCGCAACCTGCGCAACTTCGACCAGGCCGGCATCACCGAGACCGCGGTTGAGTCGGTGATCGCCAAGATCACCGACCCGGCCGAGGTGGCCAAGGCCCGGCTGTTCCCCTACCAGGTGTGGGCGGCGTACAAGAACGCCCCGTCGGACAACTGGAAGCGGGCCCTCGGCCGCACCCTGGAGCAGACCGTGGCCAACATCCCCGACCTCGACGGCACCCTGGTGGTGATCGACACCTCGGGCTCCATGCAGGCCCCCGTGTCGCGGCGCTCGACCATGTCGCGCGTCGAGGCAGCCGCGGTCATGGCCATGGCCACCACCAAGCGGGCTAGCGACGTCGACGTGGTCATCTACGGCCAGACCAACGCCGCAGTTCGCGGTCTCCACGGCGCCTCGGTCCTCGCCGGCGTCGACCAGGTCGTCCGGTCGGTCGGCTCGGTCGGCCACGCCACCTACGGCCACACCGCCATCGCCCGCCGGTATGACCCGCGCCGACACCGCCGGGCTGTCATCTTCACCGACGACCAGCAGCACGACTCCGGCCAGGTCAACCTGGACCATGTGCCGCTCGTCTACACCTTCAACCTGGCCGGCTACCACCCCTCGGCCCTACCGGCCGGCGAGCGGGGCCGCTACACCCTCGGCGGCTTCACCGACGCCACCTTCACCGCCATGGCGGTGAAGGTGGCCGGCCGAAACGCCGAGTGGCCATTCTGAGCGGTGAGGGTGGATGGGCAGGAATCCCTGCCCATCCACCTCACCCCAAGCGCTCCGACAACAATCGTTCCGTGACCGTCACACGTCTGTACCGGGCCGTTGGCCAGAGGGAGCTTGATCTCATCGAGGCGACCGATTGGACCCGCTTCCCACCTCGCCTGGACTGGCAGCCAATCTTCTACCCCGTGCTCACTGAGGACTACGCCACCGGAATCGCTCGTGACTGGAACACCAAAGACCAAGAGAACGGAAGCGTCGGTTACGTAACCGCCTTCAACGTGGACACCGCGTTCCTGTCCCGGTATGAGGTACACGACGTTGGAGGCAGGGAACTGCAGGAGTACTGGATCCCCGCCGAGGAGCTCGAGGAATTCAACAGCGACATCGTCGGACCAATCGAGGTCCTATCCGAGTTGCGGGGAGCTCCTCCGGTTCGGGTGCGCTAAATGGTGGTAAACGATCTACTCAACTACGCAGCTCCGTACTTAGCTTAGTCGGGACCAGCCGACCCTCGGCGAAAAGTAAGTGACACCCGCCTGGTGCGACAAGTGGGTTCCCGCGGGATGGCGTGTTTCCAATATTGTTGGGTGGCGCCCCCCACAACGAGAAGACTTCTGGGCTCGAGTGAAAGTGCAAGGACGCCGTGAGCACGCTCTATTGCCTGGAACAGAATCGTCCTCGTCGATAGCAGGCTCAGTATTCCTACCGGCGCAGAGGTATCCAATGAGTCTTCGTCGTCCTGGTGAAATCCCACCCACTCATTCCCGTCCTCGTAAAGGTTCAGAAGAACGCCGTCATAGGGGGATGAGTCATAGCCTAGAGCAGCCGCCGACACAGGGCCGAGCAGATCGGCGATGCACGACGGAATCTGGGCAGGAGGATGGTCCGAACCCGTGTACGTATACCGAAAGGACCCGTACCAAGACACTTTGCGTCCGTGTCCCCCGTCCCACTCCCAAGACTCGTTCAGCAGCTGTTCGACAACCGCGTCGGCCACATCCGTAGATACGAACGAAGGCAGATATCGGAGCCAAGAGACATCGTCCAACTGCACAAGGTCGGCGGGCGAACTCTCCCTCACGAAAGGAGTCTAGGCCGGGCTGGGAAGACCGCTGACCCAGGATTGGAGCAGGCTTGGTGCCCAGTCCACGGTCTGCCCGTTGGTCCCTCTCGTTCCGGGCCTTGTCGCCTCCGATTCTAAGCCGCCTCGTCAACCATCAGAGCCGTCGTGGAGCCACGACTCCGAGCCGCCCTATGCTCGTTCTGTGAGGAGTACGCCTAAGTCGGTGCGCGTCGCAGTCGTGGGTGTCGGCGCGATGGGACGAATCCATCTCGACAGCTACCTGGACGACGATCGCACAGCGGTCAGGGGTCTCTGCGATATATCCGCGGAGGCCCTGTCGGAGGCGGCGCGTCGGTGCCCGGAAGCCACAGTGACGAGCGACCTGGCTGTGATCGCGACCGACACATCGATCGATCTCGTCAGTGTCTGTCTACCGCACGTCGATCATGTTCCGACGGCGACCACCCTCTTGGAGGCAGACAAGCGGGTCGTATTAGAGAAGCCAATCGCCATGAATTGCCGCGACGCTGCGCGTCTACTGAAGGCCTCCTCTGCACGACCGGGTGCCTTGGTCGTGAAGTCGTACCTCCGACACACCCGGTCGTGTCAGTTGCTCCATGCAGCGGTGGCAGATGGCCTCATCGGCAGTCCGAGGCTGGTCACGTCTAGTTTCGCCTCGCTTCGCCGTGATGAGGGAGTGCCGCGGTGGCGACTTCGGTCCGAGGAATCCGGTGGCGGCGCCTTGCTCGACTCAGGCATCCACCTCATAGATTTCCTCCACTGGACGTTCGGGACGGAGCGAACGGTCACTGCGTCGCTCCGAACCGACGAGAGCGGCATCGATCTCGACGATGTCGTCACCCTAGAATTCGAGCACGGACCTCTCGCGGTGATCACCTTGACACAGCGAAGCAACGTCAGCGGTCCCTGCTTCCGCATCGAAGTCTTCGGGGACAGCGGGCGCGCCCTGGTTGAGACCACTCCCAGTGGCGAGATGCACTTCCGGGCAGAGGTAGGGACCGAAAGGCGCCCCGACCGCATCGAGGCTGGGTGGTGGCTAGCGGCGCATCGTGCTGCCTTGGGCACTTACGTTGATCGGGTATCACGCGGAGAGCCCTTCGACGAAGAGAATCCTGAGGACGCGGCTTTAAACGTCGCAACGGTCGACGCCGCGTATCATGTTGCCGCCCCTGCGGGAAGCCAGTGAAGCTCCTCGTGAGTGCGTTCAATTTCGGCCTCGGAGGTGCAGGGAAGATGGCCTCGATCCTCGACGAGTTACGCGACGCTGAGGTCATTATTTACGGTTCCGAGTTGGGTGCAAATCTGTTCGAGGACGACGTCGCTCTCGTGGCGGAGTACTCGTACAACGAAGCCTCTGTGAACCAGATATGCCGCCGACATCGAATCGACGTTGCCCTGATCATACTCGACCCTCGGATAGCGTCGGCTGCGACCGAGTCCTGTCCCGTCGTCTATGTTGACAGCCTTCCCTTCCTCTGGACCCATCCATCGGATGTACCGGTCGG
>Ga0302325_10009677_pt1 | contig 21008 bp, 18 predicted proteins | sample Palsa_T0_2_FD_201948 | JGI IMG/M metagenome (GOLD analysis project Ga0302325, IMG submission 201948) | Peat permafrost microbial communities from Stordalen Mire near Abisko, Sweden - Palsa_T0_2 | ecosystem: Environmental > Terrestrial > Soil > Palsa > Peat permafrost | place: Sweden: Abisko...
TTTTCGGCCAGAAGCAAGGGTGTCAGATTGTCCTTGTTCACCGCGTCCAGCTTCCCGCCGGCGGCAGCGAGCGCGCGAATTATCCCCACTTGTTGCTCTTGCACGGCCTGGTGGAGCGGTGTCGAGCCATCGGCCGCCTTGGCATTCGGATCGGCCCCCGCCGCCAGCAGGAGATTGAGTGCCTCCAGCGGATCGCGGCTGCCGGGCTCGCGGAACTGCGGCGGACCCATGCGGGTGAAACCCGGTCCCCCCGCGATCGGTGCGCCTTGGCCACCTTTCAGCGCGGCCATTATGGGCGTCTTGCCGATGTTCGGATTCGGGCGGCCAGGACCCTTGCCCGCCTTAGCTTTGATCTCCGTGGGGCTCCACTCGATCTTCGCGCCTTTGGCCAGCATCAGCTTCAGGACCTCAATGTCGGCGGCCGTGGCAGCGCGGTAAAACGGCGAGCTGTTGATCGAAGCGCCGCAGCAGAGCGTGGTCGAGTGTAACGCGCCTATGAACGGTTTGTTCACGTCTGCGCCGAGGTCGAGCAGCACCTTAACCATACCCAAGGCTGTCAGATTGTTCGGATGGCTAGGTTGCATCCTTGAGCCGTCGTGCGCGCGCATGTCGGTGGTGGCATCGTGCATGTCAACGGCGAAGAACAAGGATCCATCGTTAGGGTCGGCGCCGAGGTCGAGCAACTCCTTGGCCAGATCGAACCGGTCGTTGACTATAGCAACGATGGTAGCGGTCGCGCCATCGGCGTTGGTCAGCTTCGGATCGGCTCCGCCCTTGATCAGCGCCTCGACAACATCCGTGTGTCCGTTTCGAGTGGCGAACATGAGCGCGGTAAATCCACCAGAGGGATGGTCCGCGTCCTTGCGCTCCGTGATGGTGGAGACGTGCGCCTTGAGGTTTGGATCGGCGCCCGCGGCCAGCAGTGCCTTCACCATGTCAACATGACCTTCGGCAGACGCCCACATGAGCGCGGTCTCTTCCTGAAACGGATCCGCGGCGTTGACGAGCGAGCCACGCGAAAGCAGTAATTTAACGGCGTCCACGCGGCCTGTGCGGGCCGCGGCCATCAGCGGCGTCTCGCCCTCAGGGTGCCAACGCGTCGGGTTCGCGCCGGCCTCGAGCAACGCCCGCATAACCTCGACGTCGCCGTTGCGGCTGGCTAGAAGAAGCGGGGTCACGCCGTAGTGGTTGGGTGTGTCAACCCAGGCTCCCGCCGCAAGTAATGCTTTCGTCATTTCCGCGTCCGAGTGGAATGCCGCCCACAGGAGCGCGGAAGACCCGTCATTGGCAGGCGCATTTACGTCCGCGTGATCCTTGATCAGCTTCAGGACTGCGGGCAAATCATCGGCTTTGGCCGCGTCGGCCACGACGGCGATGTTGTATGCAGCCGGCAGCAGGGCACCGGGCCGCACCAAAACGAACCCCAGCATGAGCGGCAGACACCACCCTGTGTACCGCGCAGATTTTGCACTCGCCCTTTTCGAGGAATCCATCGCTACGCCTCCATATAGGAACCCGCAAATAAGATATATCGTTAGGAGGACGAGCGCAAGGCCCCCAAGCTTGCTCTCGGTACAACCGGTCGTGGTCATGTCGCTAATCGCAGCGTAACGCGACCACCGGATCCACGCGAACGGCGCGTCGCGCGGGGATGGCGCAACCCAGCAGGCCGGCGAGAATCAATACCAGCGCAGCGCCGGCCAGGCTTAATGGATCGCCGGGCGAGACGCCAACCAGCACCGCGCGCAGTACAAAAGTGACGGCGGCGGCCAGCGGCAAGCCAACAGCCAGGCCAATGACTACGCGGAGCATCCCTTGCCAGAAGACCAGCCGGAGGATGTCGCGCGAGGTTCCACCCACCGCCATCCTTACGCCGATCTCGCGCGTGCGCTGGTTCACCGAGTGCGCAACTACGGCGTAAAGGCCCACTGATGCGAGCACCAGCGCCACGCCGGCGAAGACGGTGAACAGGAGCACGAATGCGCCCACATCGAGCCGGCGTAGCGCAATGCGATCTTCGAGAGTGCGCACGTCGTACACCGGCAGGTTCTCGTCCAGGCTCTGGACTACCTTTCGAAAAGCTTCAGCCATCGAAGACGGCGGCACAGTAGTGCGCGCAATCAGGAACATCACTCGCTGAGGATCGGGGGCAGCGCCATACGCCAGGTAGATCAGCGGAGCCCGTTCCACGGGCCGCTGGAAATTCTGCTGGATGTCGGGGACCATGCCGACCACGGTCCGCAAAGGTTCCGGCGCTTGTCCACGCGCCAGTCGAATATGTTTCCCAATCGGGTCTTCACGCGGCCAAGCCTTCGCCGCGAAGCTCTCGTTGACGATCACGGCGGACGCACCGGCGATTCCATCGGACTCATTGAACACGCGGCCACGCCGGGCGCGCACCTGCATTACGCGGAAGTAATCGGCGCCGACTATGAGGCCGGCGGTGAAGGGCCGGTTGTTCGTATCGGCAGGTGGCTGGCTTTCCAGTTCGTAAGGAAAGTATTGAACAAAGCCAGTAGGCATCGAGGATGCCAGCGACACCACCTCGACGCCGGGCAGCGATTCCAGCTTGGTCTTCAAACCACGATAGAAGGCGACCTCATCGCTCGCGCGCGGGTACTTGGCCTCCGGCAGATTCATCTGCATCGTAAGTACATTCGAGGCGTTCACGCCGATCGGCATGCGGTAGGTGTTGATGGCGCTGCGGATCATGAGGCCCGCTCCGGTGAGCAGCACGATGCACAGCACCATTTCGAAAACCACCAGCGCACTTGCCAGGTGCTGGCCGCGCCTGCCCCCTGCCGCTCCGTGACCTCCATCTTTGACGGCGCTATTGACGTCGACCTTAGCCAGCCGGAACGCGGGCGCGAGGCCGAACAGGATGCCCGCGCCGATCGAGATCGCCGCCAGGTAAACGAAGACATGCAGATCGATCGAGAAATTGATCCAGGAGGGCCGCCTTGCGTTGGATGTTGCGACATCGAACCAGCGCAGGCTCGCGAATGCCACCAGCCATCCCAACAGTCCGGCGACCATCGAGAGCAGAACGCTCTCCACCAAAAGCTGACGGACGATGCGCGCCCGTCCGGCACCGATGGCGATGCGAATGGAGATCTCTCGCGCCCTGGCGGCCGCGCGGGCTAGCAGGAGATTCGCTACGTCCGCGCAGGCAATCAGCAAAACGAACCCGACCGCAAACACCACCGCGACCAGAAGCCGGCGCACGGCATAAATCCCGATGACGTTGAGGAATGGTTGTACGTCGACAATCAGGCCCTTGTAGGAATCCGGCGCCTTGATTTCAAGACGGTGCGCGATGGTGTCCATTTCGGCGCGGGCCGATGGCAGCTTCACGCCATTGGCGAGGCGTCCGAACAGCATCACGTTCCGAACGGCGCGACCGCTCTGGAGATCGGGCACAAGGGGCGTCCACAGATCGGTGTCCTCGGGGAACTGCATCTTGGAAGGCATGACGCCGATTACGATGCGCGGCACTTCGTCCACGCGGATGGTCTTGCTGAGAATGGACGTGTCTTTGCCGTAGCGGTCCTGCCAAACGTGGTAAGCGAGCATCACGACCGGGGTTGCGTCCGGGCGCGAGTCGTCCGGCGTGAAATCGCGGCCGAGCACAGGCTTGGCGCCCGCAACCGCGAAACTATTCGCCGACATTTGCACGCACTCGTAGCGCTCGGGCAGCCCGCTAGGGTCGCTCACGTTGACCGGGACCATCCGATACGCGGCCAGCGCTTGGATCGATTTCACTTCAGCGCGCAAGTCCAGATAGTCGGCGTAGGATTGGCTGAATGGATCGCGCCGCGATGCATCCGTTGCGGTGATGATGACCAGGCGCTCGATGTGCTCCACTCCCATGCTGAAGGCGAGGGCACTGCTGACGACTGTGTAAACCGTGGTGTTGGCGCCGATGCCGAGCGCTAGCGCAACCACCGCGACGATCGTGAAGCCCGGACTATTGGCCAGCGTGCGGGCGGCGTAGCGAATATCCTGCCAGAAGCTTTCGACCCAAGTGAATGCCCACAGATCGCGGCAGGCTTCCTTGAATAAGGTGGGGTTGCCGAAGTGGCGACGAACTTCGGAGGCATCGATCCCTTCCTCCGCCTGCATCTCTCGATGAAACCGCAGCTCGTCTTCGAGGTCGCGATCGAGCTGCGGGCGGCGCCAAAGGGTCCACATCCGTTTCAGCAATCGATTCATGCGGTGTCCATCACTTGCGCGATGGCGCGCGCCAGGCGACCCCAGTTGCCGGCTTCCTGCGTGAGTTTCTTTCGGCCGAGCGCGGTCAGCCGGTAGTATTTTGCACGGCGGTTGTTGGACGACAGGCCCCATTCGGAATCAATCCAGCCGTCGAGCTCCAGGCGATGCAGCGCGGGATACAACGAGCCTTCTTCAACGTGCAGCACTTCGTCCGATGCCTGCCGGATGGCCTGCGCGATCCCGTAGCCGTGCTGCGAGCCGCGGGTCAGAGTTTTCAGGATCAGCATGTCGAGCGTGCCCTGGACGAGTTCGCCGCGGTTCTGCTTCTTGCTTCCCATAGATGCTTGATGGGAGTATGCACGCAATCGATTCGGTTGTCAAGGTTGAGAATCAGCCATAAGAATTTAGGGAGCCGTCGCCGTTTACTGCGGCGCTACAACGGCACAAAACCCAGTTGGTTTCGCCACTCGTCTGCATCCGAGGCCGCCCAAATGATCAACAGGTCCTCAATAGCAGCGCCTATGTCGAGATCCTGCGAAACGAGGATAACGCCGGGGCTAGATTGGCTTTCAAGGAGTCGCGCCAGATGCCCGGGGATCGTCCTTCGATCATGCGAGATCAGAATTCTTCCGGACTCGGCCGCGATCCGCAATACGGTAGCATCCGTGGCGCCAATCACGCCACCGGCCCGGGCATCGCGGAAATCGATCGCCGGCTCCCTTCGGCGAAGGCCAAGGACAATTCTCTGATTAAGATCCGCGTCCGCCTGAAAACGCGGCGTCATGCACCTGGATGATCGGTCTTCTGGCGGGCATCCGCCAGGCGCGCATAGAGACCCGGATTATTCTGATGTGCCTGCTGACGAAGGTGTTCAAAATCCTCGCTGCCTTGACGGAGATACTGGTCGATCCTATCGCGATTCGCCAGATAAAAAGCCAATGATCCCAGGATCTGCTCCAGCGTCAGAGCCGGGAAGGATTCCGCAATTCCCTCCGGAGACTCGCCTCGCAGGAACGCATGCACGACAGAGTCCAGTGACACGCGGGTTTCGGCGATGAAGTACGCCCCGGAACGCTCCTCAACATAATCTTTTGCCACGCCCAAGCTCCTCACCCATTATATGATCCCCGCGCAGCCAGGCGTGCTCCAGAACGATACGCCTGCAGCATGCCGAGGAGCCGGCAACTAGCACCGGCGCTGCGGTTGAGGCTCGAGCAAGCCTCGGATCCCAAGCAATTATTTTCGCTACATTAGTGAATTAGCGGGCGTCTTGGATGGCTCCTCTCGTCTTCATCTCTTACTCGCACGACTCTGGCCAACATAAAGCATGGGTCAGGCAGTTGACGACGGACCTTCGTACGAACGGAGTTGACGCTGTGCTGGACCAATGGGACTTGTCGCTCGGCCAGGACGTTGCAGCATTCATGCAGCGCGGAGTAGCGAGCTCAGATCGAGTGCTGAAGGTGTGTTCGGAAGTCTACGTTACTAAATCTGACGGCGGTCTAGGCGGCGTAGGCTATGAGCGGCTTATCGTAACGGGCGAGTTAGTCGCCAGTATTGACACGAAGAAATTCCTTCCAATTATTCGAAACAACTCTGGCCCGCAAAAGACGCCAGCTTTCCTTGGACCCGCTTGTATATTGACTTTACCCACGATGCGGATTACAAGTCCAAATTGGAAGAGCTTCTGCGAGAACTTCATGGTTCTCCGGCCGTTGTGAAGCCACCGCTGGGGCCTAACCCGTTTTCCGGTACCGCCCCGGCGGTGCTGACACCGCGCGGCGCCGGACCAACCGGCATGACTGGATCGGGAGAATCGCTCCTGGATGATGCTTGGTTCACAGAGAACGAAAGGACCGCCGTCGCCGGGCTCGAGAAGCTGGGATTCGATGGCTCTATGGAGCTCCGGTACGCGCTGCATAGCCCGGTAAACAAGTCCCAGATGGAACTCCTGAACGCCGTGCGAAGATCGCAGATTCGAACATTTGGATGGCCGATCGGCATCGTGCTCGACAATCGTGCCGAGTACAAGCCCCGACCCGTTGCCGACGGTATTCTCGCCGAGATCGCGATACCACAAGCGGCCCTTTCGGGTCGATCGTCCTACGACTATTGGGCGCTCGCAACACGGGAGCTTTTTACTTGCTGCAGAGTCTATTTGAAGATGAGCGCGATCCAAACTCGGTATTCTTCAACAGCCGAATCGCGAGGGTCGCTGAAGCGTTCCTATTTGCCGGGAACCTGTACGACCAGCTTGCATTGCCCGCAGAAACGAAGGTGAGTGTGCGTGTGACGCATCGCCGCTTGGCAGGCCGCGTCTTGTCCAGTTCAAATCCAGCCAGAGTGCTCTTTGGGATCAGCGAAGCAACGGAGGACGTATGACAAAGCGGGATCGTTGAGGAAGTCGGAAAGTTTCGGGATCACTTGGTTGATAACGTCCGACGCATAACTGACCCGTTATTCATGCTGTTCGACTTTACGCAATTCGACCCCGCAGTCACGGACGACATCGTGACGAAATTCGCGAATGGACAAGCATCGCAGGCCCAACTGCATTATGTGCCGCAAAATTCAGCATCGCTAACGCATGAGAACGGCCGAAGCCGTTTCCAGTGACCATCCACACCGATTTACTTTCCCCTCCCACTCAATTACTCGCGATTTGCTTAGCTCCCAGCGTCCTCATACGCCGCTACGCTCGAACCGAATGCCTCCGAGCGCGATGCACTAAACGCCTTCGCCGGAAGTTCGCCGCTGCCTGGCACCGACCACTAGCCACCCGCAACCAGTCCGAACCCCTAAAGGGTACGATGAAAGTATCCCCATGGGTGCCGCAAGCGTGGACATCAAGAAAAGTGTCAATCTACCCCGAACCGATTTCCCAATGAAGGCGAATCTGGCTCAAATGGAGCCGAAAACGCTGCTTCGCTGGGACGGTGAGGATTTGTACGCGAAGATTCGCGCCGCGAGCGCCGGCCGGCCGATGTACGTGCTGCACGATGGGCCGCCCTACGCCAACGGCAACATCCATCTGGGTCACGCGCTCAACAAGATCTTAAAGGATTTCGTCGTCAAGCTCAAAACCATGGAGGGCTACGATTCGCCGTACATCCCTGGATGGGATTGCCACGGCCTGCCCATCGAAATCAAAGTCGATAACGAGCTTGGCGCACGCAAAGCGCAGAAGACCACGGCCCAGATCCGCGCGGAGTGCCGCAAATACGCCGCAAAGTATGTCGACCTGCAACGCAAGGATTTCATTCGCCTGGGCATTCTGGGGCAATGGCAGGATCCGTACCTCACCATGAGCCCGCAATACGAGGCAGTGATCGCGGGCGCGTTCGTCGAATTCCTGGATCGCGGCTACGTATACAAAGGCCTGAAGACCGTGAACTGGTGTATTCACGATCGCACTGCGCTGGCTGAAGCTGAAATCGAATATGAGGAGCACAGCAGTCCATCTATTTGGGTGCGCTTTGCGCTGACATCCGATGCCGCGTCGATCGATCCCGCGCTGGCCGGCCACGAAGTTTACGGCTTGATCTGGACGACCACTCCTTGGACCATTCCGGCCAACGTCGCCATTGCTTATCATCCGAAGTTCGAGTATGTGGCCGTCGACGTGGATGGAGCGGTCTATATCGTCGCGCTCGAATTGCTGAAGGTGACCTCGGAGAAACTCGGCTGGGACAATCCAAAAGCTATCGCCGCGTTTCCCGGCGCAAAGCTAGAAGGCGCTATCTTCCGCCATCCGTTTCTCGATCGCGATTCGCTTGGGATTTTAGCCGATTACGTCACGCTGGAACAGGGCACCGGCGCAGTTCACACCGCGCCCGGCCACGGCCAAGAGGATTTCGAGGCCGGAGTGAAGTACGGGCTTCCGATCTACTGCCCGGTCGATCCCGGCGGACGCTTTTATCACGCCGAAGGCGCGGCGGGACGCCTTCCGGAGGAGATCATTGGCAAGACCGTCTGGCAAGCGAATCCGATCATCACTGAAATTCTGAAATCTCACGGAGCGCTGCTCGGCGAAGAAAAGATCAAGCACAGCTATCCGCATTGCTGGCGCTGCCATAACTCGACAATTTTTCGCGCGACCGAGCAGTGGTTTGTCGGCATGGAGCGCAACGATCTGCGCGCCCGGACGCTGAAAGCCATCCAGGACGTTCAGTGGATGCCGGCCTGGGGCGAGGAGCGCATGTCCAACATGATCGCCACGCGGCCCGACTGGTGTATCTCGCGCCAGCGCGTGTGGGGCGTTCCAATCATCGCGTTCTATTGCGAGAAATGCCAGGAGCCAATGACGGACCGCAAGGTGCTCGATCGCGTCGTAGAGCTCTTCCGCGAACACACCGCGGATGTTTGGTACGATCGCACGGCGGCCGAGCTAATTGGTCCCGGTGTGGCCTGCGCGCGTTGCGGTGGACGCGAATTCCGCAAAGAGTCCGATATTCTGGATGTCTGGTTCGATTCCGGTTCCAGCCACCTGGCGGTGTTGACGCCCGAGAACGGACTGCCCTGGCCGTCCGATATGTATCTGGAGGGCGGCGATCAATACCGCGGCTGGTTCCACAGCTCGCTGCTGGTAGGTGTCGCGCTCAAAGGCTCCGCGCCCTATCGCGAATGCGCTACCAACGGCTGGACTCTCGATGAGCAAGGCCGCGCGATGTCGAAATCGCTGGGCATCGGCGTCGAGCCGGAAGAAGTGATCTCGAAGTTTGGCGCGGACGTGCTGCGCTTATGGGTGTCTTCGGTCGACTTTGTCGAAGATGTCCGTCTGTCGGACACCATACTCAAACGCGTGAGCGAAGCCTACGTCAAGTTTCGCAATAACATTTTCAAAAACCTGCTCGGAAATTTATATGACTTTCATCCGGACACCGACGCCATTCCCGGCGATCAGCTGGTGGGGATCGATCAATGGATTCTTCTGAAAACCGAGGATTTAGTTGCGAAATGCCGTGCCTGGTACGACGAATATGCATTCCACAAGGTCTATCGCGCCGTTTATGATTTCGCCACCACAGAACTGAGCGCCGTCTGGGTGGATATCGTCAAGGACCGTCTTTACACCGCCGGAGTGCGCTCGCATTCCCGCCGTTCCGCGCAAACCGCGGTGTATCGGATCGCCTATGCGTTGGTTCGCCTGCTTGCGCCTATTTTGTCTTTCACTACCGAAGAAGTGTGGGGCTATTTGTGCAAGCCCGCCGGCAGCCCGGACAGCGTTCATCTCGCGCTGCTTCCCGATCCAAGCGAGCTGACCGAGGGGCTCACAATGCAGCAACGTGAACGCTTAGCCAATTGGGACCAGCTGATGCCAATCCGCGACCAGGTTTTGAAATCCCTGGAAGTTGCACGAGAAGAAAAGCGCATCGGCAAATCGCTGGAAGCGAAAGTGCTGTTGCAGGCCGGACCCGATGTCTATCCGCTGCTTAGCGACTATGCCGCCGATCTTCCGGCGCTGTTCATTGTCTCTCAAGTGGAGCTGAGGCCAGGAGCCTATTCAATCGAAATCCAGAAAGCCGAAGGCCTCAAGTGCGAGCGCTGCTGGAAATATACGCTCGATGTGGGAAGCGATTCGGATTTTCCAACACTGTGTGCGGCCTGTGGCGATGCCATCAAATAGGAAGCTGTTCCCTTTTCTCATTGCTGCCTGCGTGGTGGTTCTGGATCGCCTTACGAAAACTATCATCAAGGCGCATGTTTCCGCGTCCGATTCGCTGACCGTCATCCCGGGATTTTTCAACATCGTTCATACAGAAAATCCCGGCATCGCATTCGGCATGCTGGCCGGAGCCCCCGGACCGTGGCGCGGGGTTCTGCTGATCGGATTCTCGGCTGCCGTGCTGATCGCGATCTCAGCGGTGCTCCTGCGTTCACACAGCCAACTGGATGCCTGGCTGCGCGCGGGCCTTGGATTTATTTTGGGAGGCGCGTTCGGAAACCTGTATGATCGAATTGTCAACGGTGCCGTGACCGATTTCGTCGAAGTTCACGCCGGCCAGCATTACTTCCCGGCCTTCAATGTCGCCGATAGCGCGATCACCGTGGGCGCGTGCCTGCTGCTGTTGGACATGTGGCGGGCCAAGGAACGGAAAGTTAGTCATGTTTCCGAAGTTAATATCGATCGGTAGTTTCTTTGTTCCCACCTACGGGACCCTGGTGGCCATCGGGTTTCTGGCGGCCTTATGGGTGGTCACGCGCCTGGCGAAACGAGCCAAGCTTCCTTCCGAGCGTGTCACCAATCTCGCCATCTACTGCGCACTGGCCGGACTCGCCGGCGCGAAGTTGTTCATGATCCTGTTCGATTTCAAAAGCTACTGGAACGATCCGGGTGCACTGTTTTCCTTGAGCACGCTACAAGCCGCCGGCGTTTACCAAGGTGGCTTCGTGGTAGCGTTCGTGGTCGCTCTGCTGTACATGCGCCGCCAAAACTTGCCGGTGCTGGCTACTTGCGACGTCTTCGCGCCCGGCATCGCGCTCGGCCAGGCCATCGGACGCCTAGGTTGTTTCTCCGCGGGCTGCTGCTGGGGCATTGCGACGCACTTGCCCTGGGCAGTAACATTCCATAACCCTCAGGCAGCCGAACTTACCGGCGTTCCGCTCGGGATTCCGCTGCATCCCACGCAACTCTACGAATCGGCCGCGGACGCGTTGATCTTTCTGTTTCTCTATTGGCAGATCTCCAGGGCCCATGTCTCGGGCACCGTCCTGGGCTGGTATCTCACGCTCTATTCCGCGGCGCGCTTCGTCATCGAGTTCTACCGCTTCCACGAGCAGGGCCTGCACCTGGGGCTCTCTTACACGCAGTGGATTTCGCTCGCCACGCTCGTAGCTGGTCTGGGCTTGCTCATTTGGCCGCGGCTATCCATCGGTCAATACAGGCCAGCAGCTTCCTCGATGGGCAAGGTTTAGTCAAGAATTCGTCTACCGGCAACGTCGAATCCACAGCTCCACCAGAGAGCACGATAATGCGCGCGGCGCCTGCGATCGCTTGAATCAACCGCAGACCATCCTCCGGCTCGGGGATGCGAAGGTCCATGAGAACCACCGGACATCCCGTCCATCGCTCCAACGCTTCGGAAGCGTTTTGCGCGGCCGCGACTTCGTATCCGGCGTGCTCCAAAATCTGCTTGCGCATCTCCAATTGGATGGCATCGTCTTCCACCACCAGAATGCGCGCCATCAAGCGAACTCGATGCGTGCGATCACCAGCTGCGGCATCTGGTTGTTCCAGCCTCCGGGGATGTCATCGAACGGCAGACGGAACGCTCGCGTCTCGCCCGGTTTGAGCCCGGTGATCACAATGGGCGCGCGCTCCCGCAAAATGACTTCACCATAGGAGTTGTAAAACACGCAATAAACATCGGCATGCTGCACGGTGCGGCCGCCCGAGTTGGTGATCTTGCCTTGGATCTCCGTCACGGTCTGCTGCACGTAGCTCTCGGTGGCGCGCATGGTCACTTCGGTGAGTTGCAAATTGCGGACGTAGGCTTTTGCGTCGGCCGACAGGGGCGCGCTAGCGGCCGCGGGCTGCGGACGATTGACGAACCACAGCAATCCTCCGGCCAAGGCCACTGCGATTGCGATCGCATAGATGGCGGTCTTACTGCCCACTGACGGTCATCTCCCGGATCAGCAGCGTCGGCGACGCTACCGACCCTCGAAATTCCAGGTCGGATCCCGCGGCTTCCACGTCCATCAGCATCTGCTGCAGCGTCGCCGCAATGGTGATCTCAGAAACAGGATACGCGAACTCGCCGTTCTCAATCCACAATCCAGCCGCGCCGCGCGAATAGTCGCCGGTTACGATATTGACGCCCTGGCCGATCAGCTCGGTGACATAGAGTCCGCGGCGGACTCCGCGAATGATCTCCTCGGGCGTCCGCTGCCCCTGTTCGAGGAAAAAATTCCCGTGGCCTACTCCCGCGTTTCCCGTGACGCCACGCGCCGCGTTGCCGGTGGTGCGCATACCCAGCTTCTTTGCCGTGTACGTATTCAGCAAGTAGCTGCGAAGCACTCCGCGATCGATCACCACCGTCCGCCGCGATGGAACTCCTTCGTCGTCGAAAGGCGATGTGCCGAACAGTCCAGGCAGCATACCGTCGTCGATGACGGTTACGTGGTCTGACGCCACGCGCTCGCCCAGCTTGCCTTCCAGGAACGAAGCCTTGCGATAAATCCCGTCGCCTTCCACCGCGTCGAAGATATTGCCGAGCAGCGATCGGGCCGTCACAGAGTCAAAGATCACGGGGACCTTTTGCGTGGGGACTTTGCGCGCGCCCAAGCGCCGCACGGTTCGCTCCGCGGCGCGCCGCCCCACGTTGGCGGGACTGTCGAGGTTGCGATGGCTGCGCGCGGATGAATACCAGAAATCGCGCTCCATGGAATCGCCCTGCCGCGCCACCGGCATCGCACTCACCGAGCAACTGCTGGTGCGATAGCTACCCAAGAAACCGCGCGAATTGGCGAATACGCGTCCGCCGGTATACGCGCTGAACGATGCCCCTTCAGAATTGGTAATGCGCGGGTCCCATGAGAGAGCGGCTTCCTCGGCCTCGAGAGCGGCTTGAATCCGCGCCGAGGTCTCAACCTCGCGAATGTCGTCTGAATAAAGCCGCAGGTCACCGCTGAGCGAACCGAGCTCCGAGGCTTCCGGCAAGTCCGCGTAGGGATCTTCGGTGGAGATGGCCGCCAGCGCCAGCGCAGATTCCACCATCTGCCGCACTCCGTCGGTAGAAAGATCCGAGGTGTGCGCCGAGCCCACGCGCTTGCCGATCAAAACGCGCAATCCCGCGCGCCGCGATCCGGCGTCCTTCAGGGTTTCGAGCTCGCGCATCCGAACCTGCGCCGAAAATTCTTCGCCTTCGGCGAGGGTGCACTCGGCATCGGTTGCCCCGCGATCCAGCGCCAGGCGGACGGCCTGGGCGGCCAGCTCCTGATCGATCATAGGAATCCAGTCAGCCCGTGCCGCCCACGGTCATGCGATCGATCTTAACGGTCGGAATCCCGACGCCCACCGGCACGCTTTGGCCTTCCTTGCCGCAGATGCCGATGCCTTCGTCGAGTTTCAAATCGTGTCCCACCATGCTCACGTACTTCAGCGCTTCAGGTCCGTTGCCGGTCAAAGTGGCGCCGCGCACGGGGCGCGTGATATGGCCGTCCTCGATCAAATAACTCTCCGATGCGCTGAAGACGAAGTTGCCGCTCGTGATGTCCACCTGGCCGCCGCCGAAATTCGCGCAGTACAGGCCGCGTGGCGTGGAACGGATAATCTCTTCGGGATCGCTATCGCCCGCCAGCATGAATGTGTTGGTCATGCGCGGCATGGGAATGTGCTGATAACTTTCCCTGCGCCCGCTGCCGGTAGTCCGCGAGCGCAGCAACCGGCTGGAAAGCTTGTCGTACAAATAGCCGCGCAACACGCCGTTCTCGATCAGCACATTTTTCTGGGTGGGCGCGCCTTCATCGTCGACATTGAGAGATCCGCGCCGATTTCGAATGGTGCCGTCATCGACAACGGTGCACAGCGGACTGGCCACCTGCTGGCCAATCCGATCGCTAAACGCCGAAACCTTCTTGCGGTTGAAGTCGGCCTCGAGGCCGTGCCCCACGGCTTCATGCAGCAGCACGCCCGGCCAGCCCGGTCCCAGCACCACGGTCATTTCGCCAGCGGGGGCGGGCACGGCGTCCAGTTGCACGATGGCCTGCCGCACCGCTTCGCGCGCAAAGTGTTCCGGGGAATGCTCGGTTTCGAAAAACTCGAGTCCCACACGTCCGCCGCCGCCCGAGTACCCGCGCTGCGGAACGCCGTTGCCCTCACGAGCCAGCACCGATACTCCCAAGCGCGCCAATGGCTGGCGGTCGGTACTGAGCACGCCATCGCTCGTCGCTATCAGCACGTGACACAAGCTGTCGGAATAGCTGGCCTGCACTTGAAACACGCGCCGGTCGGCTGCCCGCGCCGCTCGATCGGCCCGCTTCACCAGCTCCACGCGCTCCGCCAAACTTGCTTCATTGGGCGCCGTCACCAAAGGGTAGAGGTCGCGCCCGCGCACTTGCTCCAACCCGGTCTTGGTCACCTTGGATGGGCCGCTGGCGATACAAGCCGCCACGCGAGCGGCTTTGCGGATCTTCTCGGGACTCAGATCGTCGCTGTAGGCGTATCCGGTTCGCTCGCCTGAAATGACGCGCACGCCCACGCCCAGCGAGACGCCCTGGATCGCGCTTTTGACAATGGATTCGTCGATACTCAGCTGGCTGGTGGCCAGGTATTCGAAATACAGATCCGCGTAGTCGCCCCCGGCGCCAAGAGCCTCGGAAAGATACGACTCGAGGTCATGCTCGGTGATGCCGAACTTCTGGCCAAAGAACGAATCGGAAAGCGGCATGCGTGTAATTCCAGCGTAACATTCAGGTGCAAGCTCACGCGCCGGAGGGCAGCGGGAATGCGTGGGGCCAAGGAATACGAGGAATTCCAGGAATACAAGGAATTTGGCGGGAGGCGGTTAGGCCTGGCGGACGATGGGGTGTTCCAGGCGATCAAAACGATCATCAAGGCGCTTGACTTCCGATTTGAGAGGCTCACGCAGCGCAACCCCGGAGCCTCGATTGCGCCCGCTTCACGAGTCTGTCACACTCTAGCTTGATGCCAGGACGTCTTCCCCCACGTCTGATCGGCGCGTGTTTGGCCCTGTTGCTGATGGCCTCCGATTCCCGGCCCCAATCAGCGGTGCTGGCCGACGCAATTCCCTCCAAAAGCTTTGAAGGATCGTTAGCCCCGTTCCCCTCGGCCGAAAAGCTTTCCTACGACATCGAGTGGCGCTTGATTTATGCCGGCAGCGCGCATATGAGCCTGGCACCCAGGCCAGGCGATCCAAGCAAGTGGGATTCGCAACTGCGTATTGAATCGGGCGGCCTGGTCTCCAAGCTTTTCAAGCTCGAGGATACCTACAAGGTTGGCATGCAAGATGGTTTTTGCACTGCCATGACCGACCTGGATACGCTCGAGGGAAAGCGCCATCGCGATACCAAAGTAATTTACGATCACACGCGCGGAAAAACCAGTTACGTAGAGCGCGATTTGGAAAAGAACTCCGTCATCAAAACGGCGGAAGTTGAGATTCCCGCGTGCACTCTGGACGCCGTGGCCGGCCTGTATAAGCTTCGCATGGACAAGCTGGAACCGGGCCAAAGCAAACAGGTTCCGATGAGCGACGGAAAGAAAGCCGCTTACGCGCGGGTGGAGGCGCAGGCTCGCGAACAAGTGAAGATTAAGGCTGGAACTTTCGACACGATTCGCTATGAAATTTTCCTATTCAACGGCGTTTTGTATGCCCGCAAAGCCGATCTGTTTGTATGGCTGACGGATGACGCCCACCGGTTGCCGGTGCAAATTCGGGCCCGCATGAGTTTCCCGGTGGGGACGATCACGTTTGAGTTAACGAAGGACGAGCATCCCTGACCGCTTGCTCACGCGCGCGGCTCGGTAGATGCGCGGCTCGGTTTACCAGAGTTTGAGCGCAAGATTCGGGTAGTTTCCAATTCGCGATTCGGATTAGCATTGGTCATGTCACAGAGAATGATGGAGGCCGTCACCGAGCGCGATCGCTCGCAGGATGGCGTTTTTTACTACGCGGTGCTAACGACCGGCGTTTATTGCCGTCCATCGTGCCCTTCCAAGCGCCCCCGCCGCGAAAATGTAATTTTCTTTCGCGCACGCGAAGCGGCCGAACAGGCTGGATTCCGACCCTGCAAGCGCTGCAAGCCGGAAGGCGCGGCGGCATCCGATCCCAAAGCGCGGCTTGTGGAGAAAATTTGCCGCTATATCGATACGCATCCCGATGAGCCGGTCACGCTGGAAGCGCTCGGCAGAGCTGTGGGTATGAGTCCTTTCTACCTGCAGCGCACGTTCAAAGAGCGAACCGGGATAACGCCGCGTGCTTATGCAGATTCCCGTCGGCTGAATTCGCTCAAAGGCGGGCTCCGTGAAGGACACTCCGTCACGCGATCGCTCTACGATGCCGGCTATGGATCAAGCTCCCGTCTCTATGAACGCGCGTCCGCGCAATTGGGGATGACGCCCGCGCGCTACCGGCGACACGGCGCGGGGGTGACGATTCGCTATGCCATCGCGCCTAGCCCGATAGGCCAGATGCTGATCGCGGCCACCGAGCGCGGAATCTGTTCCGTCCAATTTGGAAATTCATCGGTGGCTTTAGAGCATGAATTGCGCGCCGAATATCCCCAGGCGGAGATTGCGCGTTCCGATGACAAGCTTGCCGGACAAATCAAGGCTGTGCGCGCGATCATCCAGGGCAATTCCACTAAGCCTCTTTCGCTCGACGTTCCGGCCACGGCGTTCCAGCGCCGCGTTTGGGAAGAGCTACAATTGATTCCGCGCGGAACCACGAAATCGTACAGCAAAATCGCCGCCGACATCGGACATCCGAAAGCGGCTCGGGCAGTGGCACGCGCTTGCGCAACCAATCCTGTAGCTGTGATTATTCCGTGCCATCGGGTGGTACGGGAGGATGGCGTAACAGGCGGCTATCGTTGGGGTATGGATCGGAAGAAAAAGCTTCTGGCGCTGGAAGCGGCACGGAACCCTATTGGATAGAATCAATCAGATTCAATGTCATTCCCTGCGGGCAGCAGCCTCGGCCCCTACGAGATTCTTGCGCCCATTGGCGCCGGCGGCATGGGCGAAGTGTACCGCGCGCGCGATACCCGCCTGAACCGTGAGGTGGCGATCAAGGTTCTCCCCGAACATCTGGCCAAGGACCCTGAGGCACTGGAGAGATTCCGGCGCGAGGCCATCGCCGTGGCGGCATTGGCGCATCCCAACATTCTGGTCCTGCACGACGTGGGCTCGGAGCAAGAAATTCGGTACGCAGTCACGGAACTGCTGGAGGGGGAGACGTTGCGCGAGCGCCTCAGCCGTGGACCGCTGCCGTGGCGCAAAGTTGCCGAATTGGGGTCGGCCCTCGCGGAGGGCTTGGCGGCGGCGCATTCCAAGGGAATTGTCCACCAGGACATCAAACCGGCAAACATCTTTCTGACCTCCGACGGCCGGGTAAAGATTCTCGATTTCGGGCTGGCGGAGATCCGTAGCGCGCCGTCCGAGACCGAAAATACCGCGACACTGACGGAAGCCGGCCCGGTGGTGATGGGCACTGTCGGCTACATGTCGCCGGAGCAGGTGCGCGGGGAAAAGGCGGAGGCGGCCAGCGACATTTTCTCTCTGGGCTGCGTGTTGTATGAAATGCTGACCGGGCGACGCGCGTTCACCGGCAAATCGGTCACCGACACCATGGCCGCGATCCTCAAGGACGAACCTCCCGCAGTCGCGGATTCCGGCCATTCGAGCTCACCCGATCTGGATCGAGTGATCGAGCGCTGCCTGGCGAAGAATCCGGCGCAGCGGTTTCATTCGGCGCACGACTTGGCATTTGCCTTGCGGAGTTTATCGAGCTCGACGGGAATGCAAGCGCAGGGGAGTGTGCCCTCGCGCATGGGCCGCTGGCGATTTGTCGCAGCCGTCGCGGCGCTGGTGATGATCTTGGCAGTCGCTGGGTTCTATCTCTGGCGCGGCCGCGCAAGCCGGAACATCGATTCGCTCGCCGTGCTGCCGTTCGTTAACGCCGGCGGGGGACAGGACGCGGATTGGCTGAGCGACGGCGTTACCGAAAGCTTGATCGACAATCTGATCCAAGTTCCGAGCCTCAAAGTAATGTCGCGCAACGCGGTGTTTCGCTACAAGGGAAAGGAGGCCGACGCCAGAGAAGCGGCGTGGCAATTGGGGGTGCGCGCCGTTGTCACCGGTCGCATCGTTGAGCATGCGGGACAACTTTCCGTCAGCGCGGAACTAGTGGACGCCCGGGATGGCAGCGAACTTTGGGGCGAAAAATACGATCGGCCGATGTCCGACATTCTCGCCGTCCAACAAGACATCACATCGCGTATCTCTGGGATGCTCCGTCTGAAGCTCAGTGGGGAACAGATGCAGAAGCTCGCCTCGAGACAGGGCACAGAGAGTCCCGAAGCGTATCAGTTGTACTTGAAGGGCAAGTACTTCGCGGGCCAATTCACGACGGCCGGATTTGAAAAGGGCATGGATTATCTGAGGCAAGCAGTCGCGGCCGACCCCAACTACGCGCGCGCCTACGAAGGCATGTCGTACGCGTACCAGGTCGCCGACGATGCGCTCATGCCGCCGGCGGAGGTCATGCCGAAAGCGAAAGAAGCGGCCTTGAAGGCCATCGACCTTGACGCCTCCCTTTCGGAGGCGCATACTGACCTGGCGAGCGCCTATCTCCAGTATGACTACGACTGGGCCGCGGCCAAGCGAGAGTTCGACCGAGCCATCCAACTCAATCCGAAGAACGCTTTTGCACACGAGTATTACGGCTGGCTTCTCGTCTCTACGGACGATCCGGCAAAGGGAATAACCGAGGGCCGTAAATCGTTGGAAGTCGATCCCTTGTCAGTTGAAGCAGCCGTGGTTCTGGCCCAGAGCTACTATCTATTGCGGCGTTATGGAGAAGCCACGGACCTCTTGCAGAAAGCTAAGGATCAAGAGCCGGACTACCCGCTCACACCTACTGGGCTTTAGGGCAGGTCTATCTGGCGCAAGGGCACACAAAGGATGCGGTCGCGGCGCTGGAAAAAGGGCGGCAGGTGGGGCCGCTGGACTGGACCTCGGAGGTGCTGGCAGCAGCTTATGCCGTCGTTGCAAGGCGAGCGGAAGCCGAAAAAATCCTGAAGGATCTCGATGAGCGCTCGAAAAGCGGCGGCCATGTTCCCGCTTACTACCTCAGCTTCGCGTATCTCGCGCTGAACGACCGGGATCGCGCACTGGCTGCTTTGGAGAAAGACTACGAGCAGCGCTCGCCCAACATGACCTACATCAAGCTGGACCCCGGCCTGGACCGCCTGCACAACGAGCCGCGCTATCACGCACTGTTGCGCAAGATGAAGCTGGAGTAAGGTGGCAGCCTCGGCCCAGAAACTTCGCGCGTGTCTAACCCAATGCCCAACGCTCGAACGCATTCGTGCGATTCCGAGAAATTGTGTGCATAAATGTCAGCAGACGAGTCGACTTATTGATCCATGCAACACCTTAGTGTGAACCGAACGATCCCAGGTCCTGTGTTGTCCCCGATACAGACAATGGCTGGAAGTGGCTCTGTGGGAAGCTGCCGATAATGCGCCACAACAGGCAGCTTCCCGCACCGGTGTCTTGCGGGATGAATCCCGCCATAGTGCCGGACCGACAGCCCACCGGATACAAGCCGACTTGCGAGGACTAATCCGGCCAACTTCCGGATGCCCGACCATCCGGAGGGAATCCGAATCTTGAGGCTTCCCAGAACGTTGTATCTTAAGACCGTCAGGCCGACGGCGCGCTACAAGACGCCGACGAATCCGCCAAGTGGCGCATTGCGCCTGCTAGCCGGTAAGTATTGTCTACCAGACGCCAGGAATGAGACGCTTCGTCCGCGCCGAGTACGCCGCGTATTCGTCGCCAAACTCCTCAACCATCATCCTCTCCTCGGCGCGGACACGAAGCGAGCAGAGGATCGCGACCGCGATCAAGTTTGACGGGCCTGCCACCCAATTCGGAATGACGAGCGCCTGGCCGATGGAATACAACACTAGCGCTAAGTACATCGGATGGCGGATGCGGCGATAAACGCCCCGCGTGATGAGTCGATGTTGCTCGTGTACCTCCAGGGTGATCGACCAATTTGTACCAAGGTCAGCGTGCGACCGGTAAAAGAGCCAGAGGCCGATCACCAAGCACATCACACCCCCGACGAGCGGGCGGATGCCCAGTGCGTACTCAGCGAACGAGAACGCTGGCGACGCGACCCAGATCAGCGGGACGAAGAACCCGACCCAAGCGAGAACCAAGAGGCCGGTCTCTAACGGAGTTTTATAACTTGTGGCGACCTTGACAGTTCGACTCCGGTGGCCGTGCGGCGCACGAATGGCGATCATCACCACTGTTCCTGCGAGCACCAGCGCCTTCGCGATCCACGGATTCATGGCCGGGCGCCGTCCCTTTCACACCGTACTGCGACTGTTCTCAAAGTGCTTCTGTCCGAAGCTCGCTGTAATGCCGGACTCGCAGAACTTCCACCACGCGGTCCTATAGCCTGGGAGTCTGCCGGCATATGAGTGATGCAGTTCAGTTTATCCGATGAGGAAACGGTTTGCGCCTGAGTTACGGCGTATCCGTCAGTTAATTTTTCAAATTCGGGGTTCGGCATAGAGCCGTGGACTCCAAAAAACTCAACTTCCGGTTGGTCGACCATACAGCCAGAAGCCTCTAAGTAGGTCGTTGCGACAATGGTGGATTCTTTGAACTGCGAGTGACGCTACGGCAGCGAGGACGTGGGACAATTGCGGAAAACTCGGCATTCGTGCAGCAAGCCTTGACCGTTTGGTAGCGTCATGAATAATATGCTCCTGATTAGCCCAGCAACCCGTTTGTTGCCATTTCGATGGCTGATCTGGCTCCTAGTAGTCCCTGAGTTTGCGGGTGCAGAGGAGGGTCGATGAAACGTGTCGTGTTGATCGGTCTTGATCCTGCGACGGTGAACTTTTCGGATCCAGCGCTGCCGCTTGGCATGACCCCGGAGAAGATCCACGCTGGGGTCAAACTCGCGCTGGCCGATTTCGCAGCGCGGGGCTGGCATGCCCAAAACTGCTTCATCAACCCCGACAATACTGCGGTCCCGACGGTTGAACGCTGCCTGGCCGGTCACGTCTACGACTGCGTAGTGATTGGC
>Ga0302325_10009679_pt1 | contig 21006 bp, 14 predicted proteins | sample Palsa_T0_2_FD_201948 | JGI IMG/M metagenome (GOLD analysis project Ga0302325, IMG submission 201948) | Peat permafrost microbial communities from Stordalen Mire near Abisko, Sweden - Palsa_T0_2 | ecosystem: Environmental > Terrestrial > Soil > Palsa > Peat permafrost | place: Sweden: Abisko...
GGGGATACAGTTCTACTGTCACGCGCGCCGACTCATGGTTCTACGGTCTGGTCCCGGTAAGCGGCGGCACTGGCGAAAAGTAACTAGCCGAGTGGAAAACGACTTTGGAGCGTCCGATGGAATAAGTTTTAGCGCTCCAAATCCCCACACGTAACCGGCCACGTTCGCGTCAATTTGCAGTCTGGAGCAGCCGCCACCCGCCCTCAACCCTGGCGCAACGCGCGCAAATCGATGCCGAGCTGCTGGCACTTCTTATACAGATGGCTGCGCTCCAGGCCCAGCGCTTTGGCGGTATCCGTCATTCGTTGATGCTGCTTCAGCTCCGCCAGGATCACCTCGCGCTCGTATGACTCCGTGCGTGCCGCAAGCGTGCCTCCGCCGATCGGCCCGGCGGAAGTGGCGGAGACCTGCGGCAGCGCCAGGCGCACCGCGGCCGCATTCACTTGATCGTCCGCCAGCAGTAACAAGCGCTCCACCACGTTGCGCAATTCGCGTACATTGCCGGGCCAGGCATAGCGGCGCAACTCCTCGATGGCTTCGGCGGTAACCGGCTTGGGCTTCCATCCGTTGATTTCCGAAACCTGGCGCGCGAAGTGATCCACCAGCGCGGGGATGTCTTCCTGGCGTTCGCGCAGAGGCGGCAGCGTGAGCGGGTAAACGTAAATGCGGTGATAGAGATCCTGGCGAAACGCGCCCTTCTGCACCATCTCGTCCAGGTTGCGATGGGTGGCCACCACCACGCGCACGTCCACCGGAATGGAGCGGTCGCCGCCGATGCGTTCCACCTGTTTCTCTTCCAGCACGCGCAACAACTTGGCCTGCATTACCGCCGGCATGTCGCCGATTTCATCCAGAAACAAAGTGCCGCGATGGGCCTGCTCGAACTTGCCCAGATGCCGCGAGACGGCGCCCGTAAAGGAGCCTTTCTCGTGGCCGAAAAGCTCCGATTCAATCAACTCGGCGGGAACCGCGGCGCAGTTCAACGTGACGAAGGGCCCGCCGTGCCGCGGACTGCGATCGTGCAGCGCGCGCGCGATCAGTTCCTTGCCCGTGCCGGTTTCGCCCAGAATGCAGACGCGCGTTTCGCTGGCGGCTACGCGATCCACCTGCGCCATCACGCGCCGCATGGGCTCCCCCGCGTGCACGATCTGGTGGCCGCCCACGCGCTGGCGCAACTGCCGGTTCTCCTCTTCCAGGCGCTTCATGCGCACCACGTTGTCGATGGTGAGCAGCAGCTTTTCGGTAGAAAGCGGCTTTTCCAGAAAATCGATAGCGCCCAGGCGCGTGGCGCGCACGGCCATCTCGATGTTGGCCTGGCCGGAGATCATGACTACAGGCACGGACGCGCCTTGCGCCTTCAGATCCTCCAGCAGCGTCAAGCCGTCCTTGCCGGGCATCACCACGTCGGAAAGCACCACGTCAAAGCGCTCGGTCTTAATCAATTCCAGCGCGCGCGCGGCGTTGTCGCAGACCGTAGCCTCGTGTCCGGCCAGGCGGAAGGCGCGGGAAAGGGACGCCAGCGTGTTGGCGTCGTCGTCGACGATCAGGAGATTGGCCAACCTTTAATGTAACCGCCGACGCTTGCCGATGCACGCGAGCCGTATAATGGTGTCCATGGCCATCGCCAATAACGCCGACCTCTCGCGGATCACGGTGACCTCGGGCCAGCGCTCCAGCCAGCCCTGTATCCGTGGATTTCGGGTGACTGTTTGGGACGTGCTGGACATGCTGGCATCGGGCATGACGGAGGATGAGATCCTCAGCGACTACCCGTACCTGGAAAAGGCGGACTTCCCCGCTGTGTATGCGTACGCTTCCCAAACGGGCCGGGAGCGGCGCTCGCGTTGAAGCTTCTCTTTGACGCGAACCTCTCGCCGAAGCTCGTTGGCCGGCTCGCCCAACTCTTCCCCGGCTCGGTCCACGTTTTCGGCACCGGTCTCGCCCAGTTTACCTCGGACGAGACGATTTGGGAATATGCGCGGAACAATGGAACAATGGGTTTGTCGTCGTTACAGCCGATTCCGACTTTCTGAGGCTCGCTCAAGAACGCGGCGCGCCCCCGAAAGTCGTCCAGCTCGATAATTGCAACTACCGGACATCCCAGGCCGAGGACCTTCTGCGGCGAAATGCCGTTCGCATAACAGACTTGGGACGTTCGTCGCGCGCAGTACTGATCGTCCGAACCAATGATTGACGGTTCGGTGGTCCCAAGTTACTCGGGCAAGTAGCCCTCCCGGCTGCGCACCCGGCAATCCTTCAAGCTGCCGACCACTAACTGGATCTTGCGCCACCCAAAACCCTGCGCCACCGGCGGCTTATAAGTCAGCAAGTAACCGTGTTGCAAATCCTCGGATATATCGGCGAACACGGTCTCCACGTCTTTGGGCTTCTTCACCGAATACGCCACGCCGCCCGTCAGTTGCGAAATCTCCTTCAAGCCGCGGCTGAGCGCGGCGCTGCTCACCGCCTCACCCTCCGCGATACTATAAATAGGGATTCCGAGTTTCTTGACGCGCGACAGAGCGGCGTTGACGTTCAGCATGCTGGCGTTGTCGTCGCCGTCGGTGAAGACGATCATCACTTTCTTGCCCTTGCGCCGTCCGATCTCCTGCGCGGTTTGTGCGATGGCGTCGAACAGCGCAGTCTGACCGCCTGCCCTGGTGCGCAGCACCGCCGTCCGCAGCGCCTTCTTGTCGGTGGTGAAGTCTTGCAGAGTGTCCAGCGACACGCTGAAACCGTAGACCGCCACGGCATCGTTATCCCGAAACTCATCGATCAAACGCAGCACGGCGTTCCGCACGCCCGGCAGCGCGCGCGCCATACTGCCGGTGGTATCCAGCAGGATCGCGCAGGACAGCTCCGCCTGGTTCGATTCAAAGGTGACGATGGGTTGCGGCTTGCCTTCGTCGAGCACCTCGAAGCTGTGGGAGTCCAGCCCGTCGAGATATTTCCCCTTGTGGTCGAAGACGGTGGCATACACTTCCACCAGGCGGACATCCGACCGGAAGACGGCGGAACCGCTTTGCGCCAGCAGTCCCACGAAGGCGCCCGAAACAAATAACAGCCTGGTAGTGGAAGGGATCATAGTCAGTTAGTAAGTGCCGCCCGGATATTTGGCTCGCCGACGCTCGAGTATGCCAGCGCCACCGGACGCCAGTCCTTAGTATCCGCCATTTGCATTTTGCGCATCACGTCAAGCGCCACCGGCTCCGCAACGGCCCCCAACGCCGCGGCGGGGATGCCGGCCTCGCCGGCGTACTCCAGCAGGTATAGCTTGAATTCGCTGACTCGTTCCGCCATGGCCGTGGGCATCAGGACTCTTTCATATTCTTCGTAAGGCGCCAGGCGCGTCAAGTGCGGATGGTCGCATCCGTTCAGGTAAGGGTGACTGGCCCCCATGCTGGCTAACTGCGCCGCGCCGGCATCGTTCGACATACGCCGCAGGTAACGAGTCACCGGCGATTCCCACGGGTCCGCCTGGTAGCGCGTCATATAACTGTCGGATAGAAAGTACAAGTCACTCAATGTCACGGACTGCCAGACCGCCTGCCAATCGCCCGCCCGCAGCGCGTTCAGCAGACCGGCGCGCCGGCTCAAGGACAGGACGCCCAAGGCCCCGTTGGCTAAATCGGAAAGCAACTCGGGACTCCGCGAAGCCCGCTCGATCCACTCCCTGGCCAAACGCACCTTCAGCCCGAAGATGAGCACCGCATGGTCGCCGATGCTGCGCCAGTCGGTAGCCCGCAGAGAGCCGATTTGAGCGGCGAACACCATGTCGCTATTGCCTCCGCGATGCGGGCCGCTGGCAGCCACGCGGCCGGCAATCCGGCTGAACGCGGCGAATCCGCCCTTCAAATAACTGCCCGCGTCTTCACTGCTGACCTCCAGTTCAGACGGGTCCCGGAAGGGGCTTGGGCGCACGCCCGAGCTTAATTCCACGAACTGGTGCTTGCGCAGGAACAGAGGATCTTCGGAGACCAGCAGGTCGACGGGCCGGAAGTAGTAGGCGTACAAAATGCCCGTTAGAGCGATCCGCACCTGGGGGTTGATATCCGCCAAGAGCTCGTGGCAAAGCTTCTCGATGTCTTTCCGATTAACCTTCCCCTTGCCGGTTTTCTGGCGCAACTTAGCGATCTCGGCAGCGGCGGCGGGCTTTTGGAAAGCCTGCAAATCTTCGTGCAGCTTCCCTTTAAGGTGCATGGTTTTGGGCACCTCCACCACGGGCAGCGCGGCGCTGGCGGTTTCCAGAATGCGGATCTTTTCAGAGGCGTCGCCGCGATTGGCGATCAGGTCGCGGGCCGCATCGTACAGAAGGTAGAGAGTGCCCAGGGGCGTGACTTTCTGCAGTTCGAGCACGTGCCGGAAATCGGTGTCGCGCCTCGCGATCCAGTCGGTCTGGTAGCTGGCCCCGTCCAGATCGAAAGCCACCGGCGCAGACCGCCCCAGCAGCAAGGTCCGGATAGCTTCGTCCGGGGCCGTGCTTCCCGTGGGCAGCATTTTCCGCAGCGCATCCAGCGAGGCACTGGCGAAATCGGCCGGAGAAGCGGCTTGGCCGAATTGTTCGGCGAGCTGGCCGAACATTTCCGCTGCCCGCGTACGGTCGAGCGCGCCGGACTCCTGCGCCAGACAAAGCAACTGGGCGATGGCGTGAAACTCACCCAATACCGTATTCATTTCTACTTCCGGCAAGCCTTTCAGCTTGGCGGACATATTGAAAAAGCTCTGGAATGCGGCGCGGGTCATGCCAGTGAGGCAGGCGAAGTACGGATAGGCCCCGCGGTTCTCGCTAAACTGATCGGCTAACAAGAGCGCGGAAGCGTCGTCCAGCGGATCGGAGCGATGCGCGTCGATGCGCGCCACGGCCACGAAGTTGTCCAGTTCGGAGAAGCTGGATTGCGAGGATTTGTAGTGGGTGCGCGCCAGCCGCAGCAGGACTTCGTCTTCCTCATCGGGCGCGGCCACCTTGGAGACTTTTTTGAGGTGGCTGGCCATGGCCGATGCGCTGGCCTGCCCTTTAGCGACCATCCACAACTCGGGGCTGCCGGGAAAATCCACGTTGCCTTGTTCATCGAGCGGCACTTCGCGCAGAAACTCGAAGAAGGTGGTGCGATTGGTCTCCCTGCCCGCTCCCACGGCGACTTCCGCCGATTGCCGGAACAGCTCGTAGAACTTGGATGTGCGCGACGCGTTGCGCGTGAAGAATCGCTGATGCGCCAGATCGAGCTGCGCCAGCGTGGCATAAAAGGAGAGGAGCTTGCCATCGTCTTTATCCAGGAGCGCGCGGAAAAACTGCGCGGGATGGGCAGGCGAGGCGCCCGCGATCTTATCCCAGATAGGCTCCGCTGAAGACCCGCCGGGCACCGCCACACGGTCCTGATGAAGCGCCAGTGCCGGCGAGTACCAAAAGATGAGATTGCCGTATTTGCCGGCCAGCGTTTTAAGATCGGTGCCCGGCAGCAAGGCGGCCAGGGCGTCTTTGTCCATGACGCACAAACCTGCGTACAGCTCGGCCATTTTCAGATCGCGCGCCATGGCCTCCGCGAATCCGCCCGCCAGATTCTCTTTGGGGTAGAACGCCTTGCGCCAGGCATCCTCGCCGAGAACCACGGGCGCCGGCTCGTCGCGGATTTCAAAATCGAAGCTCTTGCGCGCTTCGAGCGCTTCCTGCATGCCGGCTTCGTCGATGGCCAGTGCCGATGTGGTTTCCTGCCGCTTGGCTTGGCCCGCTTTTTCGCCCGCATCCAGGGTAGTGCCATTCTTGCTTGTGCGCAGCTTCCAGCCGAGCAAATTAAGGATCTTCTCGGTCTGCTTCTGGGCCTTCTTATCCTCCAGCGAGAGATGGAACTTCACGGTATCGCCATTCCGCGTGCCCATCGCTTCCAGCGTGCTCACCAATTGAAAGTGCTGCTCGATGGCTTCGATGTACAGCTTGCCGGGCTTGTCGTTCTGCTTGGTGTTCAGGCGCACGGCCTTGGCGTATTCGACAAAGAAACGCTCGGGCGGCGATTTGGGCTTGCTGCGGGCGATGAAGGCGAGCGTCTCCAGCCCACCCGGAACCGGCGCGCCCTTGGTTTGATCCTGGCGAGCCTGCGCGGCCGTGTCGAATGTCTTCTGCCCCGCGGCGCGCAGCTTGGCGGCGCATTTAGCGGCGGTCTCCGCGTCGTTATCGCGCAAGGCGGTCTCCAGGCCACGCTGTAGCGCGCGCACGTATTCCGGGGAGAGAGGCGACGCTTTCTCCAGTGACTCCGCCAGGTGCAAATAAGACCGGGCCGCCGCGCTGCCGGAGATATCTTCGAGCTCACTCAATCGGGCGAGCAGTTCGGGATCGTCCAGCGAGGCAGCCTTGCGCAAAACATCGCGAGACTCATAGAACGCGCCTTGCTTCTCCAGAATTTCGGACTTGGCCACGTACAGCCGCGCGGACTTAGGCGCCGCAGCCAGACCCGCATCCGCGCTCGTCAACGCATCCGGCAGGCTGCCTTTCTCGATGAGCAAGTGAGTAACCCGGAAGTGCGCAGGCTCAAGGGTAGGATCGAGTTCCAAAACCTTCTTCCAGATGGCCAAGGCATCCGCGGAGCGGTGCAGCTCATCCAGAAACTCCGCGTAGGTGCGGCCCACTTTGGCATCCTTGGGTAGCGCCGCGACGACTGCCTCAATATGCGGCAACGCCTGGCCGCCGGCCTGGTGATCCAGGTAAAGCCGCACCAGGGACGTGCGGCGTTCCAGCGTGTCTCCACCCTGTGCGATGCCCCGTTCGAGCGACGCGGCCTGCTTGTTCCAATCCTTCAGCCGCGCCGCCACGTCCGCGCGCAGATACCACAACGGCTGGCTCCCGGCCTGCTTGGCGAGGCTCTCTTCGATGAACGGCAGCGCCCCGGCGTCATCCTGGCGCGCGATGTGAATGCGAGCCAGTTCTTCGGCCTGGCGCGCATCGCCGCCGCCCAATTCCCGCGCGCGCAGCAGGGCCTTTTCGGCCTCGGGGAACTGCTGCGCGGCGAAATGCGCGTGTCCTAATTCGGCCAGCAGTGCCGCATCCGTGGGTTGGCCTTCGGCGAGAATCTCCAGCAACTGCGCGGCGGTGGCGTAGTCCTTGAATCGGGCGTAGAAGTCCGCGCCCAAGCGCAGCGCATCCGGATCGGAGGGATTGATGCGCATAGCCGCTTCCAGCTCCGCGCGAATCTGTCCGGCCTGTTCCTGAGTTGGCTGGGCCTCGCTTTCGAGCTTACGCGCGCTCTCCACGTGTTGCCGTAACTCGGCATAGCGCGTCAAATCCGGAAGCTCCATGCCGGGGTGGATGGCAATGGCCGGAAAGTCGCCGGCGGCCGCGCCCGCGGGGGTTACCAGCTTCGCGCGATACATCAGAAATCCACGCACGGGCGCGGCCAGTTGCCAGGTAACTTCGGCCGACGAAGACTTAGGTTCGATGAGTAAGTCGGATAACGGCTCCAGGCCGGCGCTTAGAGAGACTCCTCCAGTGGCCTGGCAAACCTCTGTGAACCAACCAGGTTCCGAGCCCTCCGGGTTCCAATAGCTGGTGCGTAGGCGTTGCGCCGCCAAACGATTGGCAAGATAAGCGGCCGCATAGTCCCGCAACGGCGCTTCTACTTCCGGAAGCGATCCGATCAGCACTACGGAACTCCAGTTCGATCCCAGTTCACCGGCCGAATTCACGAGCAACTGGTAAATTGTAGCGGGAGCGGCGGGCGCCTGATCGGCAGCTCCGCTCCACAGTTTGCGGAGTGCGATTTGCAGGCTGGCGCGCGTATGGAAAGGTCCAAGTTTGGTTAGTTCCTGGCCTTGCAGTACGGCTAGTAACATCTTCTTAGCTGGCCCGGCCGTACCAGCGTCCTGGTAAAAGGTTAAAATCTGGCTGCGCACGCGATCCTGCTGGCCGGCGGCTACAGTATCGGCAAGCACGGCAACCACGATTTGATCCGAGGGCTCGACGGGGGTTAGCGATGCCTTCGCCGGGCCGGCATAAGTGTTCACGGAGGCGATTTCGCGAGGTTCGGCGCCCGCGCCATGCAGTAGGACCGGCTGCGCGGCCGCGCGAAAGACAGCCAGAGCGGCAATCGACAGCGCACTTAGCAAACTTCGGCAAATAGGCAAGGTAAGGTATCCTTTATTACACAGATCGTCCTATTATGGGCCAGCGCGCGGTGATTTACCAGTGGCGCGCCAAACAACCTTCCTCGCCGGTTCTGGACGCCATGAAGGCCGAAATCCACACGCCCAGGCGATGCTGAAATCCCAGCCCGTTCCCCCCTACTACATCAGCTACGAAATCACCGAGACACATGCCATCAGGATCGACGGCGCGTTTGGCAAGATCGAAAATAGCGGAGAATATCGCCGCCAGTTGGATATCGATCTGCGAGTCGGCGGTTATAACCTCGACAACACGCGCGAGGTCAAAGCCAACGTCCAGGTGAAGGTCGCGCAAGACGATACATCTCCCGATTTTTCGCGCGCGGCTCCCGATCGATAACCGTGCGATACGCGCCGCCGCGGAACAATCAGATGTTCATGCCGCAATGCCACATACTTTTTGCACCGTGGGGCGGGCAATTCTGCCCGCAGCCGGCTGTCAGGCGGCTTTGGCCGCCTAAAAAGGCGGCTGCGGCCATGATTGGCCGCCCCACAATTAACGCAGAATCGCGCCTCAGTCAAAGAGTATGTGGCATTGGGTCCCAGCCTGTTGCGGCCTCGCAGGCCGCCACCTTCTCTTTGGAGAGCTACATTTTCGAGCCACAAGCGGGTCCAGGGGACCCGCGCAGGCCTCGGGCCTGCCCCACTATTTAGGCAAAATCTCATCTTGCGAAAACTAAGTGACAGGCACTACCTATTTTCCACCGCCCCCCAAATCGTTGTACAGTGAGCGCATAAGGAGACCCAGACCATGCAGCAGGATCGTAGAACCTTTCTAAGCACCATGCTGGCCGCCGCGCCATTATTTATTCCGCGCCGCGCGTGGGGCGCAAACGATCGACTCGCCTACGGCCTGATCGGCGCTGGCGGGCGCGGCCGCTATCTGAACCAGAACTTTCAAAAGCTCGGCGCGGTGTGCGTGGCCGTATCCGAAGTCTACGACCTCAACATGCAGAAGGCGCTCAAGGACTCGCCCGACGCCAAGCCCCATCTGGATTACCACGACCTGCTGGCGCAGAGCGGCATCGACGCCGTGGTGGTGGCCACGCCCGATCACCAGCACGCCCCGTGCCTCTTCGCGGCCCTGGATGCGGGTAAAGACGTCTATCTCGAAAAGCCCATGTCGCACTCGCTCGCTCAAAGCCGCCAGATGATCGAGGCCGTGCGCAAGACCAAGCGCATAGTCCAAATCGGCATGCAGCGCCGCAGCGCCGAATCCATCATCAAGGCGAAGCAACTGGTGGATAGCGGCGTTCTGGGCAAGATCACGCTGGTCAAGCCCATGTGGAACTGGAACGTGGCGCATGAACTGGACAACACGCCGCTGCCCGGCAACCTGGATTGGAAGCGCTTCCTGGGACCCGCGCGCGACCGCGAACTGCAGCCCATGCGCTTCCGCGCGTGGCGCCTCTTCTGGGATTACTCCGGCGGCAACATGACCGACCAGGGCACCCATCTGATGGACGTGGTGCAATGGTTCACCAACGCCGGCACGGCGAAATCGGCCGTGTGCTACGGGCAGATCGCCAAGACCATCGGCTCGGAGGTGCCCGACGTTTTCTGCGCCGTGTTCGAGTACGGCGCCTTCATGGCCACCTGGACGCTGAACTACACCAACTCGTACGACAACAACTGGTCGATCCAATTTCAGGGCGATCGGGGCACCATGATCATCGACGACGCTGGATACCGCGTCTGGAAAGAGCCATGGCCCACGAACCGCGAGCCGGTGCAGACCTTTGCCGCGCCTGTGCCGATCGAATCCCACATCCAGAACTTTCTGGATTGCGTGAAGTCGCGCCAGCAGCCCAACGCGCCGGTGGAAGTGGGCGCCTCCGCCGTCTCCGCCCCGCACCTGGCCAACGCCGCGTTCCACAACGACCGCCGCATGTACCTGAGTGCGGATGCTTCGAAAGCTACCGAGCGCCCGGAAGCGTAGGGCGGCCAATCATGGCCGCAGCCGCCTTTTAGGCGGCAGAGCCGGCTGAAAGCCGGCTGCGGGCAGAATTGCCCGCCCCACACCTGCGCCAGCATTGAACATTCAGATTCGCGGCCGACAGAATCAATCCACTACCGGGGCGATGCGGCGCATCACATCCTTCACCCGCCGCCCATACCCGGCGCTGCCGTTGTACGTCTTCAACATCCCGTCGATGTCCTTATGCCTGTACAACGCGGAATTCCGCAACGACGACGCCACCGAGTGAATGCACGCGGCTGCGGATGAAAATGCCGCTCGTCCCGAATCCCATCCGAAAAGGTTGTTATTCGGGGCGGCCTTGCCCCCCGAGGTTTCTACAAACGACAGGCTGGGCAGCAAGCGCCAGTCCAGACCGTTCAGGTCGGCGGCTTCCAGGAAGACGGTGGAGAGTTTAGCGGCGGGACAGTGGCCCTGCGCGAAGAAGTCGCGCAGGAAGGCGAGACGGCGATCTTTTGCTGGTTCGTTGCGATGCTCGGCGGTTGCCGGCTTTGTCGAAGCGGCGTGCGTCCCGTTTACCGGCAATGACACTACACCGGCAAAAACGGCCAAACCGTTCGAAAAGAATCTTCGCATGTCGAAATTACCTCGTTTCAGAATTTGGTTTCTAAAGAACCGGCCTCTGCAAGCGGCCGAGGAAATACAGGGTATGGGCGCGAGGACCCGAATCAGCGGCGTGTCTCTGCTTCAAGCATAAGCTGCCATTATAGCATCACAAAATTCGGCAGGCGAAACCACCCGCCCACCAAAGCCCCCCTAAGGGCACGCCGGGAACTTCAGCGAAGCGATCCAAGTGCTCCAATTGGCGGTGCTGCCCGACGGCGGAGTCTGGATAAACTCCGTCGTGTACCAGAATGTGCAGTCGTCGGACGGGTCCATGCTCATGCTGCTGTACGCACCCCAGAGCGGGGTGCTTTCCTGCACATTCGTGCCCGTCGCGATCGGTTCCGTCGATCCGGTGGTCCCTTTTGTATCCGTCGCCAGCCTGCCCACAAACTCAATGCTCGGAAACAGACTGGTGCTCGACGCGCTGAACCCTATCGCCATGTCGCCCATCTTGTCCTCCGCGATGCTGCCCATCCAATAGTTAGTGGTGGCGTTGCTTACCGATCCCTGCTGCGCGACCGCGGGTGTGCCGTCCGGATTCGTGATGTCGTACCATTCGATGAACGCAACGCTGCCCGATCCAAACACGGTCTGGTTGGTAAGCAAGTGCTCCTTGCCGTTCAATTTGCGCCAAGCCAGGCGATACATCAGCTCGTTGGGAAGCGCATCCAGCAGCACGCCCTGCGACGGCTGCGTGATCGAATCGCAATGGCCCGGCTTGCGCGTGCATACATCCGGGTCCGAGGCGGCCGTTGGCGGCTTCACTTTGATCGCCACCGGCCCCGAAAACGTCGAATCGCCCGGATTGTCGAAGTTCACATGGAACTGGTACAGATTCAAAGTGGAGGGCGCCCCGACGTTCATATAGAAGTCCGGTTCGCCGCTGGATGGCGGGGTGGCGCCATCCCAATCCGAAGGGAGTATGTACGTCTCCGTCGATCCGAGCGTGAACGCAACCGGCTGCCGCGAACCCCCGTCCAGCATGTTCACGCGGTCATACGCAATGGCCAATGCCCCGGTCACGTTGCCGTTTTCAATAATGTTGAACGAGGTGTAGTAGGCATCCGGCCAGACCGCCAGTTTGGGCGAATCGGGCGTTCCGCCTGACGGCAAGGTCAACGCGAAGGCGTAGCGGAAGTAGGACTGCGTCGCATCCGAAGTGTTCGAAACCGCGATGCAATAGGTGTACGGCGTGACCAGCACCGGCTGCGCCAGCACCCATCGTCCCGCGTTCTTGTCATATTGCGCGATCGGTTGCCCGCTATTGTTGGTCTCGCACGCCCCCCCGAAACCTGTCCAGATGTTGTTGCCGGGAAAGGGTCCGAGTTCGATCGAGCCATTATCCTTATTAAACACGGCGTACACGTTGCCGACCCATTGCACAAACTGCGTTGCGCCGGCCGCGCCGTTGGTATCCGGCGGCGGCGTGCCGGTGGTGTCCACATCCGCCGCGATGCCCGCAAAGTTGAGCCCCAGCCCCGGATCGCTGGCATTCGGCGCCACGCGCAAGCCGGCCCCGGCCGGCAACGTGCCGGTAACCCGAGCCGCCATCTCGCGCAGCGGCGGCGAGACATCGTGCTTCAATACGCGAAGCACCACCGCCTTCCGGTCCGCGGCCGCACCCGCGCCGCCGCACGTCAGCAACAAAAGGAACGCCGTCGTTGTTCTCATCCCCCGCCCGTCAGTTGCGCATGCAAGGCCGCCGCCTTGCGCGCGATTGTGCCGAAACCTCGCGCGCGCATCTTTTTCTACCGTCTCCGAACGATTGCGGCCGGAGTCCACGCGTGCCGCCGCGCGACTCCGCTTCACCCAGCGCCAGCCGCGCCTCCAATTGATATCCCAGAAAACCATGATCGCCCGCATCCGCGATTCGCAATATTCAACCCATTGTTGAAACCCACGAACGTGTTCGCCGGCCACACCCGTTGCCGGAGTTCCTCGCGTGTGACCACTTCGCCCGGCCGCTCCACCAGCGCCGCCAGCACCTGAAACGGCTGCTCCTTGCAGCTTCAGCTTCCTGCCGTTCTTTTGGATTTCGCCGCTGCGCAGGTCCACCGCCAACGACCCAAACCGGCGGGACTTTTTCCGCGTTAGCCATCCGAGTGCCGTGAAAATCCCTTGGGGGGCAGTCTAACACTGCCACCCTAACCACGGCAAGGGTCTAGGCGACGAAAACCATCCGTACATTGATCCACTCGGCCGCTTTGCCCCATACTCCCCAATCGAGGAGGCTGAAAATGACTTTAACGCGCACCGTTCTTCCGATCGCCGCGGCTGCCGCCGGCACTTGGGTTGCCCGCAGGCGCCTCAACTGGAGGCCTACGCCAAGCTGCCCCTGGGCTTCGAAGAGAACCGGGGCCAGACCGACCCAAGGTGAAATACGTCGCCCGCAGACTCGGTTACACCTCTTACCTGACCGGCACGGAGACTGTTCTGGCCTTCACCGGATCGCCCGCCAACAATACCGTCCCCGTGAAAACCTGCGTACAGTGTGCCTTCGGCGGCGGAACTACCGACGCCATTGTCGTCGACTTTCAGCAGATTCCGTTGGTGGTCTTCTCCGACTACCTGGGCGGCGTGGACGCCGACGTCGGATAAAAGCCTGAACTCTGTTCCGGTGGATGCAGCACGTTCCGTGCCCATCGCCACCAACCGCAGTTGACCGTGGCAGGCCACTGCTGTAACCATGGTAAGCACACCATGAGGGCCGTAACCGTCTACCCGGCAACGCGCGAGATCAAAATCATGGACCGGCCGGAGCCGCGCATCGCGGCTCCGACGCAAGTGAAACTGCGCATGCTCGAAGTGGGCGTGTGCGGCACCGATAAAGACATTTGCGCTTTCGCCTATGGGTCGCCGCCGCCCGGATCGGACCACTTCGTACTCGGCCACGAGTCGCTCGGCGAAGTGGTGGAGATCGGGCCGGGCGTCGCGGATTTGCGCCCCGGCGACCTGGCGGTGAGCACGGTGCGCATGCCCTGCTCGGACCCCCATTGTGTGCCGTGCCGCGCCGGACACTACGATTTCTGCATGACCGGCAACTACCGCGAGCACGGCATCAAGGAACTGGACGGCTTCATGACCGAGTTCGTCATCGCAGACCGGCACAACCTGCATCCGGTAGCGCGCGAATTGCGGGATGTGGGCGTGCTGGTGGAGCCGCTGACCATTGCGGAAAAGGCGCTGATTGAGGTTGGCCAGATTCAGCAGCGGCTGCCTTGGGGAGGCGGACGGCATCGCGCCGTGGTGCTGGGCTCCGGTCCCGTTGGACTGTTGGGCGCCATGGCGCTGGTGAACGCCGGCTTCGAAACCACGGTCTACTCGCGGGAACGCCAGCCCAATGCGAAGGCGGACGTGGCCGAGGCTATCGGCGCGCGCTACCTTTCGTCGGCAGCGACGACCATCGAACAAATGGCCGAAACCGTGGGCAATATCGACCTGATTTACGAAGCCGCGGGCGCGCCGCAATTCGCGTTCGAAGTGCTGAAATACCTGGGCGCGAACGGCATCTATGTATTCACGGGAGTACCGCGTCATGAAAAGCCGGTGACCTTCGACACTGAGCGCATCATGTATAATCTCGTTTTGAAGAACCAAGTGGTGCTGGGGGTGGTCAATGCAGGACCGCAAGCTTTCGACAATGCCGTGCGCGATATCGGCGTGTTCGCGGCACGCTGGCCGCAGGCGTTGCGCGCCATGATCACCGGCCGCTATCCCATGGAAGCCTTCCGCGATCCGGTGATGGGCAAAGCCGGAGGCATCAAGAACGTGATCGCGATATCGCAGGCGGGCCGGCCTTGATCGCGGAGTTGACGCGCCTCGCCGAAGACGAGCGCCGCGAAAAAAACTGGAAGCGCTGGGGGCCCTATCTTTCCGAACGGCAGTGGGGCACCGTGCGCGAAGACTACTCGGCGGGCGGCTCCTGTTGGGAATACTTTCCGCACGACCACGCGCGCAGCCGCGCCTACCGTTGGGGCGAAGACGGACTGCTGGGCATCTGCGACCGCGAATGCCGTCTGTGCTTCGCGCTGGCCCTGTGGAATGGCCGCGACCCTATTCTGAAAGAGCGGCTATTCGGACTCACCAACCTGGAAGGCAACCACGGCGAAGACGTGAAGGAGTGCTACTACTATCTGGACTCCACTCCCACGCACTCCTACATGAAGGCCCTCTACAAGTATCCGCAGCAGCCCTTTCCTTATGCCTGGCTGGTGGAGGAGAACCGCCGCCGCGGCCGCGAGCAGACGGAGTTCGAACTGGAAGATACCGGCATTTTCGACGAGCAGCGCTATTTCGACATTTTCGTGGAATACGCCAAGGCGGGGCCCGAGGATCTGGCGATTCGTATCTCGGCCGTCAACCGCGGGCCGGAGCGGGCCGCCCTGGCGCTGCTCCCCACGCTGTGGTTCCGCAACACCTGGTCGTGGGGACGCACCGGCGAAGGCTACTGGCCAAAGCCGCGGATCAGCCGCGCGGGCGACGCGGCGGTGCTTGCCGAGCATGCTTCACTCGGAAAATACCGGTTGGATGCGCCCGGCGCGAACCAGCTTCTGTTCACCGAAAACGAAACGAACATGGAGCGCCTGTTCGGCGTGCGGAGTTCCACGCCGTTTGTGAAAGATGCCTTCCATGCGTTTGTGCTGGAGGGCCGCGCGGACGCTGTGAACCAACAAGGGGAAGGCACCAAAGCCGCCGCACTTTACCGCCTGGATCTGGATGCCGGCGCCAGCGCTACCCTGCACCTGCGCCTGGCTGCGGACGATGCCGCAGAGAACGCCGGACCGGCTCTGAACGCGGACGACGTATTCAACCAGCGGCAGGGCGAGGCCGATGAGTTCCACGCCACTTGGCTGCACAAAGGCTACACCGATGAATCGAGGAGCGTCGCGCGCCAAGCCTCCGCGGGGCTGCTGTGGAGCAAGCAGTTCTTTCACTATGGGGTGGCGCAGTGGCTGGAAGGCGACCCCGCGCAACCCGCGCCTCCCGCCGGGCGGGAATACGGGCGCAACCGCGACTGGAAGCATCTCTATAATCGCGACGTCATCTCCATGCCGGACAACTGGGAATACCCGTGGTACGCCGCCTGGGACCTGGCCTTCCACATGATTCCGTTCGCAAATCTCGACCCGCACTACGCCAAGGAGCAACTGGTGCTGCTGCTGCGCGAGTGGTACATGCATCCCAACGGGCAGATTCCGGCCTATGAGTTCGCCTTCGGCGATGTGAACCCGCCCGTGCATGCCTGGGCCTGCTGGCGCGTATACAAGATGACCGGTCCGCGCGGCGGGCGCGATCGCGTCTTCCTGGGCCGCGTGTTCCAGAAGCTGCTCATCAACTTCACCTGGTGGGTGAACCGCAAGGACGTGGAAGGGCAGAACATCTTCTCCGGCGGGTTTCTGGGCCTCGATAACATCGGCGTGTTCGACCGCTCCAAGCCGCTGCCCGGCAACCTGAAACTGGAACAGGCCGATGGCACCGCCTGGATGGCGGCTTATTGCCTGACCATGCTGTCGATGGCGCTGGAGCTGGCGCGCGAAGATCCGGTGTACGAAGACGTGGCCTCCAAATTCTTCGAGCACTTCGTGGCGATTGCCAGCGCCATGAACTCGCTGGGCGGCAATGGGCTGTGGGACGAGACGGATGGGTTCTACTACGATCAGCTCCGCGTGGACGGCACCACCCTTCCGCTGCGCGTCCGTTCGGTGGTGGGACTCATTCCGCTGATCGCCGTGGCGGTGCTCGAATACGACGACATCGAACGCCAGGCGGGCTTTCGCAAGCGCATGGACTGGTTCCTCGAGAACCGTCAAGATTTGTGCGAACAGATTTCCTACATGGAGCAGGACGACTCCGACGGGCACACCCACAGGCTACTGGCCATCCCGTCGCTGGGCCGCCTGCTGCGCGTGCTGAAATACATGCTGGACGAGAACGAATTCCTCTCGCCGTACGGCATTCGCTCGCTTTCCAAATTCCACCAGGAGCACCCCTACACTCTCGAAACCGACGGCGTCGAGCAACGCGTGGATTACGAGCCGGCCGAAAGTACCAGCGGCACTTTCGGCGGCAATTCCAACTGGCGCGGGCCGATTTGGTTCCCGATCAACTATCTTGTGGTGGAGGCGCTGGAGCGCTATCACCATTTCTATGGCGATCACCTGCGCGTGGAGTGCCCTACCGGCTCGGGGCGCATGATGAACCTGAAAGAAGTGGCCAGCGAGATCATGTCGCGGCTGGCGCGTATCTTCCTGCGTGACGCGGACGGCCGCAGGGCCTGGGAGGGCAACGCCAGGTACGCGCAAGATCCTCACTGGCGCGACTTGACGCTGTTCTACGAATTCTTCCACGCGGATAACGGACGCGGGATGGGCGCGAGCCATCAGACCGGATGGACGGCGCTGGTGCTGCGGAGCTTGGAGGATCTGGCGCGGCGGAACAATTTGTCTGTCATGAAATAACCGTTCCTGCTACTTTTGCAAATAGTGGGGCAGGCCCTCGGCCTGCGGCGGCCTCCCAGGCCGCCTATCTTCTCCTCACAGAAGGTTCGATTTCGGAGCAAGATGCGGGTCCAGGGGACCCGCGCAGGCTGGGAGCCTGCCCCACTATTTCCTACAGCGCGGTCTTCACCACGTTTTCCAGAGCATCGGCCGGCGTATAGCCCTCGAAGCGCTGGAGCGTTTTGCCGTTCCGGTCGAACACCACGGTAGTAGGCAACCTACTCACGTGGAAAAGATCGAAAGCTTTCTCGGAGCCTAACGCCACAGGGTACTCCATGGGGTGGGCTTTAAGAAATGCCCGCACCAGCGGCGCGCCACCATCCACATCCATGGAAACTCCCAGCACCACCACGCCCCGGCCGGCGAGTTGCTCGTGCAGCCGGTTGAAGGTCGGAATCTCCTTCAGGCATGGCACGCAGTAAGTCGCCCAAAAATCCAGCACCACGACTTTACCTTGCAGGGTAGCGGGATCGATGTTCGCGCCGTCCAGTTTGGTGGCGGGCAGCCCAGCCAAGTCGCTTTTTGCGGGCGGTGCCGTCGTCCCCGGTGCGCCCTTCTGCAAAAACGCCAGGTATTCGCCCGCGTTGCGCGTGACACCCGGATAGGTCGCGATCACGTGCTCGTCCGGATCCAGAATCGCGTAATAGGGAATCGCGGGGGTCCCGAACTTGGTCAGCTCCAACTGCTGGTTGAGGCGCGAAGCATCGTCCTCGCCATCCGTGTACAGATCCACCAGCACGAAGTTCTTCAGAGCCCCCGCGATTTCCGGGCGCGGGAACATGTTGGCCTTCATCCAGTGGCAATTGGTGCAGGCATAGCCCGTGAAGTTGACGAACACCAGCTTGCCCTCGCGCCGCGCGCGGTCCAGCGCCTCGCGATACTGGTTCTTCATCCAGACCAACCCGGCTTCTCCAGCCCCGCCGCCGCTGCCGCCGGCCGCCACCGGGATGTAGGCGTCCAGTTCGCCCAATTTGGCTCCGGACATGCCCGGCGCCAGGCTAATGGCGAAGATCAGGAAGAGCATCCCCACCAACAGCCGCCCCAAGCCCATGGGTGCGTCTTTGGCGATGCCTTCCAGGCGCACAAAGCCGAGCAGATACAGTCCGGCCATAGCGAACAGCACGATCCACGCCGCCAGGAAGCGCTCGCGGGTGATTAGGTTCCATTGCAGTACCTGGTCCACGCTGGCGAGGAACTTCAGCATGGCGGCCAGCACGATGAATCCCATCACCACCTTCACGCGGGCCAGCCAGCCGCCGCTTTTGGGCAGTCGCTTCAAGTACGACGGAAACAGCGCCAGCAGGAAGAACGGCAGCGCCAGCCCGGAGGCGAAGGCTAACATGCCCATCAGCGGCCGCGCCCCACCGCCGCCGACCGAGGCCGCCAGCAGAGTTCCCATAAACGGGCCTACGCAGGCGAACGAGGAAAGCGCGAACGTCAGCCCCATCAGCAGCGTTCCGGCGATGCCGCCCTTCTGCGTGCCTTTGTCCAAGCGCGTCAGCACGGCCGACGGGATGGTGATTTCGAAGGCTCCCAACAAGCTGAGCCCGAATGCCAGGAAGACTAGCGCGATAAAGCCATTGACCCACGGATTCGATCCAAGCTGCACCACGCCGAACGGTCCCAGGATGGCGGTCGTGAGCAACCCCAGACCCGAGAACAGCACCACGATCCCAAGGCAGAACAGCGCCGCGTGAAAGACTCCCTCGCGGCGGGTTCCCTGCCGGTTCAAAAAGAACGACATGGTGATGGGGATCATGGGGAAGACGCAGGGGGTAAAGATGGCCGCCAGGCCGAAGCCGAAGGCCACCAGCAGGAATGCTCCCAGGCCTTGCGTATCGGGCGCCGATTGAGTCGCGGCTGCGCTGGATTTTGGCGCACCCGTAACCTCGCCGTATCCCGCGGGAATAGTAGGGGCCGCAACGTGAGCCGCCGGATCGATGGTCAAGGTCGCCGTGGCCGTTTCGGTGTGCGGCGGGAAACATACCTTGTCGTTGCAGGTCTGATAGCGCACAGCGGCGGAAATTTCCGACGCGCCGGCCGGTGCATCCGGTTTGAGCTGCAGCTCGATCAGAAAACTCGCCGCGCCTTCGTAGGTTTCCGTTTCGAGCTGGAAGTTCGCGTCGAAGGCTTTCTTGGGTGCGGCCTGAAACACCCGGACCTTCTCCACGGCGGAGTTCGGCGCCACCTTGATGGTGGTGGGCTTGGCCGCGGCGGTAGTCATGGAATACAGGTGCCATCCGGGCTCGATGGCGCCTGCGAGGCGGGCAAGAACTTTCGAGCCGGGGGCAGCAGTGGCAGGCTCCAAAGAGAGAGACCACTTCACGTTTTGCTGCTGGGCGGCTGCCGGCAGGGCGAGGCAAGCCAGGAGGACTAAGTGCAGCGTGTGGCTAGCGCGGTACGGCCTGAGAGGCCGCCGCAGGCCGAGGGCCTGCCCCACATCTAAAACGCGACGTGTTCGGCGGCCCATTGGCGTAGCTCTTCTTCGATGCGTTGATTCACGTTGCCGCTGGAAAATTCCGCGGCGACCCGGATCGCGTTCTTGATGGCATTTGTATTGGAGCGGCCATGGCAAATAATCGTAATGCCACGCACCCCCAGCAGCGGCGCTCCGCCATATTCGGAGTAATCCACGCGCTTCTTGAAATCGGTGAAAGCCGCGCGCGCCAGCACATAGCCGATCTGCCGGGTGATGGTAGCGCGCAGCGATTCCTGCAACATCTGCTTCACCATGTCCACCAGCCCCTCGCTGACCTTCAGCGCCACGTTGCCGATGAAGCCATCGCACACGATCACGTCGGACTTGCCCGTGTAAATATCGCGGCCTTCCACGTTGCCCGTGAAATCGAGAGGCAGGCTCTTGAGCAGCGGTGTAGCGCCGCGCGTCATTTCGTTGCCTTTGTGCTCCTCCTCGCCGATGGAGAGCAGCCCCACTTGCGGGCGCGGCCGGTGCAGCACCACGCGGGAGTAGATTTCTCCCATCACCGCGAACTGCGCCAACATGCGCGGCGAACAGTCCACGTTGGCGCCCACGTCGATGACCACCACCGGCTTGCCGACCAGGGTTGGAAATATGCCGGCCAGCGCTGGACGGTCCACGCCGGGTATGACGCCCTGCACCATCTTGGCGGTGGCCATCACGGCGCCGGTGTTGCCGGCGGATACAAAGCCCTGGGCAATGCCATCGCGCACCAGGCGGGAGGCCACGCGCATGGAGCTGTCGCGCTTGGCGCGTACGGCGCGGGCGGCGCTGTCCTCCATGGTGACCTGTTCGCTGGCGTGGACGATCTCCACGGGCAGGCCGCGATGGTCGTCGTACTGTTGCAGTTCGCGCCGCAGGATTTCCTGCTTGCCAACCAGAATGACCCTGATCCCCAGCGTTCTGGCGGCCTTGACGGCGCCCTCCACCTCCGACTTCGGGGCGTGGTCTCCGCCCATTGCATCAACCGCAATGGTGAGCATGTTGGGGGTTGGCTACTCCTGTTCGACTTCCACTACTTCGCGGCCCTTGTATTGTCCGCAGTGCGGGCAGACCCGATGGGGCAGCTTGGGCTCGTGGCAGTTGGGACACTCGGACATCCCGGGCGTCTTCAGCGCGTCGTGCGCGCGGCGATTGGATGTGCGCCTCTGGGAGTGGCGTCGTTTCGGATTCGGCATTTCTGTACCTCAAAGAGTGTACCCCGGATGTTAGGGGTTTTCAAAGTGTTTTCAGGTCTTTCAGACCTGCGAGAGCGCTCCACCGGTCTCCGGCGGAATCGCTTTTGCAGTCGCAGGGCG
>Ga0302325_10009680_pt1 | contig 21006 bp, 18 predicted proteins | sample Palsa_T0_2_FD_201948 | JGI IMG/M metagenome (GOLD analysis project Ga0302325, IMG submission 201948) | Peat permafrost microbial communities from Stordalen Mire near Abisko, Sweden - Palsa_T0_2 | ecosystem: Environmental > Terrestrial > Soil > Palsa > Peat permafrost | place: Sweden: Abisko...
GCGATCACGAGCCGCCGGCGTGGGTCCTACGACCTCCGGCTCGGCGATCGCATCATGCCCGAGAGTCGAGCAGGAGGATCAGCGTGACCGCACGAGCTGAATGGAACGGTGTGCTGCTCGCAGAGAGCGACGAGACGATCATCGTCGAGGGAAACCACTACTTCCCTCCGGCGGCCGTCAGACGCGAGTACTTCGATGACAGCGCGACCCACACCCTGTGCGGGTGGAAGGGGCAGGCGAGCTACCTCTCCGTCGAGGCCGGCGGGAGCACGAACCTCGACGCGGCCTGGTACTACCCCGACCCCTATGACGCGGCGGCCGCGATCAAGGACTACATCGCGTTCTGGCGTGGCGTCGAGGTCAGCGCGGCCGAGGGCGACGGGATCGCGGGACCCGAGCCGCCCCCGCGCTGAGCGGGGGCCAGCTGGATCCTCCGACCTGCGCCATAGAGCACGTCGAGCGACCCCGGGCCTCGTCGGAGAGACGACGTGTCTCGCTCCGCCGCCAGGGGGTTGCGAGCAGCGGTCGTGCGACGTCGGGGCGGGAAGGTCCCGGCGGAAGGCGATCGCCCCACGGCGAGCGCCGACGGGGCGCCGCGGAGTAGTGCACCCCGGCGGGCGCCCAGGCCGAGCCTCGCCGGTCGAGGCGCGCGCACCCCACGGGGCCGCCGCCGGGACGCCGTGGTGGGTCAGACGAGATCGAGCGTTCGTTCTCCTCGAGCCTCCCACGCGGTGACAGATCGCGGCTGCGGGCCGTGGCCCGCCTTCCTGTCGCGGGATCGGAGCGCCTCCTCGGGCGCCTTCTGCCGATACGAGCGCGTCGGCTGATCGGGCATGTTTCCGGCGGCGAGGCCTGCCCTCCGGCGGAGCGCTGCGGCTGCCGCGTACAAGGTCGCCCACACCTTAAGTTGACAGGCGTAGTAACTTTTGTCGATGATCCCGCAAATGACTGCAATCGGCAGACGGAATCGGTATCGAGAGGTGATCGGGTGACCGCGTGGCGTGCTGGTCCTCCAGTCGGGAGGGGGTTCCGCGCCCGGCCGGGCGGGCCAGTGAGCCTCGGCGCCGGCGTTCGTTCGGAGGCCACTCGGGCAGGGGCGGATCCCGGCCGCACGGGCGTCGCGACGGCGCCCGACAGCCCTGCTGCTGCCGGCGCGGGCAGAGAGCTGACCGCCCCGACCGGCGGCCGGCCTGCGCCGCCCCCGGTACCGACGCTCCTGCACACCGCCGCCGCGCCGGCGCCAGCATCCGAGAAGGCCGCCGGTGTGCCTTCCGAGCTCTCCCCGTAGCCGCGATGGGTACGTCAGCGGACTCGAGGGGGCGGCCGGTTGGCGAACGCCCCGCTCGGCTCACGCTGCGCTTTGTCGTCTGGACGACGGTCGCGATAACGGTGGCCGCCGGCGTGATGTTCGTGCTCGTCCGCCACGAGTACACGGCTCAGGCCAAGCAGGGCGCGATCGATCGGATGCGGCTCACGGCCACCGCCGTGCTTGCTCCCAGGCTGCGAGCGGCCGACCTCGAGACTGAGCCGACCACGTCGCGGCGGCGTGCGCTGAACCGTCTGTTCGCCAAGAATGTCCTCGTCGAGGCGACCGTTCGCGGGACGATCTACGCCGCGAGCGGCACCGTCCTCTACACGACCGGCCGTCCGCCGGAAACGGGTGAGAGGCCGTCGCCGGCCGAGCTCCGGCGAGTGCTCGCGGGAGCGGTCCTCGCGCGGGTTGGCGAGGGCGCGGACGGGTTCGGTCCCCTTCTCGAGGTCGACGTACCGGTCCGCCTCGCGGGCGGCGTGCGCGGGATCGTCGAGCTCGATCAGCGCGACGGCCCGATCGCGGCGTCTGCCACCCGGACGGCGCTCCTCGTCGCGGGTGTTCTCGAGACATTGCTCCTCGTGCTCGTCGTGGCGCTCGGCCCTCCGCTGTCTCGCGCCTCGGCGCGACTCTCGCGCCATATCGACGATCTCGACCACCTCGCGACTCACGACGGATTGACGGGGATGCTCAATCGGCTGGGTCTCGAGCGCGCCTTCGAGAGCACCGCCCACCCCGGTCGAACCGCGAGCCTGTTCCTCCTCGACCTCGATGCGTTTCACGATGTGAAGCAGGTGCTGGGGGCACACTGCGGGGACGGCCTGGTTGCCAGCTGGTCGGAGCGCCTCTCCCCGGAGGCGCTCGGCGCGGAGCTTGTCGCGCGCTCGGCTGAAGACGAGTTCGCGATTCTGCTCGACAGCAACCGCAGGGCGGACGTCGAGCACCTCGTCCTCAAGCTCCGCGAGGCCTTGAGCGACCCCGTCGAGATCGAAGGTCTCCGAATCGCGCTCGATGTGAGTATCGGCGTGGCGCTCACGCCGGAGCACGGGAAGGAGTTCGACGCGCTCCTGCGACGGGCCGGGGTCGCACTCCGCGCCGCCCGCCAGGAACAGGGGAAGTTCGCTCTGTACGACGCCGAGACCGACAACTCCAATACCGGACGGGTGCGGCGTACCGCGGAGCTCCGCGACGCGCTCGGAAACGGAGAGTTCGTTGTCCACTACCAGCTGCAGGCCGATCTAGCGACCCGCGCCGTCCGCGCCGTGGAGGCGCTCGTTCGCTGGCAGCATCCACGCGAGGGCCTCCTCGCAGCCGACGCATTCATCAACTTTGCCGAGCGTAGCGGGATCATCGTCGAGCTCGATCGGTTCGTCCTCGAGACAGCGGCCACCCAGTGGCGCGAATGGCACGAGGCCGGGATCGAGCTCGACCTCGCCGTCAACCTCGCAACCGCAGACCTGCTCGACGATCGTCTCCCGAACGACATCGCCTCGCTGCTGCGAAGACACTCGCTCCCCGCGCAGCGTCTCATCCTCGAGATCACCGAGCATCGACTCCTCCAGGACAAAGAGCGGACACGCGAGATACTCGAGCGCCTCAACGCGATCGGAGTCCGCCTCGCTCTCGACGACTACGGGATCGGCTATTCCTCGCTCGACTACCTCCGGCGGCTTCCGGTGCAGCAGGTGAAGCTCGACCGCCGCTTCATCGCTGGACTCCCGCACGACCCCACCGACCTCGCGATCGTTCGCAGCACGACCGAGCTCGCCCACATCCTCTCTGCAACCGTCGTCGCCGAGGGGATCGAGTCGCGGGAGCAGTGGGAGAGCGCGGCAAAACAAGGCTGCGACATCGCCCAGGGTTACCACGTCGGAAGGCCGCAGTCCGCCCACAGCCTGACCGCGCTCCTCCATCGGACCCGTGCGCGACCCGTCTTTTGGGTGCCCCAGATTGCCGCAGGCTGACGGACCTCTTCTCGCGAGCGCTCCGGGAGTGCCGCCGGGAGAGCGGCGCGGCCTGCCGAGGCCGGGCCTCGGCTCGGCCCCGGTAGGGACGTCAACGTCCGCTCCCGGGGCCGACGCTCGACGAGCCGGTCGCATCCGCGGATGTGGTCGCCGGCGTCAGGATCGCGCCGGCGCTGGATGCGGCGGGCCGGAACGATGCCGCGGAGAGCATCGGCCCATCGCGTCGGGCGATCGCTCCGGGTGAGGACGACGGCCCGGGCGCCGTGAGCGGTGCCGGGCAGCCGTCCCCGTCAGTGACACGAGCGAGGCCCGTGCTCCGCTGGGGCGAGCGCGGTAGGGTGGAAGAGCGGGACGAGCGGCCGCCAGCCGGCGCGGAGCACCGCGACGAGCGACGGCGGGGTGATCAGGCGCACCGTCCCTGCCGCGGGTCGCGGCACCGGCGTGCTGTAGCCGTCGGCGCTCCAGCGCAGCAGTGCCTCCCCGAGCACCAGGTGCGGTTCACCCCACTGGAGGACGAACGAGCCATCCGGAAGCTCGTCGATCGAGGCGTCACGGTGGACCTGCGTTCGTGTCGCGGGCGCAACGCGCTCGCGCTGGAGCCGGGCGTCGATAGCAGCGGCGTTCACCTCCTCCGGGTGGAGGTCGCGCCAGATGGCGACCAGGCGGACGTAGTCCTCGCGCCGGCAGAGTGCAGAGGGCCGGTGTCCGGCGGCGAACGCGGTCGCCTCGTCGAGGAAGAACAGCTCGGTGAAGTGACCCGGCCGCATCAGTGGGCTCCGTCGCCGGCCGCGGAACTCGAGCCGGCAGGCGATCCAGCGCCTGCCGCTGTAGCCTCGACGGATGCGGCCCGTCTCGTCGTGGAGGCACCCCCGGTTGCCGTAGACGAGACCGCGCCCAGGCGCTGCGATCAGCTCGCCGAGTGGGGTGACGCGGTTTTGCAATGGCGTTCCCGGTTGGGGCATTCGCGGCTCACGCGAACGGCCGCGCTGCCACGGCCCGACGCCGTGGGAGGAGGCGGCCGCCGGCGGTGGAGGCTCGCGCGGTGGACCCGATCGCTCGCGCCGCCGGGAGGGGTGCTACGCCGAGCAGAACCCGTGGCGGATCGTTCCGTCGGGGGGCCTGCCGGCTGCGGCGTTTCTCGGGGTGAACGCCGGCGGGCGATCCGTCGGGGCTTGCGCCCCGCGTTTGCGCGACGGCGACCCTGGCGCGAAAAAACTCGTCCTCGCGGGCGCTCGCGTGGTCCGCATTGCGTCGCCGGCCGAGAGCGTTCATCCCCCGCCACCCTTGGCTGCCGCCGCGCTCTTGGCCTTGCCTCCCCTCCGGTAGGTGGCGGCGGCGGCCAGGCCGAGTGCCACGTTGGGGACGACCGTCAGGAAGCGGTAGATGAGCGTCGCCGAGACGGCCTGTGTGTTGTGTGCGCCGAAGCCGATGAGGGCTCCCGTCAGAGCGATCTCCTCGATGCCGAACCCGCCGGCCGTGATCGGAATCTTGCCAAGGGTGCGAATGATCGACCAGGCGGCGAAGGCCTCGGCGAGGGTGACCTCGGATCTCGTGACGCCGACGGCGCGCAAGGTGACGAGGAGCACGACGAAGACGGCGAGCTGATTTGCCAGCGTCGTGACGGTCAACGCGGGCCAGCGCCGGCGAAGCAGATCGAGCGCCTCGTTACGGAAGCGGACGAGCTCGTCTCCCGACCAGCCGACCGGGTGGCGGCGCACGAGACGCTTGAGCCACGTGACGAGACCTGCGGCGAGGTCGCCGAGCCGCTTGGCGAGCCGCGTGCTGGAGAGCCCGATCGCAAAGCACGAAAGGATTGCCGCAAAGATCAGCAGGCCGACTAGTGCGACCACTTCGAGTGTCCTGCTGCGGCCTCCCTCGGCCGAGAGCGCGCCGATCGCGACGACCGGGAACGCATACGAGACCAGCTGCCCCCAGATGTTCGTCAGCGCGGTGGCCAGCGCCACCGAGCTCGCGTTGAGACCCCAGCTCCTGAGCATCCTGAGCTGTGTTGCGACACCGAGGGCCGCGCCACCGATCGCAAGGACCGAGAGGGCGCCCGAGGCCAGCGCGACGCGCACGGCGTTGCGAAAGCCGAGCGCGGGAAGGGCCGCCATCCACGGGAGCCCGTTGCTGAGGATGTTGACGACGGTCACGCCTGCCAGGAGCAAGATCCAGCCTCGGGGCAGCGTTCGGGCGACGTCCCAGACCCGACCGTAGTTCGCGATCCTGGGGAGCAGATAGGCGAAGACGACGCCGATGACGGCGATCGCAATCCCCACGGCGATGATCCTGCCGCGGCGAGGCCGCCTCCGGGGATGCGCCGGTTCGGCTCCCGCGCGGTGTCGATCCACGGTCGCGGTTGTGGCTAGGCGGATCGCCGCAGGTCGTGAGCCGGCCACTCCGGGAGGATCGCGTTGTGAGCCTGCGGGCGGGTCTGTCGACACGGGTGCAAAGGGACGGAGATCGGCTTGTCAGTCGCTGGTGTCGGTCGGCGTCGGTGCGGGGCTTGACAGCCGGATACTAGGTTTGCAACCCGTCCGGGTCCCAGTCCGGCGGTGCGGAGGTTCGCCCGAGGCGCCAGATCGCGATCCCGGCGAGGAAGAGGGCGAGCTCGACGACCGTGATCGTCAGTCGGTTGAGGATCGTCGCCCCGAGCGCCGCAGAGTTGCTTGTGACCGCGATCAGCAAGGCGTACATCGAGGCCTCTCTAACGCCGAGGCCGGACGGCGCGAACACCGCGAGAACCGCCACGATTGCCCCGATCGCGGCGGTTCCGCCGAGGAACGGGATCGTCGCGAGGCTCGGGGCGACGCCGACGCTGCGGATCAGGAAATAGAGACCCAGGCCGCCGATGATCCACGTGAAGGAGTAGAAGACAAGCAGGGTGGCCATCGTGGAAAAGGGGAGCGGCGCGATCGGGCCGAGGCCGAACGGTCGCAGTACTCGGGTGACGGCAGGCCCGAAAACGCGCGGATGGAGGATCAGGAGGCACGTGAGCGCGAAGAGGACGAGCGGCGCGAGCGGCGCATCGACGTTGTGGACCCAGGCGAGGCTGACGACAAAGACGACGATCCCGGAGATCGCCGAAAGGATCGCTTCGAGGAGAATCGAGGCGAGCACCGTCCCGGTCGCCGTCTCTCCGGTCAGCCGCGCGAGCGCGGCCACTCGGGCTGCCGGCGTCCACACCCCTCCCGGCACGTACTTCGCAATCATCGACGCCATCTCGGCCTGCAGCGCAACCCGGTAGGGCACTCGGATGTCCCAGGCGGCGAGGATGCGCATCCAGCCGAGGATGAATACAAGGTAGTACACCGCGACGGTGCCGAGCGCGAGCACGACGTCGTCGGGGCGGGCGTCGGCCAGCTGCGGCCCCGCCCTCGACCAGTCGCCCTTGACACCGTAGACGCAGAGCCCGATGACCGCGGCGGCCGTGATCGCCTCGAGCGACCTCAGGAGCCGCGGCCGTCGCCTGAGCGCCGATACAAGGTCGCGCGCCCTGCGGAGCATCGGCATCACCAGACGATAGTGCCCACGCTCAACAGTGGGGCGGCCCAATTGGGCCCGCTGTCGTTACGGGTCACGCGAGCGCCGCTCAGCCGGCCTCGAGCCCTCGTCTGCCCGCGCCGATTCCCGGCGATGTCCGAACGCCGCTCGGCTCGTGTCGCTCCGACGCGCCTGACGCGCCCGCGCGGCGACCCCGGTTCCCGCGGCTAGGCTCTTATGGTGGACGCCGATCCCGATGTGAACGTCGTCGGCGGCGAGCTCCTCCCCTGCTCGACCGAGCCGCTCACCGGCTTCTACCGCAACGGCTGCTGCTCGACGGGAGCGGAGGACCAGGGAAGCCACACGGTCTGCGTCGTGCTGAGCGCCGAGTTTCTCGAGTTCAGCCGCCTGGTCGGGAACGATCTCTCGACGGCTCAACCCGAGTCGGGCTTCCCGGGCCTTAAGCCGGGCGGCCGCTGGTGTCTGTGCGCCTCGCGCTGGCTCGAGGCCTACGAGGCCGGCTACGCCCCGGAGGTCGTGCTCGGTGCGACCCACATGCGGGCGCTCGAGGTGATACCCATCGAGGCGCTGACGGCGCGCGCCTCGGCGCCCGACGCGGCGTAGCCTGGCGTCGGGTCGTCAGTCGCTCGCCTCGATGAAGCAGGCATGGTCGCACCGGCAGCCACCGCAGAGCCCGCATGGAGATCCCGCCGGCGTCCGCTGCGGAAACCCGGTGAGGGAGGCTGACAGTGGGCGTGCGGAACGAGAGGATTATGCTCGCGCTCAGCTCAGCTCGCAGCGGCTCCGCTCCGAGCCGCGGCCGAGGGACGCCAGGCGCGGCGCCTCTTCAGCTCAAAGAGGTTTGTCACTCATCGAGCGCCGATCCGTCGCGGCCCCGCGGCTGTCGCCGACGCGGAGCCAGGGGAGACTAGGCGGGGCAGCCGGCCGAGGGCGCCGGTCGGTCGGCCGCGCGCGTCCCGAGGCAGAGCCGCGGCGTCGCCGTGGCCGCGGTCTGCGGCACGTCGAATACGACCCAGCCCTCCACGGTGGCGTCGGGGCGCAGCGTGGTTCCCGAGAGCGCCTTGTGACCGGCGAGTTCGAGCGAGGAGAGCGCGCCTGAATCGAGCCGATAGGCGCTACCGCCGATGTCCAGCGCGATCTGATCGTTCTTCAAGGTGACGGCGCCGCGGGTGCCGTTGGTGGCGACGACGTCCATGATCAGGTAGATCCCGCGCGCCGTCATCGGGGGCAGGTACGCATTCACGATCCGGCGGGTGGTCCGCGAGGCGAGAATACGCCAGCTCAGGGAGGAGGGAACGATCCCCGTTGGCGCCCGCCTGTGCGACCGCGGCCCCGGAGAAGAAGCCGAGCGGGGACCCGGGACCGAACCGACCGGTCGCACCGCAGAGACCTGCGCCCGATGGTCGCGGCTGACCAACCAGCCGACCACCGCGACAATCGCCAGCATGAGCGCACCGGTCGAGAGAAGCCTCGTACCCACCCTCGCTCTTCTTCCCCTTCGGAGCAGACGCAAAACCGGCCCGCGCGCGGGATCGGTCGATTCCGACGGCTCGGTCAGGCGATCCATGCACTCGACTTTACGACCGCGACGTTAGGAACCTGTCAGGAGTGCGTTGAGGTTTGGGGGCCCGGGGGCGCGCCGCCTCCGCCGGGTGCACGGCGCCTGATCTCGCCTCGGCGGTCGATGCGGCCGTTGGGTGGCGCCTCTCGGCCGGATTGGGCTTCGCGCGGAGCACCGGTCGGGATGGCCGCTCCTGTCGCAGGACGCTCCTGATCACCCGGTGCCGACCGAGTCTCACTCGACGGTGTCGCGCCGCTGCGCGCGACGCGCGTGCTCCCCGAAGACACCCGGCGGCGGGCTGGTAATAACCGGCCTACTGGTCCTCCGGGGCCTGGTCTGATCCGTGAGGCTCCAGGATGAAGATCTCGGCGGCGTAGTCGGGGTTGACGTGACTCTGCGACATGAAGGCGATGACCTTCCGCTCCATGATCTCTTCGACCGCGGCGCTGAAGCGCTCCCTCATCGCCATCTGGAAGGTCTGGCGCGTCTCTTTCACCTGTTCGTCGTAGCCAGCCTCGAGGAGTGTCCGCTCGACCGGGGTGTAGATGTCCTCGAGGAATGTGATGACGTAGTTTCGCTGGATCACCGTGCGCGTTGTCCGTGCGCCGCGTCCGTGGTATTCGGCGTGGAGGCGTGTGATCGCGTTGGAAACCGCGGCCGCCCGCCGGCCGAGATCATTGCTGCCCTCTGGCATCGGTTTTCTCGCCTCTCCTGGCCCCAGCACGAGTGAACGTCCGAAGCGGCAGGGGCAACAACGCGACGCGCGGACGATAGATCGATGTCGATCACTACCCGCTGAAGCTCGGAGCCACCCCCGCAGAGGTCGGCAGCGCGCGCCCGCGATACTAGAGTGCAGCACCAGCACCCTCGAGCCCACGCCGGCACCGCTCTCATGACTATAGCTGCCGGTCCTTCCCTACCGGGGCCAACAGCGATTCGATCGAGGCACGACCGACGCCTTGTCGCTTGCGAGCGGGCGGGCCACGACCTGTGCTTCGCGCCTGGATCGAAGTGGGCTCCTGAATCCGGGTTGGGCGGCGGGCGCGGGGGTTCCTCGTTGTCGGCGGGCGCCTCGAATTTCCGATCGAAAGGCGAGCCCGGGGGTGATCGTCCTCGACGCTCCGAGCGACGAGCGCGTTCATCGCGCCCCCGGCGCGCCAAACAGCCCGGCGACGGGGTCGTGGTCGCACGATCCCTCGAGGCCTCTCCGCGAGGTGGCTCACCGTTCTCTCCCGGCCGCACGTCCGGAAGCATGAGGCCGCCGGTTCTCTGCGCCGCCATGCGCCTGAACGCGGGGGCCGCCGACCGGGAGGCTCATCCGGATGCGGCGGCCGTCGTGTGGCGTGACGCCAGCGGATCCCGAGCTAGGGGTCTCGGCGCGGCGATGGAGGGCCGGTGGAAGCGGCGAGCCGGATCCGCGCGTCCGCGTGCCTCCCGCCGTCCGCTGAAGGTCGGTCGCTACACGGAGTTCTCCGGGGGTTCGGAGCTCGGGCGCCCGGGGGTTCGAACACCGCCCGCACCCCGCGGGCGGGCGCCGCCCCTGCGCGTCAAGATAAGGAGTGCGAGGCCGATCGGGACGACGAGCAGCCCGGCGGCCAGAAGGAAAGGCGTCGATCCCGCGCCCCGGGCGGCCAACAACCCTGCGGCGGCTGCGCCGAGGGCTGCGCCGCTTGCCTCGGCGGTCGTGACCCAGGTCAGGGCTTCGGTGCCGCTGCCCGGCGCGAGCACGTCGAGCGATTCGAACATCGAGACCGTCGCCGGCCCGAACGCGAGACCGGCGATGAGGAGGAGTGCCGCGAGTTCGGCCGGGCTGCCTGCAAGCACGAGCGGCACGAGGAGGATCCCGAGTGCCAGGACGGCGAGCAGGTAGCGTTCGATCACGGCCCGGAGCCAGTGGCGCGTGCCGAACCAGAGCGCACCGAGCACGCTGCCGAGCGCGAACGCTGCGAGGAGCGGTCCGGCCAGCGAGCGTTCGTGCCAACCTCCGGCCAGGGCGGGGACGGAGACCTGGATCAGCCCCACGGAGGTGCCGAGGAGGATCGACGTGCCGAGGAGCGCAAGCAGCGCGCGGTTACCGAACAATCTCGGCATCGGTTCGGGCGCCGGCCGGTTGTTGGCAGGGTCTCGTGTCGGCACCGAGAGCGCCGCTCCGAGGACAGCGGTCGCGGCGCACACGAGGGGCGCGATCCAGGAGGAGACGAGGAAGAGGATGCTCGCGAGCGCCGGGCCGGCCACCTGACCCGCATCGGCGAGGAGCGAGGTGAGCGCGTAGCCGCGCCGGAGCAAGTGCGGTTCGACCGCCTGAGGCCAGACAGCGCGCGCGGAGGAAACCAGCGGCGGCGTGCTTCCACCGACACACGAAGCAAGTGCCAGGAGCACCCAGAGCGGGCCACCGAGGTTCGCGAAGAGATCGACTGCACAGAGCGAGGCCGCGTAGCCGGCCGCGAGCCTCGGAAGCCAGCGGCGGGCGCCGGCACGGTCGACCAGGCGCCCGCGCATCGGTGCGGACACTCCGGCGGCGAGAGCGAACAGGGAGACAGCGAAGCCACCATCGGCGTAGGACCCGGTGACGCGCTCGACGGTCAGCAGCAGTGTCAGGCTCGCCATTCCGAACGACACGCAGGCCGCCGCGAGCGCATACAGGAGACGCCGCGCCGGCCGCAGACGCATGACGGCCAGGTAGCTCGCGGTCACGACACGATCCTTTTCACGGCGAGGGCGCCCCAGGGAGGCGCGGAAGCGCCGCCGAGCCGCCCGAGTATGGCCTCAGACCTCGAGGCGCGGCACGCCTATGATCCTGGCGAGGAGCCCACGGGCGCAGGCCCAGGCCCCCGCCGCGAGCCGTTTCAGCCTCCGCAGAGCGCCCGGGCCGTGAGGGCTCTGTCCGACCGACGCCCGACTCCGAGCCTCGTCGCGAGCGGAGCCGGCGCCGCCCGTCTACGCCGGCTCGAGGACGACAACCGGGATTTCACGCTCGGTCTTCTGCGCGTACTCGTCGTAGTGCGGCCAGACCTGGTTCGCCTTGCGCCAGAGGCGCTCTCGCTCCTCGCCCGACGCGGTGCGTGCGCGTGCGGGAAGCAGCCGAGCTCCGACCTGCAACTCCACGCCCGGTGTCTTCTCGAGGTTGCGGTACCAGCCAGGATGTTCGGGCGCTCCTCCCTTGGAGGCGACGATGACGTACCGATCGCCGTCCTGGGCGTAGATCAACGGCGTCGTCCGCGGCTTACCGCTCTTGCGGCCCGTCGTCGTCAGCAGGAGCACGGTTGCGCCCTCGCGCCAGATCTGACCGACCTCGCCCCCCGTCTCCCGGTAGCGACGGACATGCTCCTCGCCAAAAAGACTCTCTCCATCTGCCATCGAGATCTCCTCTCTCTCCGTGCCGCCTGAGGTGGCGACCGACCGCTCGAGCATGACACATCGGTGTTCTCCACGGTGAGGCGATCGGGTCGTCGGGGCTCGACCGGCCGCCCGGGGCGACGATCGGCTCGATCGAGATCGATCGATCGGATCGACGCCGGCGGTCACGTCTCTTTCGGCGTGGGGATCCGGCGGTCGCCTGGACGCGGAGCCTCGAGGTGTTCGCGGCTGCCGGGGGCCGCTCGGCGGTCGGGTGGAAGTTGAACCCCGAGCGCGCGCAGGCCCGCCTCGCCGGATGCAGTCACGATCAGTGCCCGACCGTCGGCCCGGCGCTGCAGCCATTTTTCGGCGAGGAGCGCGTCGGCGAGCGCGGCGCCGAGCGACCCGGCGAGATGGGGGCGGCGCTCGCTCCAGTCGAGGCAGGCGCGTGCGAACGAGCGGCGCGCCGCACGAGCCCGATCGATGTCGACGCCGAGTGAGGCGAGGTAGCGCTCTCCGCGGCCCGTCACGGCGTACGAGCCGTCGAGGGCGAGGAGCAGCCGGCGTGCGAGGAGCGCCTCGGTCAGGGCGACTCCGACCCGGCCCGCCAGGTGGTCGTAACAGGTCCGTGCGTGCCGGAGTGCAGCGTGGCTGTCGGAGGCTCGAAGGGAGTGGGCCTGCTCAGGCGGGGCGACTCGTGCCAGCGCCTCGAGCGCCTCGGCGACCCAGTGGGACGCGAGTCGGTAGCGTCGCTCGCGCCCGTGGGCCTCGCAGCTAACGAGGTGGCCCTCGAGGAGTCGGGACAGGTGCTCGCTCGCCGTGCTCGGCGCGACGCCTGCTCGCCGCGCGAGCTCGCCTGCCGGAAGCGAGCCCCCGGCCATCAGCGCATCCAGGATCGCCGCCCGGGTCGGCTCGGCGAGGAGAGACGCCACGGCCGGCACGCTCGCCCTGCCCGTCACGACCGCAAGTATGAGCTTCGGGTGTTTCGGCCGGCGCCGAAGCGTCGGCTGAGCAGGATTGCGAGGTGAGGATCGCTCCCCCCCGCCCCCCGGGTACGAAGACCGCCGCAGCGGTTGCCGTAACGGTCACTCTCTGGGCGTCGGCCTTCGTCGGCATTCGCGCAGCCGGTGCGAGCTTCGGCGCCGGACCGCTCGCGCTCGGCCGCTTGCTGGTCGGCTGTCTGGTGCTCGGTACGCTCGTGCTCCTCCGCCGGGAGCCTTTCCCGGAGCGAGCGGAGCTGCCGCTGATCGGTGTCTGCGGTGTCCTGTGGTTCGCGCTCTACAACGTCGCCTGCGCTCGCGTTCGTCGGGGGGGCGATCTGCCTGGTCGGCGTCGCGATCAGTCGCATTCGAGGGCCGAGCGCTGAGCACGGCCTCCCGCGGGCGGGAGTCGCGAGCAGCGACCCTGGAGCCGCCGCGCGGATGGCTCGTTCAGAACCAGTGCCGCCGTTTGAAGTACACGACGAGTATCGCGAGTGCGAGCAGCTCGGTGCCCACGCCAAGCCCAATGAAGCTCGTCCAACCGGCGACGTGCGTGGTTTCGGCGGCGAAGTTCTGGCCGAAGAAGCCGGTCAGCCAGCTCAGCGGCAGGAAGATCGTGGCGATGATCGTCAGCTGCTTCATGACGCTGTTGAGGCGGTTCGAGACGGTGGACAGATACACGTCCATCGCTCCGCTCAGAAGGTCGCGGTAGCTGTCGATCAGGTCGCTGATCCTGATGAGATGGTCGTAGACATCGCGAAAGTACCGCTCGTCGGATTCGCTGAACCCGGGAAACTCGGCGACGCCGGCCATCAGGCGGGCGAAGGTGTCGCGTTGGGGCGAGATGGTCTTTCGCATCCCGACCAGCAGGCGCTTCAGGTTGAATATCTCCTGGAGCTGGCTGTCGTCGACCTTGACGAAGATGCCGCTCTCGAGCTCGTCGATGCGGTCATCGAACTCGGCCAGAATCGGAAAGAAACTGTCGACGAGGCCGTCCACGATCCGGTACAGAAGCAGCGAGGGCTGCTCGATCGGCTTGTCACGCTTCGCGTAGCGGATGCGAATCTCCCTGAGAACGGGACAGTCGTCGCGGTGGACGGTGATCAGGTAATGCTCCGAGTAGAAGCAGTGCACCTCGACGAGCCGGTCATCGTCGGCAACGGCGCCGTATACGACCAGGAACACGAAGTCGTCGTAATCGTCGAACTTCGCGCGCTGGCCGAAGTGCTCCGAGTCCTCGATCGCGAGCGGATGGAACTTGAAGACATCGCTGAGCACCTCGAAGTCCTCGCGATCCGGCTGAGGAAGGTCGAGCCAGAAAAAGCGCTGACCCGCGAGCAGCTCCGCGGCGGACTCGCGGGTGAAGTGGATCTCGCTGCTGCCGTCGTGATGCAGGACCTGGCAGACCGAAGGGCCGCTCCGGGTCGCCGGGAGCGTCTGGGGCGTGCCTCCCGCGCCGTCGTCGAGACGCTCGAGGGACGGCTCGTCTGTCGGCACCTTGGCCACGCGGCGATCGTACTCTCAGCCGACCATCGCCTTCGATTCCGCGGCGCGATTTGCGGCGAGGCCTAGCCGGAACCCGCCCCCGGGCCCAGCGTTTGCCGGAACGAAGCTCGTGTGCGGTCGTTTGGAGCTGGACCGTCTCGGGTTGGACCGTCGCGGGTTGGACTGTCTCGGGTTTGACCGTCTCGAATGCGCTGCTGAGCTCGAGCGCGGTGCCGAGCTCGCGGAGGGCGTTGGCGCGCGTCGGGGGCAGGACGCGAAGGTGTAGCCGACCGGATCGGCTCCTGGTCGACAAGACCGCTCGTGGCTCGATCCCGCGGACGAGAGCCTCTGGATGGGAGCGCGGGTTCCCGCGCTTGGCGGGCGGGCGACGAGGAGAGCCCGGCTAGCCCCGCTCGCGGAGCTTTTGCTCCTCGAGCGTCCGTTCGGCGGTCGGCTGGGCCTCGAGGCGGTCGTCGGGGATCGGGTCGCCACTCTCGATCGAGAGCCCGAACGTCCCGGCTGCGAGCCGGGCCTCGGCACGCTCGAGCGCAGCGAGCTGCTCGGCGAGATCCTCCGCGAGGCCTGCGTCGAACTCGTCCTGGTAGAGGGTCTCAGAGCCTTCATCACCTGGTTCATCCCGCTCGGCGAGAACCTGGGGGTCGGTCGGCCCGAGACCCGCAAGTGCCCGCTCGATTCGCTCTCGGTCCTCGGCCAGAAGCCGACGTGCGCGCTCCGCATCCATCCGCGGAACCGTATCGGGACCCGGCGGTGCGCGCATGCCGTCGCGGCTACTCGATGTCGAGCCGGGCGTCTTCGAGGTCGAGGTCGCGTTGGATGCGATTCATGACGACGTCGTTGATGCGGCCCTGGCGTCGGAGGTCCACGACGGCCTGCCGTTCGGCATCGAGCACCTCACGTCTGAGGCGCTGGTAGTCCTGGGACTGCTGCTCGATACTGCCGTCGTCCTCGCCGTCGAGGCGCGCCTGGAAGCGGTTCCGACGGAACTCGTAGGCACCGCGCATGCGGGCCAGGGTCGCCTCTCGCACCCATCCCTCGCTCGCGACCTCGTCGAGCCGGGCGAGGGCTGCCTCGGCCGCGAGGATGCGGGCCTTGGTCTCCTCCTTCGCGGAGAGACCGTCCGCTTCGAGGCGCAGGACGCGAATCACGACCGGGAGGGTGAGCCCTTGGACGACGAGTGTCGCGAGGATCACCGAGAATGCGAGAAAGGTGATGAGGTCACGGTCGGGGAATGGCGTCCCGCCATGGATACTGAGTGGCAGCGCGAGCGCTGCCGCGAGCGACACGGCGCCGCGCAGGCCGGTCCAGCCGAGGAAAGCCGGATACTGCCACGGCGGGTAGGGGTCGCGCTCGCGAATCCGCCGCGAGAGGAACCGGGGCACGTAGGCGGCCGGGTACATCCAGACAATGCGCGTGACGATCACCGCCGCGCTGACGATGGCACCGTCGCCCGCGAGGGAGGCGGCCGATCGTCCCGCGAGTCGGTGGAGGATCGGCTCGAGCTGGAGCCCGACGAGCGCGAACAGCAGCGCGTTCAGCAGGAAAACGAGAATCCCCCAGACGGCATCGCCCTGCAGCCGTGTCTGCACCGTCGTCAGCTCCGGTGTGTACCAGCCGACGTAGATCCCGACGCTCACCGCAGCGAGGACGGCGGACACGCCGAGCGCCTGGGCCGGCAGGTAGGCGAAGTACCCCGAGAAGAGCGCGATCGCGATCTCGGTCGGGGAGTGATCGATCCTGCGTCGGACCTGCCGGATCACGAACCCGACCGCCACCCCGACCGCGACGCCTCCGACGACGTCGAAGGCGAAGCGCCAGACGGCGTGCCAGAGCGAGAAACCGCCTGTCACGACCGCGACGACGGCGAAGCGGTATGCGACGAGCGCCGTGGCGTCGTTGATCAGACTCTCGCCCTCGATCAGGGCTTCGAGCCGCCGCGGAATTCCGAGACGTGAGGCGATTGCGCTCGCAGCCACCGCGTCGGTTGGCGCGACGATCGCGCCGACGACGAACGAGACCTGCCATGAGAGACCCGCGATGAACGTGTGACAGACGCTCGCGACCGCGACCGTCGTCACCAGAACGAGCCCCACGGCTGCGAGCGACAGCGGTCGCGCGTTCCGACGCAGGTCGCGCAGCGAGGTGAAGAACGCCGCCGAGTAGAGGAGCGGTGGCAGGATTCCGACCAGGACGATGTTCGGGTCGAGGACCGGGTGGGGGAGACCCGGAAGGAAGCCTAGGACGAGTCCGCCGAGGACGAGCAGAATCGGGTACGGGACCCGCAGCAGCGGTGCGAGCGCGAGCAGTCCCGCACCCGCCGCGAGCAGCGCGAGGAGGAGCAGCGAGTCGTGAGCGGAGAGCGCCACGGCCGCTCGATCATAAGAACCAGGGTGGGAGGTGTTCACCACCGGTCGAGCTCGCCGCGCGGGGCCCGACCGATCTGCGCAGTACGTGTCGAGGTGAGACGCCCCGGACCGCGGCCGTTCCGTTCCGCCGGGTACGCGCCCTCGAGCACAGCGGACCCTGCCGCGGCCTCGGGCAGGCGCCTGGCCGCTTCAGCCCGTCCGACCGAACCATCCACCTTCCCGAGTCGGCGGCCGGGGACGTAAGGTGGCCCTCGGGCCCTCGATCGTGACATCGATGCAGAGCAATCCTCGTTTGCTGCAACGGCGGCGCACCGGGGGTCGCGGCGGGACGGCGTGCTCGCCCTGAACGGTGGGCGTCGCGTCGTTCCGGCGCAGGTGCTCGTACTCGGCGCGGCCTTTTCGGTTCAGGCGGGCGCCGCAGTCGCCAAGTCACTCCTTCCGACGCTCGGTCCAGCCGGCGTCGTCTTCCTGCGGCTTGCGTTCGGCTCGCTGGCGCTCTGGGCGATCGGTCGGCCGCGGCTGAGTGAACGCACCCGGCGCGAGCTGTGGCTCGTCGCGGCGCTCGGGGTCACGCTCGTCAGCATGAACCTCCTGTTCTACGAGGCGCTCGAGCGGCTGCCCCTCGGTGTGGCGGTGACGGTCGAGTTCGTAGGACCGCTCGCCGTCGCCGTGCTTGGTTCACGCCGTCTGCTCGACGGCGTCTGGATCGCCCTCGCTGCACTCGGAATCGCGCTGCTCGCCGACGGCGGAGGAGGGAGCGTTCACATAACGGGTCTCCTCTTCGCCGTCCTGGCGGGTGTCTGTTGGGGGCTTTACATCATCCTCGGAACGCGAGTCGGGCGCGTCTTTCCCGGCAGCACCGGTCTTGCCCCGGCGATGGCCATCGGCGCGCTCCTCGCGCTGCCGTGGGGTGTGCTGAGCGCCGGGCACCATCTCCGTGATCCGCAGCTGGTCGGGGCGGGTGTGGGTGTCGGGCTGCTCTGTTCGGCCCTGCCCTGGTCGCTCGAACTCGAGGCGATGCGCCGCCTCCCGACACAGGTCTTCGGTGTGCTCATGAGCCTCGAGCCGGCTGTCGCGGCGCTCTCGGGGTTCGTCCTCCTCGGCGAGCACCTTCGAGTTAGGGCCTGGGTGGCGCTCGTTTTCGTCGTGATCGCAAGCGCCGGGGCGTCACGTCGTCACGGGCGCGAGGTGCCGCTCAATGCCTGAGTCCTCCCGGCCCGGGGCCCGACGCGGCTCCGGTCGCGGCGCCTACGCGCCGAGAACCGGGCGCGCTCGAGCGGTTCCCCCCGGCTCGGCGTCGATCTTGACTGTGTGGCACGGTGTGTCGAGCAGACAGCGAACGTTCCGACTTCAGCGTGCCTCCGCAGTGCCGTCGGGCACGCCTTTCCCCCGAGAATGACCATCTGTTTGCCCGCAGGAACGCGAAGGTTGCTCGCAAGCCCGTACCCTGGGCATTGAGCACGGTTCGCTTACGCCGCTCGCCGGGCCTCGAAATCCCGCGAGTGACAGGCATTTTGCGGTGTCGTTATCGTTTCAAGAGTCCGAACAGGGAAGGGCAAGTACCTCATCTAATGTCATTCAGCGACGAATACGTTGTCGCGGGTGCACCCGCGGCGTGGGGGCAACGCAGGCGGCACCCGCTCGCCGGGCGGGAGGGGGACGGGGGCTCACAATGGCTTGCCGATCCGGGCCGGGTCGCCATCCTCGACCGGGGAGGAAGAACCGCCGTCCTCTGCTACGCGAGCCTACTCGTGCTCCTCTCGTCCGGGATTTCGCTCGAGCGCGGCGTGACGCTCGCGTTGATCGCGACCTTGCTCTGGTCGGTCGCGGTCGAGGCAACCGTGCGCGCGACCGGAATGAGAAGCGTCGCCGCCGGAGCCACCGCGACCACGACGCTCGGCATCGCGACGGGGACGATTGCCTTCTGGGTGCTCTCGCTCTCGATTCCGCTGGGACCGCGGGCGATCCTCGCTGCTCCCCTCGGTGTCTGTGCCTGCCTGGCAGCGATTGGCTGGACGAAGCTCGTTGGCCGCGCTGCACGGACTCGCCCCACGGTGCTCATCGTCCGCGCGGGCCGACGAACGGGTGTGGCGGAGCTCACACGCGCCCTCGCGCTCGAGGCGCCCGACGCCTGCGACCTGATGGGCGTTGTCGACTGCGATCCCGATGCGCCACGGCTCGAGGGGCTCCCGGTCCACGGCGGGCTCGACGACCTGGCCGACGTCATCCGCCGCACGCAGCCAAACGTGGTCGTGCTCGCCGTTGACCGCAAGCGCCTCGAGGTCTTTCGCGGCCTCCTCGATGCCGCTCACCTGCGGATGACCGTGCTCGGGCTGGCCGAATTCTACGAGCAGATGTTCGGTCGCGTCCCGATCCGCAACCTTACGCCTGCCTGGTTCATGAGCCTTCTGCACCCCTACCGGCGCCGCTACGCGCCGTTCGGGAACCGCGTGTTCGACCTCGTCGTCGCTCTGACCGGGATCGTCGTCACGGCGCCGCTGCTTCCGCTCATCGCCGTGCTCGTCCGTCTGACTCCGGGACCGGCCATCTACCGCCAGACGCGGCTCGGGCTCAGGGGAGCGCCGTTCACGATCTACAAGTTCCGCACGATGGCCGTCGACGCGGAGGCATCGGGTGCGCCCGCGTGGGCTCTTGCTGCGGATCCGCGCGTGACGACGGTTGGTCGCGTGCTCCGGCGCACGCGCCTCGACGAGCTCCCGCAGTTCTGGAACGTCCTGAAGGGGGACATGTCGATCGTCGGGCCGAGGCCCGAGCGTCCCGAGCACCTCGAGGCGCTCACCGAGTCGGTGCCGTACTGGACGACGCGACTGCTCGTCAAGCCCGGAATCACAGGCTGGGCGCAGCTGAGGTACGGGTATGCCGACGACTCCGCGAGCTCGGAGCGCAAGCTCGCCTACGACCTCTGGTATGTGCGCCACCGGTCGCTGTGGATCGACTTCGTTCTCTGCATCAAGACGCTCGGACATCTCGTGACGGGGATCGGTGCCCGCTAGAAGCGTCCGAGCGATGTGGGACTTCACCGACAAACCCTCCCGGCTCCTGCACGTGGGTTCGATCCTGGCCTCGACGCCGCGCTCAGGCACGCGCGGCCGCGGCGCCGCGCCCCCGTCCCCCCGGCCGACGCTCCTGATGGCGATTACCCTCTCTGAGCTCGGGGGCGCCCAGAGCTGTGTCTCCCAGCTTCTTCCCGGTCTCACAGAGGAGTACGACGTCGTCGTCGCAGCGGCCGGGACGGGGCCGCTCAGGGCGCAGGCGCTCGAGGCGGGCGCCCGCTTCGTGACCCTCCGCCACATGCGCAGAGAGCTCGGCCTCGGCGATCTCGGGGCACTGCTCGAGCTCGTGGGGGTCATTCGCCGTGAGCGTCCGGCCATCGTCCACGCCCACAGCGCGAAGGCCGGAATCCTCGCCCGCATCGCCGCAGCGATCTGCCGCACCCCGGTGCGGGTCTTCACGAGTCACGGCTGGTCGTTTCGCGCCGAGCGCGGAGCGCGTGCGCGGTTCTATCGCCTCGCGGAACGGCTCGCCGGCCGCCTGACGACCGTCGTGGTCTGTCCGGCCGAGATCGAGCTCGAGGCCGGCATCGAGGCGCGGAGCTGTCGCCGGGACCGCGCCGTCGTGATCCGGACAGGTGTCGACGTCCGACCGTTCCATCACAGGCCCGAGACGGCGCGGCCGACGCTGATCAGCGTCGGCCGGATGAAGGCGCCGAAGGACTTCCGGACGTTGATCGAGGCGCTCGCGCTCCTCGGTGAGCTCGACTTCGAGGCGGTGCTCGTCGGCGAAGGGCCCGACCAGGTCGAGCTCGCGTCTCTCGCGACGGAACGGGGGGTCGATCGGAGAGTGCGGTTCGCGGGCGCTCGCGACGACGTCGCCGAGCTCCTCGAGGCGGCGGACTGTTTCGTTCTCTCGTCGCGCTCGGAGTGCCTGCCGGTGTCGATCCTCGAGGCGATGGCCTCCGGTCTCTCGGTCGTCGCGAGCCGTGTCGGAGGGGTCCCGGAGCTCGTCGACGACGGCGTTTCGGGGCTGCTCGTCCCCCCGGGGAATCCGACCGCGCTCGCCGCGGCGCTTCGCCGCGTCGTCGCAGACGCCGACCTCCGCCTGCGCTTCGGAGAGGCCGGGCGCAAGGAGGTAGTCGGAAGGTACGACCTCGAGTCCTATCGCCTCGCCCATCGCGAGCTCTATCGCTCCCTGCTCCATGCCTCCCGTCGGGTTCCGTATGCGGCGATGTGAACGCGCGATCGGCGCCGTCCGGCCATTCCGCCTCGCGACCGGGGCGCCCCGCGGCTGCCATCCCGCTGCTCGCCTCGACCTGCGCTGCCTGCCTCGCCCGGCCCGCCGGCCCCGCCTTCAGGCGAGTCATCTCGAGCCGATCTCGACGCGACTGGGCGCCGGGGCGCGGCGCGGCGCGTCGGGGCGCAAGCCGCCGCCGGAAGAGGCTCCGCGCCGAGAAGCGCAGCGCAGT
>Ga0302325_10009681_pt1 | contig 21005 bp, 15 predicted proteins | sample Palsa_T0_2_FD_201948 | JGI IMG/M metagenome (GOLD analysis project Ga0302325, IMG submission 201948) | Peat permafrost microbial communities from Stordalen Mire near Abisko, Sweden - Palsa_T0_2 | ecosystem: Environmental > Terrestrial > Soil > Palsa > Peat permafrost | place: Sweden: Abisko...
TGTTAATGTGAACCGGGTCTCCGATCGATACAGGTGCGCGTACAAGGGAATAAAAGCAACGGCTCTTCATTGGCTTGCAACTGGGTCTCATTTCTGGAATATGGAAGCCCTAGAATACCTCTTGGATCACGGAGCAAACATTGAAGCAAAGAATGCACATGGAGAGACTCCGTTGATGGTAGCAGTGGGCTCATACCCCCCGAATGGATTCTGGAAGGAGGAAACAATCCGCCTTCTCCTGGAACGTGGGGCAAATCCAAATGTCCTCCGCAGCAACCGTAAAACTTGTCTTCACATGTCAGATCATGCTAATGTCACCCGTATGCTTTTGGACTACGGTGCCGATGTCAAGCTTGGAAAATGCTCCCCTCTCACATCCGCTGTCAAATCCATGAGTGTGGATATTACCAAGGTCTTACTTGAAGCTGGAGCTAACCCCAATACGGAAAATCCTCTTTATACTGCAGCAAGACCTAGCGAGGAATGCAGTGACGAACATCCAGTATTACGAAGACAAAGCCAAGAGGAGATGATCTCTCTCCTTCTGAAACACGGTGCTGATCCTTTTGCTTTTTGTGTTGATCGTTCCACCGTCCTTCAGAAAGTGATCGAGGAACACGGTATTTTGGACCTATTCTGGGACTTGCCAGACTTTCCCGTTGACCTCAGAGGAAAGGGAGATCGAACACCTCTCATTTCAGCTTGCTACCCCACAACTACTCCCACGCCAAGGGACAACAGCAAGCCTAAAACAAAGCCTGTCTCAATACCCGAAGCCGTGCTTATACTTATCGCGAAAAATGCGAGTGTGGACGCAAAGGACAATCAAAGAAGGACTGCTTTGCATTGGCTCTGTACTCTACCAGAAGAGCTTGACGAGCCCAACCAGGCTGTATTCAAAGCTCTCGTCGAGCTCTCGCCAGATTTGATTCATCAGCGAGACAATCAAGGCTTTAAACCACTCCACCTAGCCGCCGTAAACTCACACACGCATATCTGGATCACAGACTACCTCATCTCCCGCGGCTGCGACCCTAAAGAGCCTGGTCCGGCCGGTAACACAGTACTCCATTACCTCGCACCGCAACTCCTTGGCGAGAAGACGAAAGCTCTAGCAGCGGCTGAGCGCTTTAAGTACCTTCTCTCCCTCGGAGTTCCCATTGATCACCGCAACAAACTAGGGGAAACGCCACTCCTCCGCTTCATGTGTACATCCTGGGGAGGCACAAAGGGGGGTGTCGGCCCTTCACACACTACCTCTGCGATCGCAGACGACATCGCGCACGTCAAAGCCCTTCCCATCTTCCTTCAAGCCGGGGCAGATCTACTCGCGCGGAACACAGAAGGACAAACATTACTGCATGTGACGGCAAAACGGTGGCCGAAGGGTAAACAATTCCCCGGACGCGGTCAGCAAGACGATATGTTGGATATTTTCAAGGAGTTGCTGGGCAGGGGATTGGATCCGAGAGTGGAGGATCACAAGTGCAGGACTGCGGTTGATATCGCAGTTGCGAATAGACATTCTTTTATTGTTGATTTATGTGGTGAGAAAGGGAAGGCGGAGTTAGTGAGGGATGTTGCGACTGAGGATAAAGAGGGTGGAGAAGCAAAGGAGTAAAGTAATTAAGACATAGATGACGATTATTGGTAGAATTACCTGTGAAGCTTAGTGTATCTTGATAGGTACTACTAGTAAGTAAATTATAATTAGTCACTAGAAGAGAGATTAGGAACGTGACTAAGTAATCTAAGGAGAAGGCGAGGCGAGGCTAAGTAGCGACCCTTACCATTCTATCCTTGTGACAAAACTGGAGTCCTAGTCACGTGACAACCTTCCTCAACCTCAGGTTAAGTCATGTAATTAGACCGTCTGGTGTTGGAACGAGAACGTGAGGGTAAGACAAAAAACCCACGTGTACTAATAGATACTATAAACTAACGTGCTGAAAGTGATGTTCTAAGGAGAGAAGACGAGGAAGGAGAGGTTATATGTAGAGAGTGAGGTCACGTGACGCTCCTGCCGAGCAGCCCCCAAATCGTACTACAGGAATCCCCATTACAGTAATCGAATCTTGTTATACTTAGACTGCCTCTATAGCTTCAATTACTAGCATTGACTTTAAGCCCTGATATTAAGCACGGTGCAGTGGATAGACAGGAAAGTAAGAGGTGGTTCTTATGACGGCGGCAGCTGCTGTTTCGTCACATGACTTGTTTCACCACCAGTCGCACCACTGGCCAGGCGTTACAGTCTCTTCCACCTTCTCCTTACATTCCTCACTTCCAGCGTCTTCTCCTTCTTCTCCTTCTTCTTATTCTCTCAGTTTTGTATTCTAGTATACTTTGGAAATAGAGATCTTTAAGCCTCGACCACTGCTCCGTTCCTGCCGTAACAATTCTATTAAAGATCTAAAGCTAAGGACGGGAGGAGAGGAAGAAGAAGCAATCGTACAGTTAGGGGTATATAGTTACGGACCTCTTGCAAGTAATATTTGGGGCCAGACCCGTTTACGGGTAGTCTGTAAGGGCCGTAGCGGGTCGTAGCACGTGACCTACAGAATGTGCTCGTGACATGCGCAGGCCTGAGTTTGTACGAGAAGAAATAAGTAGGGAGAAGAAAGAGCAGTCTCGTATGAGACTTAGAGAGAGTCCTAGAAGCTTCACGTGTAGAACTTAATTACGTGTCGTAGAATCGTTATATGTCGTAATGTCACAAGCGAAGTAGCAATGTCACGTAATTAAGCACCTGCAGCATGAAACCATGGATACAACTCGTCACAATGACATTGCCACATGCACTAACTAAAACTAGAGAGAATCTAAGATCTCCCGAGGCTGTGTATCCCACCTAACCTTTCGATCTTAGATAAACAATATATTTTTGGAAATATCCTATTTAGGTTCCTTGGGAGCCGATTTGGTCCCCCTGAACATAGCCGTGTAGAGTTGACAACTTTCGCACGGTAGAGCCGAACGGTAAGCAAGCCATGATTGGTTAATAGAAAGGAGAGCAGGAACGTGACTGAGCAACCTGAGCAGAGGGTGAGGCGAGGGTGAGTAGCGCCTGAGCAGAGCAGCGATGGTGACTAACCGCGTTGGAAGCGAAGTTGAGATCTTTTCATGTCAGATTACCAAAAATAAATCGTCACTTCTGATCGTTTCCCATCTCAGGATAAGAGACGGAAGCTCAAATTCTGGGCCAGGAACAGAAAGGGTAACCTCAAAATATGCCCAGAAAGACGCAGGGAGGTGCAGGAAGGAAGCAGAAGAGAGGGGGAACCGGACATGACATTAAGGTCGTTTATCCGACGCACATGCATCCAGCTCACTTGGGCAAGGCCAGCCTTATAGAAATTGTTCTTCAGTATGAAACTCAAAAACACAACAATTTCGAACCCCTATGTTAGGTATAAAAGCGCCCCGACTTGTCTCTAGACAGCGGATTGACAGCCCAGCACCTCTGATAAACATTGATTCTGCAGGCCTGTCGCCCCTCCTTCATAAGTTTTTGCCTTCACATCCACTCTTTCAGTCTTTCTCTCAGTATCTGTACTTATAGCGCATCACAGGTTGGCACTCACAACATGCGTGAGCTGGTACTAATAGCGAGCGATTCGCGAATATATTCACGGCATTCATGCAGTCACAGCCTCACTACTGAAGACATCCCTCTATTCCCAGGACCCTCGTTCCAGAACTCGCTCTCAGCCTACTTGTGAGCTGTCCGAGTGCCCCCCCCAGCTTTCGTGAACCGAAATCTTTTGGCAGGAAGTACCGAAATTTGGGAGAGAGATGCTTGGATAACTTCATTGCATGTGTTGATATAGAGCACTGTCTCATGACTAAACTTGAAGTGATATGAAATCGAATCATGTGGTTCTGGGTTGGAAACGTACGATCTAGCCCTGAACACCCAACTAATGACATCCTAAAAAGTCACTTCACCATCATACAGCACTTGTGGATTTTTTACACCATATAATCCATATTCTCAGCAGGGGTTAACGCTACCAACGCCATCACCTTCAAATTATGCAGCAACATCGCCCGAATTGAACCCACTGGAAGCGCCATCTCCTTTACAGTAGAAGTCCGTTTATTTCGCGGGAACTATCATTTGAACCGCGCCACCTTGAAGTTGTGTACTAATCGTCGGCTTCCCCACGGCAATACACTTCCATTCCCTGCTAGAGAACCGTAGGTTAGCTGCCGCTAAGGGAGCCATGTCAACGATCAACATATTCTATGATTTCCGTTAAGGAAGTTTGATATTTTAACCAACAATATTTAACCAATAAAACGCCTCAAAACCGCTTCATCACCACAACAAATCTTGGGAACTAACTTCTCACTCTCCAAAAGTCACAGCAGAGTGGCGTACATGGGTCTCTAGTAAGACATGGCCTCCAAATTATACAGCCACATCGCCTGAATAGAAGTCGTTGGGAGAGGGCTGTGTCCTACTGTAGAAATCTGACTGCCTCGTGGGACTTTGCCAGCTTGAAAGGTGTGTCAACCTATCACGTGATTCCTAGCGAGAAAGAGCTAACCAATCACAGCCCGCGAGAACACTTGTTCTCCTCGCACATGTTGAGGATTTGTAAGATGTTCTTGAGGCTCGACATGATGATTCATCCGCCACGGCCTCCAAATTATGCAGCCACCCGCACTTAGTTCGCGCACTCGGAGTCTCCTACAGAGCCTTGCCTGCGAGGGACCTGCCACTACAAGCCCAAAACATATTATGATAGCTCGCCCATTGTTTGATAGAAAAGTAAGCTTACGTGGAGTAAATAAGAACTACATCAATGAGACGGAGCGCTGTAGATGAGACCTCTTCTCTAGATATAATTTCTCTAGACTAGTTCTCTACTGGAGAAGATATCTTCCCCTAATGCCACGATATTGAACTCCCTTCCGCAATGCTAAAACCACTAACTTAACACAAAACTCAAAGCCCTAAAAAGAAATTCCAAATGCTTCGCCAAGAAAACGCCAAATCATGAGCATCATCAGAATCATACATTCACCCTCTAAACCTCCCCCCAGCTCCCCATAACCCCCGTACTAGCAATCAAGCTCCCACTCCCAACACTCTGCCCCCCAAAATCCCAATAATGCCTCGAGCTCCCACTATTCTTCTTCCCTCTAGCACCAGCACTAAGTCTCTCACTCGCACAGCTGGAACTTCCACGTTGAACATACTGCATTAACACCGGACTCACGTTCCCATTCCCTACCCCAGGGCTTCCACTCGGGACTGTCGCCTTCCAAGTCCGTCTCTCAATACTCCTTCTCCACTCCCCGTTTGACTTCTGCCTCGTGATCAACGGATGATGTTGCCTCACCCTCGCAGCGCGCGCTGCTGTATCTGCGGTACTTGCTGTTGCGAGGTGAGATGTTCCCCCTGAATGGAAATCGAGAGTGGGCGAGGTGGTAGGGGAGGACCGGAATTTAGATGTGAAGTGGGACCTGAGGTAGCGGAAGACCATTTTTAGGTCGAGGTCGCGCTCCCATTCTTCGCGGGTTAGGGGCTGGGAGAAGGGGTTTGGGGGGCGGGGTGTTGATTCCAGGTCTTCGAGAGGGGAAGGGGCAAGAGAGGTTGTGGAGATGGGTATTGTGACTGGTTGAGTCTGGGTTTGTAGGGTTGGAAGGAATTGGGGATCGGAGGTGAGCGTTGAGTCTTCTGGGTTGGTGATAATCGGTGTGTCGCGTGCTGTTTCGGGGATGGCTGGTAGACCTGCGTAGGGAATTGGTGTTTGCTGCGAGTGGATGTATGTTGAGAATGCGCCTGGGTGGTCGGAGATCTGGTTTACGAGAATCCCAAGTTCGCGAGCTATACGTTCGAGAAGCCGAAATTCCCAGGAAGATTGGTCATAGCGGTTCGTATCAATTGTGTTGCGAGCTGCATTCGCAGGAGGAGTAGTCGAGAGATCGTCGTCTTCCGGAAGGGCTTCGCCGAATAGTATAGAGAGAAGGTCGTCGTCGATGCCCATTAGATCCCGAATCACCCTCCTAGTGATTCTATTCCAGAAACTCTCATTCTCGTCCCCGGCGACCTCCTGCTCAGTCCCAATGTCCACATTGCTTAGTGTAGCCACATCCTCCTGCTCTCTGTCCTCTAGGGAGCTCTTTCTCTCACTAGAAAGCGATTGTTTCCGTCTCCTCGTCTCCCTCTGTATCTCATCCACCAACAACCGACTCTGCTCCATCCTCCAAGCCTCGATCCTCCTCGTCCTCTCTGCCTCCGCTGCTCTCTCAGTCTCCAACTCTAATATCCCCAACTCAACACTCTCGCGCCGCCTCTTCACCTTCCTCGGATTAAACCTCTCAAACGCATACAGATGCTCCTGTACCTCCTCCCCCATTGCTGTCTGATCGATTCTAAAACTGCCCAACCCATCATGAGTTGGCAAGACAGTCCCACTCGCCTCTTCACTCTGTCTATACACACTCGGCTCTCGAAACTCATGCAGATGACTATCCAAACTATCCAACTCGCCATCCTCTTCTTCCTCTATCGCATCCTCCTCCGCATCCTCATCATACCCATAACTCCTAGCCGCAGTGTCCAAGCTCCCAAAATCACTTATCCGCGACCTGCCAGCCGTCCGTGTACGCGCAGCCGATGTCGTGTACGTACGATCCGTCGTTGATTCCGCTGCAGGCAAGAAGAGAATCCATTCTTGGGAGTCAGCGAGATGTTGGGAGGGCGGCGCCGCGGGTTGGGTTTGTGCTTGGATGTCGTCAGGAGCATTGTAGATGCGTTGAGGAGCATGGTAGGTAGGTTGTCGGAAAGCCATTGTTGCTATGCTCTACCAAGAGCTTTGCAGGATGAAGGTATTTCCGTCTGAACAATATGAGGGTTGATAAAGGTGACGGGATTGTTCGGATGGAGATGAGGTCAGGGGATCAGGGGATCAGGCTATCTGGGAATCGTGATCGTGAAGCGGTATGCAGGGGCTCGAGTCGTGCAGGCTGATTGCAGTTACCGGTTTCTTGTGTGCAGCCCGGGTGCAAGGAGGAATGAGTGGGCTGATTCGAACCTTTCTGGAAGCAAGAAGGACGTTGAAGTGAGTGGATTCGAGTCGAATACTGTACAGTACTGTACGCAAGTACTGTACTGTATATACTCGTTGACAGAGGGCGTGCGTCCCTGTGCGTCCGAGCTCAACGATCACCGCTCTCGGGCCCAGTCAGTGCTCTTCAACATGTAACCAACCACGTGGACGGGGCGTGGAACAGCAAATCCTGATTCAACGAGCGTCCAGGTCGAGAACAAAGAAGTATATATCATCAAAGAATGTGATTTCTCTCGAAAATCCGTGTTAGCATAGTTATCAGCAATGATTATTCACGTCCTATTTCGGAGAGTGTTATTGTAGGCCAAGACCAGTTGAGGTGTTGCTGCAGCGGTGTTTGAAGGGGGGAGGGGGTTGGGGCTGATCGCCTCTTTATCGATTAGTGTGTTTTTGGTAGGAGTGGAGCAGCCCGTACCCGCATTCCGTAGTCAGCCCAGCCAATTACGCCCCCTTTTGCTCAACTTGCTTGCTCGTTTTCGGGGCCATAGCAAGGAGATGGTGTGAGTGATGTCACAATGGGCTTATTGATAGCCTACTTCCAGATCCCCTCCTTGGCTCTTGAGGTTGTGTGCTGTCAAGAGATTGGTGCTTGCGGAGCACAGTCATCTTTTGGAGCATGCTTTGCCACTGCGCCTTTTCTCCTTTCTCCTTTCTCCTTACATGATTACGGCAAATCAGTCATAGCACTCGGACAGGCACGCGAATCACGTTGGAGGGATCGCATACTGTTGTCAAAGCAGAAAGTCATAGCAATTCCTTAGGTACAATGATCAGAAAACTGGATGCCGTAAGACATCATGCAATCCGGCCCTTGCAAAGCAAAATACGCCTTTCTTCTCCCCAATATTTCCATGCCACGCCCACTCATCTAAGCCTCTTGGAAAGCAGCTGGGAATCTTCGGATGTTGTCGGCCAGCTTGCCGTGGTTGGACAAGAATTGGACATAAGCACCATCAACCAAGACCTTGCCTCCAGCCTTCTTCTCCATGTACTCTTCACGGCGGAGAGGAGTGAAGCCCCAGTTCTTAGAAACGATGATCTTTTGGCGGCCAGGGAACTTATATTGTGATCGTCGGAGAGCCTCGAGAGCGGTGGCACGGTCTATATATCATTTTAGAAATGCACTCCTCCCAGAAACCAATATATGTAGACCTACGAGAATCACGAGTTCGGACACTCAAGATGATCTGACCAATGTTGACACGGGCAACAGTTCCATTGGGCTTACCCCAAGCACCACGCATTCCAGTCTGCAATCTATCGGCACCAGCGCAAGACAACATCTTGTTGATTCGGACGACATGGTAAGGGTGGGCGCGGACACGGAGATGGAAACCTTCCTTCCCGGCAACCTTAACCAAGTACCTGTAAACCTCATATTAGTCTCTCTTGATTTTGTAATCTTTCTTGGCGGGTGCAAAAACCAAGGCCGCCGATTTCGAATCTCGGCCTGTGCTGACCCCGCTAAGATCGTCATATTTTGAGTTGGTTGTACTCACTTGTTGGCGCAAATACGAGCAGCTTCCAAAGCCTCAGAGCTCAATTGTTCGTACTCGTTGGAGACCAAGTGGATGCAGAGAGGGAACTCGTCGACATTCGCACGCTTTCGTCCAAGATCGAAGATCCTAATCTTGGGGTCGGGGACACCACGGTTGAATCGAGATTTAGGGTACGGCTACAAATATGAGATGTCAGTTCTTGATTCTTAATTTTTGATTCTTCTTGCGATCTTTCTTCTTCCTGTGATGTCGTGGTGGCGACCTAGCGACAAAGAACCCATCGCTTTTCAAAATCCCTCCACACGCCAGGGAACAGTCCTACACACCTTATTCTTGCAGTAACGGTAGCATCTCGCAGGTCTTCGTGCCATCTTGAATTATTTCGAGGTGGCTTTCTTGTGTTGTTGAGATGGGAGGTTTGACCTTCGAAGCGCCTTCATACATTCGAAGGTCGCCAGTGTTGATTTGAAATCGCTAGCTCGCTTAAAGCACGCTAAATCGTGCTTACCCTATCGCCCACAACAGCATTTTTCTTCAAGAACCAAATCTCAAAATTTTGTGTGCGAAGGGCGCTTACCGAAAGCGGCTAGGTAACTCAGCTCGCAAACTTTCGTGTCACATGATCGCAGTCACAAGCTTCTCTTGCTCCTGGCTTCCATCAGGGAAGGCTTCCATTACTTCCGTGCATAATAAAACGTTGCAAAGAAGGTCGATAAATGATATGATACAGTGCTCGTACCCTGAATTGTGGAACATTGCTGCCTTCCAAGCCGGCTTCATCTGGTCATTGAAATCTCACAGGGCGCTTCTCTTGAACCTCGAGTCTTTACTAAAGAGATGCATTTGCCCTGATTGGAATGATCTTGTAATGGGTGACTTAAATATCACTCTTTGGGTGCAACCATTCTGAGGTTGTCTTGTTCCCGAAGCACTCACAAGTAACCAAGCATCTCCCGGTGTTTCAAACTTTCAAGCCGCATGAGACCGGAGATCACGTCCAAGCCTCCCCTGTTGGCTGGTCTCGCTGGTGTTGTTATTTTCATATGAGGCCGACGCGAAGCTTCATGCAGCTGGGATCAATCAGGACAAATCGTGAAAGGGACCAATTTACTTGAATGTCAACAACGCACAGGACACATGATGATTATAAACGGTGCGCGTGAATGTGTTCGAATATCTTTGACTTCTTCACTTGTTTACTCGGACAAAGTCTCAAACGTAATACGAGACGCAGCTGAGCTGGTCTATTCTTGACACCAAGTCTTGTCGAGAATTTGTTACGCCAACCCCGGGCCCAGGCTTGACGACCACCAACATTCTTAGTTGGCAGAACTCTCTCAACACCACAACATCAATATCAAATGTCCGCAGCAACGAAGAAACCGCCAGCTGGCACGCCTACGGGCCGCAGACCCTCAACAGATCCAACATCCACGTCCCCATCTCGTGCGCCTGCGCGTGCACCGACACCTTCATCGGCAACTGCGAATGGCGTCGCCCGAAGCCGATCAATAAGGGGAGGGACTCCAGTCTCTGCGCGAGCAGCGATGCAAAGACCAGGCGCAGGCGCTTCAAATCTCAGCTCGAGCAGCGCGGCATCTGATGCAGAGGATGATGCTCGGGCAGAGACGGTTGCATTACTAGATGATTTGAAAGAGCGCCTCCGCAACACTGAGACGATATCCGAGCAATTCCAGAAACAAGCTCAAGTCCTACAATCGAGATTAGATGAAGCATTGCAGGAACAAGGGAAGCTCGAGGATCGTTTACATGAGAATGAGGAGCGATTAGAGGCGTTGGAAAATGATAAACGCGATGCTCTTAGACAAAAGCGCGAGATGGAGGCAATATATGAAGCGGAGAGGAGTTCAATGACAAAGGAGAGGGAAGAGATGTCCAATCGAGAAGAGGAGATGCAAACCATCATACAGAGACTGAAAGATTCCCTCAGCCAAAGGTCAAACGTGGATGAGGAGAGCAGATTATCGAGACGCTGTAAGTTCGACCAGTCCCCTAGTAAGGCTCGAGTATTGATCCTTTCCAGCAAATAACTCTTCACCAAGCATTGATGGTCAATTTGCACCTCCAGCAGGCCTGAACCGCAGCGATTCCCGAAACAATTCGAAGTTGCTTCTACAAAAGGATAGATTGATCGAGTCTCTCCGACTCGAACTGGCAGAAGCACAAATAAAATTGGTCGAGTCAGAGAATATGGGTGGCGGCCGAATGCAAGAAGTCGAAAGATTACTACTAGAAGCACGCATGACGAATGCCAGATTGATGGAGGACAACGAGAGTTATCAATTACTGCTGTCTGAGAAGACCTTGACCGGAGATTTCGCCAAGAGCGAGTTCATGGGCTCAGCTTCACATAATGCAGATGCTCTGAGTGCTCTCGAAGGTCGAACCGCAGCACCAAGTCTAGCAGATGAGCTCTCAGATGCGACAGAAGGAGAAAGCGACAACTATCGTCGTTTGGAGGCAGAGTTGAAGTCCGAGAAGGCCCAAAACAAAGCCTTGACCCTATATATCAACAAGATCATCGAGCGTCTCCTCCAACACCAAGATTTCGAGGCTATCCTCGACCAATCCTCCGACTTCAGACCAGGGGTGAACATGGACAAAGATCTTCCACCCCCACCGCCCAAAGAACAAACAAGTGGAACCTCAATTCTCCAACGGGCAAAATCAGTTGCTATGAGTGCAACCCGACGACCACGTCCTCAATCCCAAATGCCAGCCACGCACTCAGCCCTCACAGATCCAGACACTGCACCCAGTATCCCGTTCGGTCTCGCCCGCACATCCAGCTTCCGTACCGGGCGCCCAATGAGCGAACAATACACTGGTGGCGCTGCCAATGTGGTTAACCAAATGTACCGAGGGGGACAAACCTCCCCTCCTCTCCACGGCCCCCAAACACCAAGGCACTCACAGTCATTCTTTGCACCACCAGTTGCCGGCGCGAATCCTAATGCAGCCCATCGAGTCCCGTCTACCGGACCAGTCTCCACAGCAGGCAACTTCCCGGGTATGAAGAGCGAGTCGAGCAGTTCTAGCGGGGAAAGCGGCGAGGTTACCACACCACCAAGCTATAGCCCTCCCAGACCAGAGAAAGCAACGACCTTTGCGGGTAATAAACCGAGACCGTTGAGGTTAGTGCAGGATCACCCTGAGAATGTTAGGAGAGTTAGTGGGGAAGATATGGCGGGAAAGAGGTCTAGCTGGATGGGGTGGGCGAGTGGATTAGTTGGGAAGAAGGAGGAGTTCAATGCGGAAGATAGCATCAGAGAATGATTATCCTTACTCTGCACCTCCCCTTCAGATCGAAGCCAGGGCTCCAGATATTACTTGTACGAATTTGGCCGATCGGAAAGGGGAGGAAACACTCATGGACAGAAGTTTGAAAGAAAACAGGAGATAGATATATGATAATATTTGCAGATGATTGCGGTATAAGGTGCATGGTTGGAAGGCATGGGGCTAAATAGAGGTTTCAAGCATGATGGCTTTTGAGTTGGGATACCCTGCATCGTGGGATCGCTTGATTAAATTGTTCGTTGCTTTCAAGGTGCACATCTATGTATGGTATTTGAGGCTAAGATCCAAATTAATTTCTCTTCTGGAAGCCAAGTTAACACGGCTAGCTCTGTCTAACACATCTCGGGCTCTTGCTAAATGCTAATTCTCGATTCTCCCCCTTGCGCTCTACCTCCTATATAGGCAGTTCGGTTCGTCCAATGACGTCGATTTTCAGAAACCTCTTCACCGCGTCGAGGGACGATCACCATCACACGGAGCCCGTGAAACTATCTGAAACATCACCTTCCTCATTCCACCTTTCTTCCTTCCCTATGACTACAACGAAACCTCGATATAACGATATCCGCGGTTTTAACGATACAATAATCGTTGGTCCCGCGCGATTTTGGTAGCAATTTAACGATATCCTCTTGATAACGAATATCGTTAAGATTCTCGGTCCAGCAATAAGAATTTATATAGAATATCATTAAACCACCCCTTTATTTTCGTGGGAAAATGCTTGGTTTTTGGCCGGGATTGGGAGCGGGAGGTGCGACTTGAAAAGAGGATCTAGGGAATAAGCAAAAAACCGCCTTTTCTGGCTCAGATTTGTCTTGAGTACCTAGGTTTAATCTTAAATGAATACATTTCATAGAAAAGTGTGCTTAGTAAAGCTTGCACGTGACACTAGATATAACGATACCTTCCATTGAAATATCGTCAGAAAAAGAGGCTAAAATTAGTATCGTTATGTGGAGGTTTTGCTCCGATAGGTGTACATTGATACACCTTCGAGGCGAAGACATAAGCGCCGAACAGCAACAGACAAATTTCCACTTGTGGCTGTGGCCTCCAAAGCTGAAATCCAAATCCGGCTATGCTTGGGCTCTCTCGCTTGCCGAAATCCATCCACTCAGCGCGGAGATTTTTTACTCCTTACACGCACTCAGTGCCGGCGGAATTTACCCAGGCGTGAATTTAATGGTCTGCATACGAGATTACTGTAGTTTTGCGGCGAGTGTCTGCTGCGCCATATGCTACGCCGGGAATTCTGGAAATGAGCTGTTTCCTGCGATTCATGCGACCGACCATTCTAGACTGCGCAAAGTTGTGCGCCAGTTTCTGAGATCTTTTTTTGTGCAGTCACAGCTGATTGGATTCTGTGATTCTTTTCTTTTTCAATCCTGTCTTCGGAGACCTGCAGCTTATGGGCGTAACACGTGCTGTAATGATCGGCAACCACGGAGAGGGCTGAGGCTCTGAGGCTACTGGCCAGATTGCCTGTGAAGGCTGTGATAAGGATTCTGTCTCAGCCTCGTTTGACATTTTCATCCAACGAGTCTGAGTTGAGGTAGGATTCAGGGGGTGAAATCCTAGATTTTCTCGGCAGGCTTGGCACTTCAGCCTTGCTCCGGTAGGAAATTGGTTGGTACTAGGGGTCTCCCTATGCGGACAGCTGGCGCTCATGGCGCAACTCCGTGTACGACCACGCCTTCGCTAGGTAGGCAACAGTTTAATTTCCCCGTCTCATAGGTTGTGTTTTAATACTTTTGTAATACGATAGGCTGTCATGGGCATCAATGTCCTGTCCGCTGGGAGTCCGATCCTTCCAGGTCGAATGATTGGAGGTACATACCCGGAGGGTCCAAACCGGCCTCACATCATGTTCTCTCCTTCTTCTCCTTCTTCGTGTACTTCCTCTTCAATTCATTAATTTTTCTTGTACAATGGGTTTACTTGCACCAAGGGATAGGAGTAGGAGAGGATGGAGACAGGTCTTCCCAAAGGTTGAACGGCAAAGCTTCAAAGTCACCGGCATATTAATCTTCTTAATAGCTGTGTTCAGTTTCAGGGAGCGTCTGCCCTTCGCCAGCAGAAAACATGTAATCACCGCATCAGACCTCGAATTCGAAAATGGCCTGTTCTCAAGCAGCCTCGATAGTAACGGCTTCCTGGATTCGACCAAAGCATCCAGATACTGTGCCGCACATAGCTGGGAGCCATTCCCGCACCGGAATACTCGGAGGAAGGTCTATGATTTAGTCATGGTCAACAGCGAGCTTGACTGGCTCGAGATCCGCCTGAACGAACTCCACGAACACGTCGACTACTTCGTGATCCTCGAATCCCCTACTACCTTCACCGGCCTCCCCAAAAATCTCACCCTCGCCGAAAACTGGCAGCGCTTCGAACATTTCCGCCACAAGATAATCTACCACGTTCTCACCAACCCACCGCTCGACTCCACGCGCTCCTGGGATTACGAGTACCACCAACGAAACGCAATGTACACCCAAGTCCTCCCCTACCTCACTAGCACCCAAGCCCCCAACAAAGGCGACGTCATACTCGTCTCCGACCTCGACGAAATACCTCGACCTGCTACTCTCACCCTGCTACGGAACTGCGAGTTCCCACTACGTTTGACGCTGAGGAGTAAATTCTACTACTACAGTTTCCAGTGGCGACACAGAGGTCAAGAATGGGCGCATCCACAAGCAACAACGTACACCGGCAACACTACCATCCTTCCCCAAAATCTTCGCGGCGGCCACGGCGCCTCCCTCTTCTCTCCCGACAAAGCAGACTTGTGGAACGCGGCTTGGCATTGTAGCTCTTGCTTTTCCACAATCGAAGAGATGTTGTTGAAGATGAAGAGTTTCTCGCACACGGAGTTGAACAAGGAGGAATTTAGAGAGGAGAAACATATTGTGGATAGGGTTAGGAGGGGTAAAGATCTTTGGGATCGGTGGGGACAGAATTATGATAGGGTTGAGGGGAATCACGATGTGCCGGGTTATTTGAGGGGGACGGAGAAGAGGAAGTTTGGGTATTTGTTGGATAGGGATGGGGAGGATGCGGGGTTTGTGGATTATAAGGTAGGTGAAGAGTTATAAAGAGTTGTAAGAATAGAAGGTTGTGGTTGAGAGATCTTTAACGCATTTGGATGTCCATCAACACCGAAGGCGCCTTGATTTCTGCGGTCTGGAGCAGCAGGGTGGGGAGAGCACTTGGTGGCTTTGCTTGCATGAGAATATATAAGCCCCGGCCAGTGTCGACCCAGAGCCCAGCTACCTCTAAGTCAACCGAATGAGCAGATTTGACTGAGTCGGGCTCGGTTTTTGGAAGCGGATTTAACGTCATGATACCCCAAAATTTGGTGTGAGAAACCCTCAAGTTTGGGAGGGAGGAGCACAAATAAAGCGGTGCGTTTGGCTCCATTGTTTTATAGACGGTTTACGGGTATAGACACTTAGAATGAAATATCGATATCCAAGGCTGATGCTTGAGTCCTCTGAGTGGGGCTTACCTACTGCACCAGTAATACCCGAAACTACCATCGGCGGAGAGAAACCCAGGGAAAATCCAAGAAATTCAGTCTGCCTTCGCGAGAGCAGCAAATCGACTCGGGTTCAAGGCATTTCACGGAGGCAAAAGCAATTCCCTCTTAAGTTTTACACCGTGATGTCCCATGGTATGCCTCTGAACCCAGTACTTCCAAAGCAAATCCTAGCAATGTTTTTCAGTTGTTAAATTTGATTAGAGAGGAAGCTGCATCGTAGGCCTCCGCCATCGCATCACATGCAAGGTACTTCCGAATTGGGAGCGGGCACACATAGCCAATCCTATCTCAGCTGCCCCGCGTCGGTATGCCTCTCGCTTTTTTCTCACATATTTCTCCCCGTTTCCCTAGCCTCGATCTCTTTTCCCTGCAAACCTTTCACATCACAACACGTCTCTCACTCCGTTTCCTGTTACTACTCTTGGTAAGATTACAACTATTTGTGCACTCCGCCTCTGCGGGAAGATCTTACCTAAAGCTATAAAGCCCGAGTTTATCGTTTAGCTTCTAAAACAGCTAGCTCTTAATAAAACTAAACTGCAAGTCGACTGAATACAACCAAAGTTAAGTAAACGTCAAGGTAATAGTTAAAGTAAGCGCACTAGCTACAGTCGGTTTACTCCAAACTCAACAAAATGGGCCCAATTTTGCGGCCACAACAACTTTTTAATCACAACATCAATAATTAAATTCTTTTAATCAAAGTATAGAATTAAAGCATGCGAAAAAAACGTATTAGTTAGAATTTAATAATTATGCGTGGTTGTTAGGTGATTTACAGTAACCCCCCGGTAAAATTTTATCCTAGCATAGCTAAAACAGGTCGTCTAATTCACTATATTCGGCGTCGATCGAGCTGCTTTAATGCAGCCAATTAGGTGCGCTTATAGGCTAATTTTACTGCAAATTAGCAATAGCAAAAATATTGTAGCATATTAGTAACTAGACTTTATTTATAAGGAAGCTATAATGCTATTAAGGCCGAATCTAAGCGAATGTATATAAGAAACAAAGAAATCCACCCTTTATAAAGGAAACACTAATAAAAACACTTGTGTGGCTAGCACACTTTACCCTTTGCATATATTCAATACTTTGTATAGCCGCCTTTAAATCTAATCACCTCTTGAATTTGTGCTAGCATATTATAAAAAAGCTAGAATAACTCTTCTAATACTACTTCTTAAGCTACTTATACTAATTGCGGTAAACCATTATATAACATCCTCTCTTTTATATAAACCTTTATCTAATCATTTATCCACTTCTATAGATATTCGATTAGGTTAAGATCTAAAGAGTAAAGAGGCTATTTAATAAGCTTAATGCCATGTTCTAAAAAGTTATAGATTGTGTCTTTAGCCTTATAACCTAAGTTATTGTCTTGTATAAATATCTAGCTTTTAAATCTATTAAGTTTTAGCCATTTGTTTATAATAGGGACTATATACTAGCAATACAATTTAAAGGCAATCTTCCTTTAATCCTTCTCTTAAAACACACAAGGGCCTTTTATTATACTTGTAAAGCAACCTTAAAACATTTATCCCTTCTTGCGTTGCTCTTTTTTATAGATATAGTTATTATCCTATTCTTTATCTTCTCGAAAAGTAACCTATACCTTATTATATACACTTGCTTTAGCCCAAGTTTTGTTAAACTAAAGAATTTTATACAAGTTCTCTATTAACTAGTTTGTATATATAAAAGTAAAAGCTAAACGCATAGCCCTAGTTCTATTAATACAAATTGCTTAGGTTTATACTTGTTGTCTTATAAATCCTTTAGTAGTTATAGTAGTTGTAAAGGCTATAATTCTACATTTAATGCTAAAATCTAAGATATATAAAATCTTCTCTTATTTTATTTGTCGATTTTAAAGAGAGGCATATAGCTATTAAACAAGACGCTATCTTTTTAGTGTATTTAATAGAGGTTTCCGGCTACAAGGATCTCTTGCTCTAAGCTTATAGCAAGCAGCTATATTGCCTTTAACCCAATCCTAAAATATAGTCTTAAAATAATAGTTAACTTGGTAGACTATATATGTAATATAATCTACAATTGCTATATATATCAAGAAAAATAAAAACGTGCTAATAACTTGCTAATAGTGCTAACAATATGCTAATAGTGCTAAAGATGTGCTAATTACACCATTTATGTATATCCAAAAATTTAGCACTAATATTTCGATATTAAGTGCTAATTGTCTATTATTAGCACTCTTAATACTAATTAAGCTATAAGTAGCAATTATATTATATATACAAATAGTAACTATCTTATTAATGCTAATTAGCCCTTAATTAGGATATTTAATACTAGGAATTTTAATTTAGTTATATATTTTACAAAAGCTTATATAAAAATAATTTATAAAACTGTTTTAATATTATAAAAAATGTAACTTTATATAAGCTACTTTGCGAAAATGCCTTATAAAAGTGTCCTTTACAAAAAGGCCCTAAAGCTTAAGCTACTCTTTAAAACGCTTTACTAAAACCCCTTGCTAAAACGCTTTATAAAAGTGTCCTTTATAAAAAGTGGCCCTAAAACTTACCAAAGTGTATATTAGATAAAAAGATATTAAATAAAGAGATATTAAATAAAGAGATGTTAAATAAAGAGATATTAAATAAAGAGATTTTAGACAAAGAGATGTTAGATAAAGAGAAGGAAAGGAGGAAAAGAGGAGAAAATTATATTATATTTACTATAAAAAAGGTTTAATTTTGCTAGTAAAGAAGGGTAAGCAGCTATTATAATATAAATAATATAAAGTAATAAAAAAAGTGCTACCTTTTACTTGTGTTGCTTATAGCATAACTACTAGCCCGTTTTTGTATTGTACACTATATAGCCCAATTCTCGGGCCTATTTTATATCTTGTTTCTTAGGCCTTAGTTTAAGTCACACTTGCGAAACCGAGGAGTTTACTTCTTAAGCCTTTAAAACTAGCCTCTTAAACTGTCCTCTTAAACTATCCTCTAAAACTAGCCTTTTAAACTATTCTCCTAAACTGTCCTCCTAAATTGTCCTCCTAAATTGTCCTCCTAAATTGTCCTCTTAAATTGACCTTTTAAACTTGTTACAGTTCTGCGCTAGCACGTGCAGCGCTATTCCCGATTAGGATAAGTTGGCAAGAGGCTTTGTAATCTTTAAGTATGCGAGTACCCTTATATTCTTACTTCCTTCTTTAGCTTTGAATAGTCGAATAAGAAACCCTTTTACTTATACTTTCTAAGCTTAAAAGCTGGCATTTGTGACATAATTCAAAGCTCAATTTATAATCCTACAAAGGATATAAAATATACTGATTTTGTATATGTGTGCAATCCTAGTTTAGCATTTAAGAAAAACAAAAGCGACAACAAAGTTATACCCTTACATTTACAATTTTTGCATATAAGCAATACACTTTACAATTACAATTCAAGAGATCCTGGGCTTGTTAGGCTCCCTCTTATATACATTTATGTTCCCTTCAATTTTTCGACTTTCCTTTTCACTTCCTAACTCGATTTTATTCTATAACCTGCAAAATAGAGGACACTAAAGCTTGCGCCGCAATTACTACACTCTAAGCAAAACTTCAAGAGCTATGCAATAAGCTCCTTTGCTATAGTAAGCTACAATCCTCTTTCCCTAATCTAGAGAAATTCAATAGCTAGTTTTACAAATTTGACACTTGGCTCCCTTCGATTAAGGCTAAATTATAAGTTAGTAGCAAAGCAATCGGCGATTCTATTGCGTAGTTCTATTATATTTACCTCAACCTCGGTTCTTATATTTAAGCTATAGTCCTCCCTCAATTGGCTTAAACAAAGGAAGCCCAAATCTGGAATTACAAATTAATCCTTAATTAGCTCTCTTGTATAAACAATAATCCGAATAAGGTGCAAGAGGCAAAAGACAAGCTTTTAAGTATAAAACAAAGCATTAATTCTTTGTATATATATATGGCAAAGTTTAAGCATATACTTTATAAAGCTAGAGGACATAATTAGCTAGATATTAATAAGATTTCCACCTTTAGAAATAGCCTTTATCCTTTAATTTGCAGTTGCTTTTCTTAACAACTCAACTTCCTTTATATATATACAAAATTTATTAAAATTTTACAACAACTAGCTAGTAGATCCTTTAGCAAATTAATATACCCTTTAGTAGAGTAGAAGACTTTACACTTATACTATAAGTCTAATGCTATAAACCTTAACCAAGTTAAGATTAATATAATTCAAGTTTGCTTGATTTCTCCTTTGCATTGCTTTACCTCCCGACCAATTACTCTACCACACGCTTGACCAATTTCTTGTACAACCTTTCCACAGCGCGCTTGTTTGACTTTCCTTGCTATATGCAATTAATATTAAAAGGCTAGCAAATGCGTTTGTTGTAGCAACAAGGGCTATTAGGTACAAAACTATCTATTTAATCCTTACAAGTTTGCAGCTTCCTCTAGCAAAAAGGTTACAATTGCAGTAGTTAGCAACAATAACTACAACAACTACTCGAGTAATAGCAGTGCTAAATACAATCCGGGTAATAATTGTAATCCTAATAGTTATAATCCTAATAATCCTCTAGGACCTGATAATTGGGAGAGGAAATTGGCAAAAAAGCAATAAATTTGGTGTTTTTGATATTTTTGTACACTTGAAGACAAGCTTTCTTTTTAGGGGAGGAGTAATATTACAGTTCTGCGCTGGCATATGCAGCGCTATTCCCGATTAGGATAAGTTGGCAAGAAGCTTTATAATCTTTAAGTATGCAAGTACCCTTATACTCTTGCTTCCTTCCTTAGCTTTGAATAGTCGAATAAGAAACCCTTCTACCTATGCTTTCCAAGCCTAGAAGCTAGCGTTCGTGGCAAAACTCTCCTCTTAAACTATCCTTTAAATTGTCCTCTTAAACTGTCCTTTAAACTATCTTCTTAAACTGTTTTCCTAAACTATTCTTTTAAACTAGCCTCTAAAACTGGCCTTTAAAACTAGCCTTTAAAATTTTCTTTTTTTTAATAAGTGCAATTGCTAAGGAATTAATTGCCCCACTTGCCAATTGACTGCTAAGTGGCTGTTAATAGCGCTATACAAGTGCGGTTGGACTATGCAACTAAGCAAAAAATCCTTTGCAAGTTTTTTTTCCTGATATACAAGTTTTGTTTTACATTTTACGCTCCTTTTTGCGTCTCGCCTTTGCAAGTAGTTTTATAAGGCTTTATTTCGAGCTTTTTAAGTCCTTTTAAACTAGATTATTTCGAGATTAATTTACTAAAATAATATTTTAAGCTTAATCTATTAATAAAGTCCTTTTTTTACTTTATTATTTAGTTAAGTGCACTTTTTTAACAAGGTTTAAAAGCTTTTTAATAGCCTCTTTATCGATCGAACTAAGATTTTGTGTTAACTTAGTTAAAACTTTATTACTTTTACTTAATATACTTTTAACCTTTAAAGTAAGTTTTAAAAATAAAAGTCTTATCCTTATTACAAGTTTTATAAGTATAAAGCTTTTTACCCCCGAGTTTTAGCTACTTAAGACCTCGCT
>Ga0302325_10009684_pt1 | contig 21003 bp, 20 predicted proteins | sample Palsa_T0_2_FD_201948 | JGI IMG/M metagenome (GOLD analysis project Ga0302325, IMG submission 201948) | Peat permafrost microbial communities from Stordalen Mire near Abisko, Sweden - Palsa_T0_2 | ecosystem: Environmental > Terrestrial > Soil > Palsa > Peat permafrost | place: Sweden: Abisko...
GAGGACTCTGGTTGTTGATTCTTGAGATGGAAGGGCTTGGATTGTGAGATGGGCGAAAGTTGCGAGCAGCAGAAGGTATGTCATTTTGGGCGCTATGATGGTGGATGTTGGAGAGTTCACTGTTTCAAGGTAACGGTATTCGAGGAAGATTGACCTCGCAGAATCATCTACGTCTTCAACTCCTTGAAATATTAGATTCCACGACGTTGAAATGCGATGCTGCCTCATAGGTTGCAAGTTATTCTAATTCTCCGAACTCCTCGTGGCAGATATTACCGGATACAGCCTGATATAAAATGCAACGAGGAACGACAAAATTAGAGTATTCAGGGCTTACTATAACTAGTCAGGGGCACTAGAATAGAATGCGGCCATAGTTCAGCAAATTATAACTGTTCCTTGAGATCCTGGATGATTTGTGATTGTGTACCTGAACGCTACATGCATTGCCTTTTAGTAGCGAGGGGAATTGAGAAGGCGGAGTTGAGGATTACGAGACGGGATTGTCAGATTTATACCAGATCATGTAATGATGAAAAAATCGAACTTTACTGGAACAGTACAATTGTGGGTAATGCACCTGTCTGTCGAGACAATGGAGGGCGCGCTGGACTGGCATTTACTTACAGTAAATATGGTGCTTCCTTTTGGAACAAAATTCTGGATCCGACGGAGCTGGGGTTTATAGTGTCTCTGTGGACTTCCAGAGAGAAGGGAAAAAGGAGTCAGCCAAATGAAAGTTACACTATCAAGTCTCGTTTCGAACTCGATTTGATTTGGAAACAAATTCAAACCCGTTGGGGGCGTATATTTGGAATCAAGAGGTGCGATGTGCAACATAACCTATTGAGTTCTATGTGATTGGTTGGTAATTGAGTGGTGAGGTGAGGCTCTATTTCGGGAAGTTGAGATGAGTGATCACATCATTTCACTTGAGCAGTTGATCTTCTTGACGATTCTTTCCATAGAGATGTAAGAAATATGAGACTTCGCAACAAGAGAGTAATTCCTTGGGAAAAGATGTTTGGTAGGTACTGTATGGAAACTCGACTTACCTCGGGCATATTGGGTTTGGGTCTGACCACGTACGACTTGCTGTTAAACCCGGAGAGAAAATTTTGTAATCTTCTTCCCCTAGTCTGCGTGGGAAAGGTTTCCGTTTCGTTGGAATCGAGACCGCAATTCTTTCGTCGGAGTAGGACCTGACGATGCTTCTCTTTATTCGGTATCCTTACTTTTCCCTTTCAATTTTGCATAGCGGCGGCCCGCCGAACAGAAAAAGTGGATATCTGTTACTCATCGCCGCTACATCCCTCGCTGCAGGGAAAAGGCACTCGGCATGTACGAGTACTGGGCTCGTTATCATCCACAAGACATGCAAAAGGCAACTTGGCCATGTCGCTGAGTCAACCAAGAATCCAAAATCTCGGAACCAGAGTTGAGAGAAGGAAGATTTTGAGATTTTGATTTTGCAGGTGCCGGAAGACGACGTCGGCAGTCGGTGATGGATAGGTGGATAAGGGAGCGGATAATACGGAACGGAGTACCGAGTACTACTGTACGTAAGAAGTCGATTAGCGTTCTTAAGAAGCAAAAGCCGAGGGTCCAGCAGGATGGGTCTGGGCCCGCGAATCTTCTTCTGAGACTGAAAGCCGCTCAAGCGCGTGGTGATCGCTTAGAGATAATTCATGGAAGAGATGACGATGAATTTACGAGGTGTGCCTGCAGTGAACTAAATACAGTACGAGCACTTCGTATTGAGTAGACATTGCTTGAGGGGTGTGCCTGAAAGGAGAGCTGGTCGACTTGAAGGAGGCCTGCTCTTGAACCGCTTTTTCCACTTACCGAGATCGTGGATGTTTGAGCTCTTGAACCACTTCTTCCACTCCTTTACCAAGATCGTGGATGCTTGGGCCCTTGTTGACATCGTCTGGATGATGGGAGACTTACAATAGATTTTGCCAACGAAGTTCCAGTTCCAGTTCCCGTTCCCGTTCCTGATGATCGCAGGTGTACCTGAGCCAATGCAAGGGCAGCATGTCTCGCAGCTTCCAATCCGACGACCTGGGGCTTTGCACCATTTCTCTGATTCGATCGATGCCCTGCGCTCTCGCCATCACGATCCTTCACGGCAAAATAGTAGCACAGACGACCAATTATTTTTACAGCACTGACGAAGCCTGAATCTCGCGCAACCGAGCACGCTCAGCCCTCTGAAGGCGCCTTGCCATCGCTTCCCAGATAATCCTCAGGCTTGGGCCGGACTTTGCTCTGTCCCGGACCAAAACCTTGGTGAGAGCTCAGCAAAAGTGGCATGAGGAAGTGCTTTTGCAGCGCTGCAAGCTTCTACATTGTGACCAACTCTCTGATTTGTCCTCCGAGCACAAAGTTCAAGGGCAAGAATTGTGCTCGACTATTATCCAGGTTTCTTGTGCAGCTGCATAAAACTATTGACTGAGTTTTCTCCGGCCCCCGTTTTCTTGGCACCGCTACCGGTATCCTGAGCGCCCCAGGCCGCGATAAGGAGGATAACGGAGAATTATGCTGGTGGGATCAGAGGGCTGAGATCGTTGGAAATTGGAATCAACTACGGTAAGATTGCGCCTGAAGCCTGTACTTTCTATTTTGATGGCAGGAGGTTGCTCCCTTCTTCCGAAGAAGTTCCTGGAAGGATGTTTGGAATTCCATCCGCCGAGCCTCCTTTTCATCTGATTCCCGGCAGGTATTTTTGTACTTATAGATACTGTACTGGTACTGTACGTATTGCTTCCATATTTCTATTATTATTTGTTGACTGTCATCGTATCCTTCGAGTGTTGGCACATCCTTCATCGACCCTGGTCAGCCAACAGCGGGATGGTTGGGCATCTTCCGGCCCTCCAACTGGGTCGTGGGTTTGTCGGGCTGCAAGACCACCTCGAGGACTCGACTCCGAGTCTCCGACTCACTCCTTGCCCTATGCACCGCGGACACATGGCGGACCGCCACGAGCACAGGCAAGCTTCGCATTGATTCAGGAACCGAGTTAGCCAACGGCCTCGCGTCCAATCACCCACTGCATCGCACGCTCAAGTGGATCAACCCGGAAATCTCTTACCCCTGGCTAACTTCCGTATCCGGGATGGTTCGTCTGACTATCTACAGTACGTACAGTACGTTGCGCGGTCCGTCAAGGGGCAGAACCAATCCCTTCCCAGTCAAGTGATAGCTAGTCGAGCAATGGCCTTGGAACTTGGAAGAAGGGAGAATGGTTCTGGACGCCCTCACTCCTGGGTTCCGATTCTAAGCCATGTCCGGACTCCGCAGTGCGGCAGTGCCCCACCAAATTCAATACGGTACAGTACAGTACAGACCAGCCGACACGCTGACGTTTCCCTCCAAGGGAGGAAACTTTTGGCTGGCCAGATGTCTGCCCCATCTGCAATCTTATATCAAGGTTGTTGATCCCCGTGTTCTCCCCTTCCTTCTCTTCAACCACAATCCTTTTCGGTCCAGCACACTCTCTAGTGACGGTGTTTTTGCCCTCCTTCCTTTTGAAACTTTGGTCTGTGATCGCGGCGTACTATCCTTAAGCTCAGCGTTCCTTCTTCGAAGTACAGCTAGCCTACCTGTCCGCGACAGCATTGTCTCCACGACATCAGAAAACCCTCCGCAACACCAGATTTCCAGTCTCGACGACTATATAAACTTCAATCCTTCGATCAAGCCACTACAGCTTTCAGCAGCTCAGTCAGATCAACCAACTTGACAGAACCACGTTCTCCCATCTCAACAATCCTTCAGACAAAAGAAACCCATCAAGCTTCAAAATGCAATTCTTCAGCACCCTCATTTTTGCAGCCTCCGCGCTCGCATCCATGGCAACAGCCCAAAACATTGTCCACCTCGTCAACCAAGACAGCACCGAACGAACCATAGTTTGCACCGCCCAAGAAGGCCTCGAGGAGATCCCCAACCTCGTTATCGAGGGCCTCGCAACCGCCAACCAAACCTTCCCGGACAAGTGGATCGGCAACTGCTATTCCGTTTCCAAGGGTGCTCCAAACGTGCCCGGTATGTTGGCCGAGTTCAGCTGGAACGGTTTTGCTGGAGCCAACTACTTCGACGTTTCTGCCATCGTCAACCCAGATGACACTGAGGGCGTGAAGATGGTCTTCCCCAAGAACAGTGGCAAGCCTGTCTCCGGCTGCCAGACCTTCCCTTGCGCAAACGCCTACAACAAGTGGGACGACGTTGCCACCCTCTCTACCACCGACAACGAACTCGTCGTCCTCCTCGGAAACCTCAGCAATAACCGCCGTCGCGGCGTCGTTGCACGAATGAGCCGCGAATACATCACCTCATAAATCATCCATCCTGAGAAGAGACGGCGAATTGGGAGTTCCTGACAATGACAATGTTAACATGGATTCAGCGTCTGCGCCGCCTGCGTGCTGCGACGTCAATGACTTTATGACAGGCCTTTCAAAAAACATATGGTTTAGAATGGGAAAAGGAATTGTGGTTAGGATGGATGCATATACATGGGATACTATACCCTTTTGGGAGTTTTGGCTCCGATCACACTCATTTGTTTATATTTCACTTCGACGTATATATTAAGGACAATTTTAGACCGGACTTTGGATATAGATCAAAAAAATACTTTTACCTCACATTCTCTTCTCATTTCCTGATATCTTGGGTGGCTTTCAACAAGTATGAAGTGTGGTTCGTCTTTTCGTGAAGAAAGGAGGTTGGGGCGGGGCGCGGAAGGTCGCGCTTTGATCCGAACCCCCTGATCGACGCGAGGGGCGTCTTGGGAGGCGCCGTCGATGTTTTACGATCACGAGCCCCCCAAACTCTCATCCACTCGGATCGCCCCCGAGCAATACCCTTCATCCATGAACTTACTCGCTTTTTCCATGAGTTTGAAACTCCTGGCAAAATACGACGATTTTCACAGGGGATTAGGCCAACAGGAGGGTTCGAAATACGCCAGAGAGTCTGCGCCGTTATGAGTTTCTCTCTAAACGAGGTCAAGAAAAGTAAGTAAGACACTTAGAATTGGGGTACCACCAAAGACAGGTCGAAGGGCCAATGACAGCACCGGCTTTTTCCAGCCAAGCGAAGATCCTATGATTTATTGCCAAGAGTTTCAAACTCATGGAAAACGCGAGTACTGTATTGGTTAAGTTCTTGTTTTTAATAACCTTACGAGTCAGCGGGGTGATCGAGCGTTTGTTTCCCCAAGCTCAGCAGGGTTAAACTGCTTTGACTTTGATTTCGGCTTTGTATGTTGTCTTCACGACTAGCAGTTGCGGATTCCACGATCTCAAGCGCTCTCGAACATGAGCTAGAGATTGGTAGGTTCTTTGATCTCATATGACTAGGAGTAACTCCATATCCCAGTGTCGGCGAAAACGGTGATGATGGTCGAAGTCTTCCCATATCATCCTGAATCTGTGGTTGGTGTTTAAGATCACGAAGCGAGCCATGTTCAAACCTTCTTCACACCGCAGAACACAGTGCTATATCTAATACCAAGACTTCAATGTTCTCTAGAATTTGACACAAAAATTACTCTTATCAACAAATGCTTTCATCACCAATGATATTTATGAAAGCTCAGGAACTTCTGCTTCGCTTTGGGGAATCAATTCTAAAATATACATATTAAACGAACAAGAAACTTCAGTCTATCCAGTGCAAGCACGCCTAGATGAACGTTACGACCTTACAAACAAGGTTCGTATAAGTAACATTAGTTTAGAGTCATGATTACCTTTACTACAGATTGTAGCAACTGGTGGGGGGTCGAAAGTCTTGCTCGACTTAAGATGGAGCGGTAACCAGACCCCCACATCGTGTTTTCAAACTACTTTAGCAAATTGCTGAATCTTCGATACGATACGCCTTCTTGATCCACTCCGATCATGACTCAACCCTCGCCCCTTGCCTCCACAGCGGATCCGAATTCTCTTTCACCAGTTCCTTAGTCTCCTCATAGGTCGTTTTGATGGACTTACCCTTCACCAATTTGGTTTAGCGGTACCTGGATATTCGATCCCAAAACGAAAAGTGATGGACTTGCGCATAGCGATGATGGGTGCGATGTCAGCCAAAAGGTCCTATTGAAGAGCGGAATAGCAGCAATTGAGGAATTTGAGCTCTAGTCTGTCGCGCCGAGAGTTGCCGAGCACCTCGACTAGATCTGTAACGCTGAAGAACTCATCCTCTCTGCTGCTTCCACAAAGTAAACTGCATTTTCATCCTCGCCGCTGTGCCCGGTAATATGGATGATCGACGGCTTTTCGATATACGTCTCTCTTGAATTCGTCGATAGACGGGTTCTCCCTAGCTACAAGCTGGTAAGATTACACATTGGGTGAGTTGATCGAGTGTTGTATCCTCACAATCTTGGTTCTCAGATGTCGAAGTTCGGCACGATGTGTCGAGCAAATGCTACGATGAGGATAGTCTTTCTAGAAGACGCTGGCATTTCGTTTTTCAAGAAAATGTGCGACAAAGTAGAATGGATTTCTGCAATTTGCAGCTCAGGAAAAATGTGGGCCCAGTCCTTTAGGGATGCTTTTTCAAATGACACTGAAGATATTTTCTTCAAGAGCCTCTTCATATATCTATCTCCTTGTCGAAGGGTGAGACCGCGTTGGGCAGCAAGAAATCTCTTCCTTCCTCGTGAAGAGTAGTTATTGGTAAGCCTAAGGGTCATCAAAAGCTGAAAGAATCATGGTCACTCAGCCCAGGGTGGTATGATTAGTGTGGCATACAAAAAAACTTATTTCTGGCATCACCAACTTGAAATCGAGAACAGTTTAATTGCAATCCGTCCGGAGTCATGTGAAAGACCCAATTCCGCCACAAAACTAGTTGGTTTCTCGACCTTTCCGTTGAGACACTTGGTGGTTCCCTCTGGAAAATTGTGCTGTTTGATCGAAAAAGTTCAAAAGTTGGAGTTACTCATTGGACAGATGATCAGCTCATTTGTGTTGTCAGCCTGTATTGCAGCAATCGGATTTCGTTGATATCCGAGAGCCTTTTCTAAACAGAAACCGCAGCTCTTTCTATAGTAAATACAATGGTACTTCGTTCAAGGATGTAGAACAATATGGGAAGGAAGTACTTTCGTACAAAATATCTAAGCCTTTTCTAAAGTCAGAAAGATGAGGGCAGACTTGAGACTACGCCTAAGAGCACAACCCACAGAAGGCTCACGCAATACGAAAAATGGTTCTGCCACAATTGCAACTCAACTGAACCCACACCCAGGAGCTTTTCTTGGCCACCTGAAACAAGAAGACTGCTAGAGGCTAAACTCCCACATTTGGCTCGCCCAAGAATGTCACTCATACAAACACGCGAGAGCGTTCATTTTCAACGAGAGTGCTACTCCGGCCCCGAGTTCTGGAAATCAAGAATGTCGAACGCCAACATATCTCTTCGAGAATCTGAGCACTTTTACTTCTGAAGCAGACAAAGTCAAATTAGCACGAGCTTCCTTCTCGTTGACTGAACGTCGCAAATAGTAGCTTGAGTATCACTATGCAACGAACCCCATTCTCAAAGAAGGTCAAACAGCAACAAATGTTCGTTTTGTCGCTCTCAAATACCCAGGAAGATTCCCACCCATCGTGACATTTCAGAAAATCAAAACGTGACAGAGCACGGGACTTAGGTAGTTCCATCCGTCTTGCCATGTTCACCACTGAGTCCGTTCAAAGTTGGAATTCCGATTGACAGACAACCGGGTATTCCAAATGCAGTTGAAGAGTTTGCGTAGAGACACATGCAGGTTGATAAATTAAGATTTGCATCTGGAAACAAGACTTTGAGCCCTTAATTAGAGATGAAAACAAGCAACAGCGTCTTCACTGACTGACTTCAAGGTCTGTGCAGAACCGCATCTCTGCTGGAGACCCTCTGGTAGAGTTTGCTAAGAACTTCTAGAGGGCCCAGAATATCAAACAGAGAAATAAAACCATGGGAAGAGTTCAAAAATGCAGACATAGCTACCTCGAGAAACGACATAATATGAGTCAACCACGATTCGAAAAGAATTTTTTTTTAGCGACGCATTTGCGATTCTTGATGTGTCCAGTCTGGGGGACGATATTCGGTCATTGGTGAAAGTAAGAGTCCATCACGGAGCGCAATCATTGGCGAATAGATCAACCCTACTAAAAAGTTCATCAGCGAGCCTGATTTCTAGCCTTGAAACCAAGGGGCTTGGATGAATGCGAAGGAGATGCAGATCGATTCGTGGTTACTAGCACTGAGTACTTGGGCTCTAGTCTTGGAGTCCAGATGTCATCACTGTCGTGAAGAGTTTGCTGGCACTAGATGAATTAAGGTTATGCGTAATATGCAACCGAGGCTACTAACCTTAGGCTTAGAGCCAGTTGTGCTGAGATATTCGGGCGTGTTGAATTATACATGGCCGCCTCGTCTTCTTCGCCAGGCTGGGTCTGCCTTCCATGAAAGACCTGACAACATTCTTCGGCGCAGCGTGATCGTTCCACTTTTGATACGATGTTCCCGAGAGACGAGACCGGCTCGGATGGAGGCGATTTGGACTCAAGTGATCTGCGTCGCGACTGACGTACTGTACCTGAATGGCCGCATTGTTCCACCAAATATCAGCAACTGGACGGGAGCCTGGAGAGGGGCTCAAGAATATGAGGTGGCGAGCCGACGTTGCGATCTCACTCAGCATAAGCATGAATCCAAGATGTGACGCCACCTCAGCCTCCAGTGGTTACGATCGAGGTGGCGGCGCTGACACTAAAAGATCAGTCAACAACTGAAAAACTCGCTAGTGAGCGGTTTTCATCCCCCCAAGAACTAGAAGTTTATGCCAGACCCGAGTGACTGGAGAATTATCACGATGCTTGACACTTCAAGTGGTGCCAGTACAACGTTACAATTTCACTGCTCTAACGCACGAGGCTGCGCTCTCCCGTGAAGCCGAGCATGAGTTTTCTTGACGGCAAATACACTGGAAGTGGTCAAGCCACAAAGTTTTGAGACTTCTATTCCCATTTCTTGAAGAATATGGAAGTCTTGGCAAAGTAGTCATCGCAAAACTATTTGCTGGTATGCTGCCAGTAGTCTTCGTATCCGGATCTCGTTCTAGAAGAGAAGCGCCGAGAAGTCCTGGAGAGTAAGAGTTGGAGCCTCGCGATCCATCAACGTCAGATCATTTCGGAGCCTCAGCAGCCTTAATGCAAAATTATTCGTTGCAAAACATTCCCATCTTGTAGCTCCTGGAGGACCCAGTATCGCATGCTCAGCAGGCCACAGGCTCGAGCTTTGGGGTGAAGTTCTCGTTGCTAGCATGCAAGCCTAACGTTCAGAGAACCGAATTGGGCATGATCGCTCGTATCCCTGCGCCCAGCGGTCCACGTCCAAGGAAAAAAGCGGCCCCTCTGATAAAGCTTTTAGTAAGGGGCAAGTCGACCCTTGGTCTGCTTCAATCATTCTATCGTACGACGGTGGCTGGACTTGCACTGGGTCTGCCAAGCCCATCACTGACTACCGCACATAGTGTATGATGCAACTTGGGGCTTGCTCGTAGTATAGTGCGCCGTTGACGAGTCATTGAGAAATTCTACGACCGCGGTGCAGAAGCTCCTGTGGACAAAGTGCACAAATCCTATCACGAAAGGCTCAGCATTAGATGGTCTCTGGTAGGTCAGGTACAAGTCTTACGTGAGAGGCTCGAGAGCCAAGGCAGCTCCAGGCACGCGGACGCCGGCGGGCTGAGCGCAGTTTGTGATCGATTTGTGATCTTTATGCCGGCTCGAGTAATTGTCTCGTGTTGCTCGGCCAATGGTGCCGGTGCTGGTGCTGATGCCGCGTTCGCCGCTGTTCTAAAGTAGGAACGAGGTTGGTGTTGACTTTGTTTGGGTTTGGGTTTTGCTTCGCAGAAGGTGAGGAGGCGGCCTTTCCATGCCGTTGCGGCTACGGCAGAGCATGGCGTGCCTTCCTCGTTTGCCCTCCGCAGCTGCCCACCCATGCGGCTGCCTGCACCGCACATAAATCACCATCTTCTCCCCGTCCGAACTTTCTTTCTTCCAAAAACATTTCATCACTCTCGTTCTTCATTGCCATACCCATCTCCGTACATCCCCTCCATCCCATTTCCCATCAACCCACTCTCGTTACTGCAACATACAATCGTTCCAACGCCAACATGAAGACCGCCCAATTAATCCTCGCCGTCTTCGGCCTCGTCACCGTTGTTCGGGCATGGGGTTCTGGTTGGTCCAACGATACCACGGTTTGGACCACAGTAACCACTGATGTCTACACAACTTTCTGCCCCGAGTCCACAACCTTCACTCAAGGCACCAAGACATATACTGCTACTGCCTCTGAGACCCTCACCATCACCGGTATGCATTTTCCCACCACGAGACGCGTCGAATAAGGAGCTAATATGATACTCAGACTGCCCATGCACCATATCCAAGCCAGTCAAGCCAACTTCTACTCCAGTTGTCCCTCTATCCAATGCTACCTGGGTTCCTCCTGTCTGGGTCACCACCACCGAAACTGTCAAGACCTACACCACTTATTGCCCCGCCCCTACCACAGTGGTCCAGGGAAATCAGGTACGCCCAAAAGGAATGCATTTACTACTTAACATCCGATCGCTAACTCCTTTCTAGACTTACACGGTCACTGAAGCTACCACTTTGACTATCACAAACTGCCCATGCACGCAGACCAAGACCTACCCCGGCACTGTCAGCACCGTGACGGTTTCCAGCTACACTACGGTATATATCCCTTCATTTCGGCTTGGTTACCAAATGCTAACCCACTCCAGTACTGCCCATCACCAACCACGATCACGTTTGGCTCCACCACCTACCCGGTCACTGTTCCAGGTACCGTGATCATTCCGGTCGTCTCAATTACCACCTGCCCAATCACCAGTAGCACCTATGTCCCTCCAATCTCCTATCCCATGGGAACCGGAAGTGCTCCTCCCGCCATCATCACGAGCGCAACCAAGACACCAAAGTCTCCATCATCCAGCACCACTGGCCCCGTTCAGGTCACTGGCAACGTAGCTATGAAGGTCGATGCTGGCTTCGGTGCACTCGCCGCTGCTGGTCTTGCCGCTCTCCTCTTGTAATCACTTTACTTCTACGCCTTTCCATTATAGCTTACGAACCTCGTGACTTGGCGGACGAATGGGTATAGACGGATGGGATGAGTATACAAGGACATTCATTTGGCATTCATATGGCTTTTCGGAAGATCGGACAGATCAGATCATTTTGGAGCTTCTACACACATCACCCTGCAATGTGTTGCTCGATAGATTCACTTCTCTCGTACATAGTTTTCGGATGTTGCTTGTAAGCTATCAGAGCTGAAGAGGCGGGGATACTACTCACTGTCCAAGATACTCGATAATAATCAAAAAGCTCACTAATACATCGAAGCCCACCTTTCGCTATCATGATTTGCCTTCTCGTGCGCATAGATTACGCACACCCATCAGCTTACTCACAAATCACCCGCATTCCCGTACATCCGCCGCATCCAAGCGGGGTGTCGTTGCCGGCTGTGGCTGCTCGTCAATCAAGATCGCGATCTTATCTTGGCTTCGTATCTGGCTGCATGGTGGCGTTCTCACCGTCACATCGGTTCGTCCGGTCTCCACTAATCCCTGCTGATTCTTGATTATCAATGGAGAGGGCTGGGATGAAGAGGAGTCATTTCGTATCTTTTTGTGGCTCCGCGCTGCGCTGTGCTTTCTCATTGAGGGCATTGTGCGGGAATAACAAGTCGCCATCGTATGAAGCTGCGAAGTTACTAATGCCTCGAGAGCGAGGTCGGAAGGTCCGATCTCTACCAGGGAGAAAAGGGACGGTCGAGCCGTTATCTGCAGTGGTGTGATGTTTGATGCAGAGGCGAGGAGGGATTCGAGGGGTCCGCACGACTGCATCGAATCGTTATCTGGAAGCTTCTGGTCTGCGATCAAGGTACGGTTGGCTGAGTCTTGATCTAAAGCTACAGCAGAAGGTTAAGGGGTGGCGGCTTAATTAGAAGAGCTAAGGATTAAGATTGGAGCCAGTGTGCCGTGCCTGGATTTAGGTTTGGGGGACGGAGATCTGGAGTTTGTGGGGAGCGGGAGGCCCTAGAGAGACGCTCGAGAGGGTCTTTTGGGATGAAAGGGGAGCTCTAGTGCAGAATATAAGGACTAGATAGTAAGCTTGGGGGGAAGGGAAATTGAAAAGGGCTTTGCAAACAGGCTGCATTGGTCATGGCCTGGGGCGTTGCGGGTGGGTCGAAGAGTTTTATTCGTGCTTTTTTGCTTTTGGAATTTTGTTTGAGGATTGAAGGAGAGGTCAAGGGTGTTCTTGGTAGTGAGGCGATCTTCAAGATGGAGAGTGCAGGCCTTTACGACGTTTGAGAGCCCTCTAGCCAGTCTGCTATTTTCGGGAGTCCCGGGAATACTGTAGCAGGATTGTATCTGAGGGGTTTTTTTGGACCCTTTCCAGAGAATAGTGTTTTGACCCCGCCCGGAATAGGCTTGATGGGCGAAAGGGTCAGATCTCGGAGGCAAGTGTGCCCGAGATTACGGTATATCATACATTATCGACAGGATAAATTGCAAGGCGTTGTCTCTGTTTGGCTTGTTAAGCTTTGAGTGTTGCATTCTGTTTGCTTCGATCTGCAACGATTTACTCAGTAACGTGCCGAATTGGTCAACGAATCAGCGGACTGACCAATAAATCGACTTCTTGATCAATTGTTCGACGTTGGCTGATAAATCATTTAATTGGCCAATCAGTTAATTTATTTTTAAATATTTTATTTCGTCCTCTCAATTGAGCTCTTACTTTTACAAACCACCTTACAAATCACTTGCATTTTGACAGCTTACCTCGCCTCTACTACTTTGACTCTTCTTAGCAGCTTCTAGCTCCCATTTCACCACCTTCTTCCTCAATACCTCACTCTCTTAGCAAGTATTAAAGTGGCTCGTAACGCCTCTGTCGCAAAAGAGACAGGATACCTTGGTACTTATATCAGGTGATGTCGGTCAATCTGGGGGGGCGGGGCGCCCCACCCCCTACAGCCTATATATAGGGGCTTTCGCCCACCGGATTCAAGCTCATTAGAGCGTTCTTACTTTGTGACAGCCTCGCTAGTCTAAGTGCTAGAACTAGCAAAAATTTGAAATCTCGTCCTAGGTGGCGTATAGACAGGGTTTCTTATAGGCTTTAGTCGATATAAGCTATGGTATCCTTTATTATAAGACTTTAGCATCACGTGCAAACTGCTCGTGTAGCCAATTTTATATTTAGTATAATAAAAAGATACTAAACTTTCTGAAAAAAGAGACAAAAAAGAGAAGAAAAAACTTTTAAATTACCCGATCGGTAGTCTTGGGATCGAGCTGCGACTCGTGATTTGTTACGAGACGCTAGCAAGATCGGATTCTTTAGGTGATGTTGTCTGCTGTTCAAAAACCCACATGTAAGAAGCATGGATTGTCATTGGCTTAGTGGGTGAGCCAGTTTGATTGGGTTGTCCTCACCGAATTCTCGACTTCTGTTGGAGACGTTTCTTCCTGCATCTGCATGCTGCAACCCAAGGCAGACTGTGAGGATTGGCTAAGGTACCCAATTGGAGCCTGCATCAAGTATTCGCCTAGCGCTTGGCGTTTCGAGGTCCAGGGTGAGGGATTTCGGATGAGGCTGCCATTCTCAGGCAAAGCATGACAATTGTCATGAAATCTAGATTTGATATCATTACCTTGGATTTCTTGGCAATATATTGTTTGATGTCTTCAGAGCTCCTCTACCGCTTCAACAAACGCAATGAAGTTCCTGTTACTCGCTCGTTTTGCCATCTGCTTCGCGCGTCCCTCGTCCGCTAATACACAAGGCTCTGTCCAGTTATACACCGACGGCGATTGTTCAACAGCCCAAGGTGCACCTATCTCACGTCCATATAATTCTTGCATCGAGATAAATCAGGCCGGCTCCATTGCCGCAATATCTCTACCTTCTTGCCCAAGTGGACAGCCAGTCCTTTTCATCTCTGATGAGGAAAGCTGCAATCGACCATCGATCCAACCTGCGATAGAGAGTGGCATTGTCGGCGATTGTCTTTCTCTGACAACAGGAATGAGCATAGGATCTGCCGCATTTGTTTGCATCAACCAAGTCACCACTGTACCCGATTCTCAGCCTGCTGCTACGACATCTATCAAGCCAACCCTCCCAATAGTCTCAACAAGCGCGACTTACGGAGCAGATTCCTCGACCACTTCGACAACTGCTCCAGATCAGAGTGCCAGTCAAAGCACACCAAGCTCTGGTGGAATGACTTTCAGCGACAAAATCGCCCTTGGTTGCGGTCTCGGAATTGGTGTACCAGCTCTCATTGTCGGGATCCTGACGTGGTATAATGCATGGGTCCAGTGGCGCGAGCAGCAAAGACATCCACCGTTACGCCTAATTAACGGAGACGGACTTCCTCCACCGCCATATGAGCTCCATGTACGCCAGGTCTAAGAAATCGGGCGATTCTGCAGAGGGAGTGGAAATCCTTCTGCCAGCGAAGCCAGGGCGCGCCAGAGCCTTGTAGGAAGCCTAGGAAGCGGGGTTTGCAGCTATGCAAGCCTCACTTTTCAAGTCACTCAGCTTTCTTTCCTCTTGAATGCTACTCAAACTTAGCTTATCGTACGAGCTTGGAAAGGTCAAGTTGGCAAATGTTCTGCAAGGCGGATTGGAAGAAAATCCACTTAGGTTTACGGCGCTTGTCTTTTTCGAACCCGCCCCCCAAACGGACATTGAAACTCAACTTTGACATTTATCAGTTATCCGGGATTATCCAAGTGTCAATCTGATTCATACAACGGCCGTAATGCCAAATCTCGGACGGATAGCAGAGCCGGCGCCTGCTAGCAGCACACTGTTCGGAAACAGTCCGTACCAGACCTATGCCCCATCGCAAGGCTCCGTCTACCTCTACCAAGACAGCTCCTGCAGTCTTGCACTCACCGATTCCGCAACTCCTCTCATCGTAGGACAATGTCTCAACTCTCCCATAAACGGCATCAAAGGAGCCTCCATCGCTTCCCTTCCCACCTGCGGCGATTACGGGAGTCCCCTCCTCATCGTCTCCAATGTCTCCAACTGTAAGAACTCGACAGTCGGATCGTCGGCTGACACTGGAGTTGTGGGAAAATGCAATTCCTTTTCGTCAGGAGTAGAGATCGGCAGCATGGAGTTGGTTTGTTTTGGGGATGGGATCTCCAGCGTGACGAAGACTGCCTCAGCGACGTCTGCTGCTTATAATGCGCCAACTGCGACTCAGACGATCGTGACTACGGGATCCCAGGGAACTTCAAATACGAACACTGAAGATGATGATGGTGGTGGATGCTGCGGAGATGGTTGTTGTTGTTGCTGTACGGTAATGTGATAATGTTTGGAGGTCCAACTTGCTCGAAACAAAGATAGCGATTCCAGAGAGAGATCTCTGCTGTACCTCATGAGGAACAGAAAGTTAATACTATTGATTAACAAGACTAAACGTTGTCAGTGATGTGAGTAGATCATTTGTAACCTCATCCTTGCGCGAGGAACGATCTTGCCTCAAGGTCACAGGATCGCTTTGGCAAGGTTGAAGACGATGCCGGCAAGTCAAGTAGATCTTCAACATTCTTAGTTCGACCGGAAGGAGGACAGACAACCCCAATTCCAATACCAAGCACGCCTATGCAGTCTCTTCAAATCGTCCTTCTCACAGTTTCCAGGCTCGCTCCGTCTGATTGACAGATCGATCTCAGCTTCCGCGTTCGTCCATCAGATTCCTTTTCGTACAACAGCACGGTCTTGCACTTAAACTTCCAAAGACAGCACTGCAGACTTTCGCCAACCTGTACATATGAGACACTCTGACTTTTCATCAGTCGACAACTGGTAGAAATGCAAGGTGGTGGGATCGGAGTCGTTTCTTGAGCTGGGAACGGCAGCATCTTCTAATTCTATGTCAAAACCAGATGTACGTCTCCGCCCAAGGAGATTCAACAAAAGGCAGACCTTCAACTTCTCGTCCGAAGAGACGCACTACGAGAAGCTTGCGTCGTTGAGATCTCAGCCTTGCAGAATAGAATAAAGATGCCCAACGTCCAACTCGAGAACGTCCGTCCTTTATCACCAGCGTTTCATCCACCGAAAAATCATCGCATCCTGGTCGTCGAAGATAATGTCGTGAACCAAAAAGTTGTTAGCAAGTAGCTGCGGAAATCCGGGCACGTTGTGAACGTGGTGAATTACGGCGAGGAAGCATTAGGGTTTATCCGACGCTCGAAGTTTTGAGATGGGATGCAAGGAGGGGAGAGATTGAGTGTGGTGTTGATAGATTTGGGGATGCCAGTTATAGACGGGGATTACCTGTGTGAAGAAGATTAGGGAATTGCAAGCTATGGGGAGGATTGGAGGACATGTCCCTATGATTGCGGTCACAGCGAACGCGAGGAAAGATCAGATTATGATGTCCATGAATACTGAGATGGTGAGTCTCAAATATTCTCATGTCAATTGACCCGGAAAGGTGGGAATGGTGCTGATGATCTGAGGACGGCGTGACGACGAAACCGTACCGTATGCAAGACATGCTCAAGCAGATCGAGAAGCTGGGTGCGAGATGCACAAGGATGAATGCACCAGGCAGCTAAAATTGAATATGTATACGAATATTGGTTTGTACAGTATTTTAGAATATATATAGAACAGTAATATCCTCTAGTTTTGGTTTCCTAGCTTCAAGAAAATAGAGTTCGAGGAAGATACTTGCTAACTAAGTAATTGATGAGGGCATGAATTTGTAGTAATGGTTCCTGTTTTCGATATGTTAGTAAATGTCCTCCTATAATTATCCTTATCCGTCTTTACCGTGCCCACGATAGTCTGGAAGTCCAGGAAGGAAAGGTAGAAACGAGAAAGAAGGGTATAACGTACATTAACATCTGTAACTTCTTCCACACCCCCGCCAGCGGTCCACCCGTACCCTTGGACCCCGCAAAGCCCACAAAATGACCAAGCCCATACCCCGACTCCTTTTTCGCTTCCTTTTTCTCCAATCCTTTCACTCCCGCTGCCTTCCCTAACCCCCCTAATGCCCCCTTCTCACCACCAAACAGCTTCCCAATCACCTTCCCTGCGCGGACAATCCCTGCAGTCGCAACAACGGGTGTAAAAGTCAATAACCCTGCTTTGATAGGGTTCTTCGAAGACCACCTCATGAAAGAGCGGATCCATTGTTCTATTTTCCCGAGTATGCGTTTTAGGAGGCCTGGACGGGGCAGTGGGCGAGAGGCGTTATAGGGGGTTGATATTGGGTTCAGGGGGGAGGAATAGAGGGGTCGAGGGGGTGTGCGGGAGGATTTTCGGGGCGGTCGGAAGGTGTAGGGTGAGGTGTTTGGTGAGACGCCTGTGGAGGCTGGACGGGGGAACGGCTCGTGAGGGTAGTCAATGGGCTGTGGCTGCTGGTATTGGATTGGTGAGGACTTTCTGCGAGGGGGGATGGCGTCGAAATGTATCGTTGATGCGGCGTTTATGTTGTGGTTGTTAGGGACGAGTTTGGATGAGGGATCCCAGTGTGTGGGCGAGGCAGGTGTGGAATATGACTGTTGGAAATAGGTATCTTTTGCGGGGAGCTTGGGTTCAGAAGGCGGGTAGGCAGCATCGTGGTTGGGTTGTTGGAAATAGGTTTCTTGGGTTGGTAGCTTGGGTTCGGAGGCTTGGTAGGAAGTATTATTGTTTGGTTGCTGGAAGTAGGTTTCTTGGGCTGGCAGTTTAGGCTCGGAAGGTTGGTAGGGAGGATCGTTGCCGGATTGCTGGAAGTGGGTTTCTTGGGCTGGCAGTTTGGGGTCGGAGGTGCGGTAGGAAGAGTTATTGTATGGTTTTGGGGAGGAGGTTGGCGGTGGAGTTGGATAATTTGCCATGGAGTGAGTAGTGAGTGCTGTTGTTCTTCTGAGTGCAAAGTGTCAGTTTAGATGAGAGAGCTTCAATTAAAGTCCTGAAGTGATATGGAGAAGAGATATGCAGATGGAGAGATGAAGTGGGTCCGAGGAAAGATTCGCGATCGCCAGCAAAGCAGCATTGCTTTTCCGTCCGCGGTGGTTGGTTGGGGCTGGCCGCTGGTGGGGCGGTGAGTGAAACGTGGTGGAGAGGGAGAGCGATAAGAGCTGCAGCGTTTACAACGTAGCGCCTCGGTTTACTGTACAGGCGGGGCCACTCGGGCGAACTTTTCCCCTCCCCTATTCACGAGGCTGGATTGAACGACGTTCCTGCTTCATGATACCACATTCCTTATATAACGTCGTGCCAGTCCGTACGGGTTCCGAAGGAAATATTCTTGTTCAAACTATACTACTCTCTAACTCTGGCATTATCATTATCTCTTCACTGCGACCAAAAGCAAGAAGCCGATCAGACGATATCCAATGACGCAAGCACCCAGCGCCAGAAGGTACCTACGTGGATCATGATCCAAATTATACAACTGTAAAGCTTGCTCGCCAGTTGTGATTGGACAAAGACCCGTCGGGCCTCGCTGATTCACGGAACAGGTGAAATTCACACCTCGCATGCTATACGGAGCCAAATTTCCCACAGCCCATTTCACCGGACTCAGGTGGTTAAATGCCTGTAAAAAGGTCGGCACGTGCAGACTAAAAACTCCCGCCATGAGAACTGCAACGGAAATTAGCACGCTTGCGATATTTATTGCAAAGCCGGCGTGGTCGAAGAGCGTGTTGAACATGATACCGACAGATTCACCGCAAGAGACAATGCAGAAGACGTTAAAAGCCATGATAAAGTAGAGGGATACGGTGCGAGGAAAGCCTACGGCGAAAGTGCTGAGAGTGGAAAATAGGAGTGCCGTCAGGATTTCGAAAGGAATTTCGAGGAGCGTGTAGGAGAACAAGAATGCGGGGAGAGGGTAAGCGCGGTCTTCGTATTCGTTGTAGAAGATCTTGCCAAGTTAGTGGAAGGGGATTCGCTGGAAGTGATACACGTACCTTTTTCTCTGCAGGGTAAACGGCGACATTCTGAAGCATACCCACGAAGTAGATTGCTGCAACTGTTAACAATCATCCAAGAGGACTAATTATCGTAAGATTACTTACCAACAAGTTCCTGGACGAATCCAAATCGAGATTGGATACTGTCATAGTCCGACTTAATAGGTGCGAAGAACAGCGAGACGATCACTCCATAACCCAGAACTTGAGATATGCGAGCCGTCGTCACAGTACCGTCACGACGAAAGTTGATCAAGCTCCGTTTCATGAGTAGAGGGAACGCCATATGGAAAGGATTCATGGCACGCTTGAAACTTCCAAGTTCCGCAGGTGTTGAAATGTGGGAAGTTGAGGCAGCAATGGCACCAGCCGTCCCTTTTCTCTGCCATTCAGAGACAAGATGTTCGACTTTTCCTCTGCTGAGTGCTTCTTTCTCGGATCCCTGGAGGTTGACTGTGATTAGATCGAGTGCAAAGTCAGTGGGATTCGTGTTCTCCGAGCATTGGAAGCCGATAGTTGAGAAGTATGGCAACATATCAGTACCCTTGCCAAAAAAGACTGGAAGCCCGCCACGGGCGAGCAAGAGGACATTGCCGAATTGATGGAAGAGATTTGAGCCTGGCTGATGGATTGTGAAGACGATACTTCTGCCCTCTTTTGCCAAACTGGAGAGAACTTCAATAATCGAGGCTGCGGTGAACGAATCTAGCCCTGATGTTGGCTCGTCAAGGAGTAAGATTCGGGGATCGGTCAAGATCTGTATTGCGATGGACACCCTTCTCTTCTCTCCTCCACTAATGCCTTTGATCAAGTTACTTCCAACCGGAGTATCAGCACAATCCTTCAATCCCAGCTTTTGTAAGACGGATTCTGCTCGCTGAATTTTTTCATCCTTCGGCATCCATGCTGGGAGGCGCAGACAGGCTGCAAAGTAGAGGGTTTCTCGAACAGTGAGGGTTGGCAGCAAGGCGTTGTCGTCTTGGCACACATATGATGACACGGAACGAATAACATCCTCTGACGGGATGGCGCCATTATACAACATGCTGCCTTGTTTGCCATACTTCGTTCCAAGAGTTGAACGCTGTCGACTTGCCATAGAGTTCAACAAAGACGTTTTCCCACTTCCGGAAGGTCCTATGATAACATTGAGGATCCCAGCTTTGAACGTGGTGGTAATTGGATTGAGGAGTATCTTCGTCATAGTTTTGGTTCCAAACAGAACGCGTTTGGTCACACTGAGGGCGTATTTATCGAGCGTGATGTCGATTGGTCTGGCACAGTCTGAGGGCTGAACCAAGACAGAATCTCTACCTCTTGGTACCTCAGCTCCTGATTTTTGGGTAGAAGCAACCCCTATCTCGACTTTTCGATATGCCATGAGCAAAGCGGCACCTGCATAAAATGCAAAAACAAAGGATACTAGAACTATGAACGGTCTCCAAGTCCAGGCAGTTGGGAAGCCAAGTGACTCCATGATGAAGACACCGGTATAGACCTTGCAGTCTAGGTTTGCTGAACCGCCAGGTGCGGGACAAGCATAGAGTTGGCCTGCCGGATCAGACGTATGGCTGATGAATTCGTTGGCACATAGCGCTCCGTTAGCATACCAGACGTATGAAATGTACTGTTTGAGTTAGAGGTCACGCCAAGAAACACTTTCATGGTCACTTACCTTCAGCCACTGAAGGTAGACAGGTATCTGGTTCGACTGCACAAAGAATCCACCTAATTTCACAAGTCACTAGAAGTTAACATGTCATTCTGGATCAACTTACTGCACAGTGTCTGCACTGTAAATACCAGGTTGGCAACCATCGATGCGCTCGCGAAGTTTCGAGAGACGGCAATACAGAGCATCGCTAGAGTCACAGCAAGATAGTGACTGAGAAGTATCAAGGCAAAGAACGTAAAGAATTGGCTGGATAGATGGCGAA